>RCUQ01000644.1_pt1 | contig 15085 bp, 14 predicted proteins | sample 2166351 | NCBI WGS metagenome assembly RCUQ01 (sample SAMN09932597, study PRJNA488358) | compost metagenome | feature: garden; material: soil; isolation source: compost soil in acetonitrile-enriched culture | place: Germany: Experimental Botanical Garden Goettingen | collected 2016-01-27
TGGCCGTCCCTAGCGGATCGGTAACAGTGGAGCTATTGGTGCCGTAATTGATCTGATATTGATCCACACCACCGGCATGCTGTTCCTTATAGGCTTTGCCTTGTGCATCGTAGTAGTAACTGGCATAGCGCACACTATTCTCATCGATGATGCCAGTCAGAGCATTGGGCAAACTGGTGCCAGCTCTATAGGCAGCTTCGTTATAAAGGTAGGTCTTGACCTTGCCATCCGGGTACGTCACTGACGATAGGTTGTTGTTCGTGTCATAGGCATACAGATAGGCTTGTCCTAAGGGATCGGTCATCTTGTTGATGCGGCTGCCGCTATCGTAAGTGAAATTCAACTGACGACCATATTGATCCGTTACACGGATCAATAGTCCTGCCTGCGGAGCAATGGCTGGTGATGTGGTGACATCACTGTAAGTGAGTGTCTGTGTCCGGCCTGCACGATCAACAATCGAAGTGAGCTTACCCGACAGATCATATGTCTCGATCGTCTGATCAGATGCAACTGTGTAATTCCAACCTGTTGCTGTGCCCCCTCCATCGAAAGTACGCACCATCGTATCGGTGACATCGGCATCTTGCGATGTATATACATTGCCCGACACACTAAAAGCATACGAACGACCATCGGTGCGTGCCATCACCACCGCCGTTGCACCATTGATGGTGAAGCCGCTGACGATCGTACTGCCGTAATTTGAGCGCCAGCCAATACCCAACCCTACTTTGGTCGCCGTATTACTGCTGTTGTATTGACGTACAAATCCTATATCGCTAACACTTGCACTCACAAAATCCACTTCTCGCCAGTATTTGTTGCCGGTAGACGTATGGATTGGATGCGGCGTGCTCATTCCGCATACAGGCTCACCAATAGATTTGGCTAGTTGACATTGACCATTCACATAGATTTGATCGATTGGACATTTCCAAGCGCATGTATCCCTTTGGGGATTGCTAGGATCGATACCATTTGTATTTTCTGGACACTTGACTGCACGAATCATCGCCACTGGAAAATATCCATTTTCCGGCGGGAAATTTGTGCAATTATTTACACCTCCCCAACCATCTTGGAACAAATTTGAAAAGGAATTATAAGGAACAATTACCCACTCATATTCCATAAATACATATTGATTTAATCCCAAACCTGAAATGCAAACAGAGTATGTGTTTAATTGCACTCCACTCCAAGTGGGGTACAGAGAACGTTGAACAGTTCCCGTATTTGCCCAAGCAATTGAAAATAATTGCATCGAAAAAATAAGTGTTGCAAAAATCCGAATCAAATGGGGCATCTAAAATATTTCCTTTAATCTTGAAATCTATGACTTATTTTTTTTCGTGAATCTAAAGAATGATCGAAATTAACCACGAACTGCCAATCTTGATATGTAGTTGCTTTTTCAAATTCCTGAAAAATAGAATCGAAATTTCCAGTTTTGATAGGTTTCAAGTTTGAAGTACTGCTAACCCCTGCGATTCCAGGTCCCGTTCTTGCCGAAATGGGAAGCCATTCGCTTTTTCCGGTAATAGGATCCGCGTATAACTTACGTAAATGACGACGAGTATTAGGGTAACGAGGGTCTCGTAACAACTCTTCCAAATTAGATGGCAATTTACTTTGTCCTGCCGGCGTCGAAGATGCGTAACTAATAAACGCATTCCGGAATTCGATTCCAATTTTCAATAACTCCTCCTCTGCCGCTCTCCGTTGCAAAAAAGTCCCAACTTGGACAGTTGAAACTGCGACCATACTAATGATGGCGACTAAGATGAGCGCACTCAAATAAGTAAACCCTTGCTGCCTTTTATTAGTCATAGACCTACCCATCATAGAAGCTGACAAGAACATAGGTAGCTCATAAAGAGGAATAAGCTCGACCATCTCTAGCATTACCAGCAGCACCGCTCGTCAGGTTATATACCCCCCCTAGAGTTGCATCTTCGGGCGGAAGAATAATCCACGTGGTTGCACTTTCGGTAATAGGATCTATTGGTAATGTACGTAAATATTTTTTATCGACGAGTTCTTGCAACGATTCAGGATACCGATGTGTATCACCATAAAATTTATCGATAGTTTCTCGAGTGACGTGTAAATTATTAGTTAGGACTGCCTCTTTGCCAGTATCTATGCTTCTAAAATAACGCGGAACCGCCAGGGAAAGAAGTAAGGCCACAATCGCCAGTACTACAAGAAGTTCAATTAAAGTAAATCCCTCTCGACAAAATATACAGTTGCGAGAATGCTTGGATCCATTGGAGAAATTTTTCTTTTTTTCAAAAGTCATGAATTCTTCACCATTTTTCATATGGAATGCCATTTAATCCTGTTTCAGTTGAACGAGAATAAACGTCATAGACATCATCTCCTTCCTTCGGATTTGAGGCTTCACTCTCATAACTTCTTTTTCCCCACGACTCCGATTCGTTAAGCGTTAGATCATTGTTGAATGGATCTCGAGGCATTCGCCTTAAAAAATAAATCTTCCCCCGCTTCAAACTACGCTGATCGGACATCCCTAACACTAGAACATCTAAATTCTTAGGGTAGCCATTTGAGTTGACTGGATTTTGAATTCTTCCTTCATCGCTCGCCTTCTTGTAGGCGTCAATCGCAGATCTTATCTCGCGCAAGGAACGCCTTAAATCCTGCTCTTTCGAGCGCTGCATAGTCATTTGTGCCAGAGGTATAACGGCACTCCCAAGCACACCGAGAATAGCCAGGGTGACTAGCAACTCAATTAAGGTAAAACCCTTCGATTTAGGCATATAGAAATTTACGGTTCACTTTAGAGCTAAATTTAAATACCATTTATTCGACACGCAACGTATATGGTGCCGGTGGTTTAATTTCTACTGACCGACCGTCTAAGCCAGTCGCTGCCGCGGTCACTAACTGAATGCTAGATACCGGAGCTGTTGTCAGGGCACGGAAAGTAATTGTTGCTACACTTCCCAACGATGCGGCACCTCCACTCCCAGATCTAGTGCCAGTAATTAAAATTTGCCCGTCTGAACTCACCCTGCTGGCGAAACTGGTCTGACCATTCCCTTGCTTTAAAAAATTACCCTCTACCACGCTAGCAACTTGTAGAACCTTATTATCAAAGCCGACTACTAATGGCAGGCTGGTAATGGGCTGCCCTGACTGCAATTGCAGTTGAACCGAAAAAGTATCTCCGCTCTTGATTGAGCTCGGGCCTTGCCAGTCCAGTTGAGCATGCTCACCAACTACGGCTGCAGGTTTTTTCCCGCCAGATAAATCGGCAACTTTCTCTTTATCCAAAGAAGATCCGTGCGGGATTACTAACTCCGGTGATTGAACGTCAGTCTTAACGGGGCTCGGCGCAACGGGATTGCTGACTGTATCTGGCCGAATTCTAAAACTACTATCGGTTCCAGAGCGAAATTCCGACTGAGTAGATTCCGGGCGGCGAATATTCCTAACCAAGCGCGGCGTAATGGACAATACAATTTCTGTTTTTTGGTTGTCGTTATTGGTACTGCCAAACAGTCTTCCAATTACTGGGATTTCACCCAAACCTGGAACTTTATTTGCATTTTGGCGATCCTCGTCGTTGATCAAACCTGCTAATACTTGGTTCTCGCCGTCCTTCAATCGCAAAACTGTTGTGGCATTTCTGGTGCCGATTTGATAGGCGAAGGACCCCGATTTAGTCTGAAATTGGCTAACAATATTGCTAACCTCTAATGAGATACTGATTCCCACGTCGTTATCCAAATAAATGGTTGGTTGGACCTCTAACTTTAGTCCTACATCAAGATAGTTGATTGATTCGGATACAAATCCTGTCGCTGTTGAAGTCGTTGTTATATTCGGAATTCGATCGCCGATCATAATCTTCGCCTTTTCGTGATTGCGAGCACGAATCCGTGGATTTGCCAAAATCTTGGTATCGGAATCTTCTTTTCGCACGTTTATTTTTGTCGATGGAATTGCAACACCGATTCTGCTTCCGTTCAAATTTCGTATATCTTGTACTGTTAATGTCCCGCCAGAGGTTGAAGGTAATGGAGATAAGCTCAAGGTTTCAGGCCAGCGAACACCCAACTCTAGAAGCCGTGTGCGCTTCACTTCAAGAATTTCAACTTCGAGCATCACTTCAGGTTCAGCCACGTCGTGCAACGAAACCAGTTTTTCAGCAAGACGGATCGCCTCTGGACTATCGCGGACTATTACCATATTCAACTTCTCGTCAATCACGATATCTTTCGATTTGAGAATTGTTTTAAGTGTATTCGCGACTGATTTTGCATCGGCATTCGTTAAGAAAAATGTCTTAACAAGCAACTCTTGATAGTCTTTTAATTTGGCGGAGGTATTTGGATAAATAAGGATGGTGTTCGCATCTAGAATTTGTATCTCTAATTGATTGCTAAGCAAAGCGAAGTGAATAGCAGATTCGATATTGCTATTCTTTAGGAAAATTGAGGTCTTTTGATCTGCTTTGACGTCTTTGTCGAAAACAAAATTCAAGCCAGAAACACGTGATATCACTTCAAACAATTGCTTAAGTGCGACATCTTTAAACTCAATCGTTATAGGTTTCCTATAGGCAGCTGCCAGAAACGATTCTGTCGTAACGTTTTTCTTAATGGTTGCTTGGATAATTTTATTCAGCGCAATTGCTTTCTCATGCTTTGGCTCCTCAGCCAAAATAGTACGCAACTTTTCCTGCGCAATAGCCGTCTCTTTTTTCGCCCAGGCATCTTCTGCTTCTTTATAAATCAAAGCATGACGAATTGCGACTTCGATCATTTGAAGCCCCACTCGAGCACGCTCACTATTCGGATCAATTGACAGCGCTCGTCGATAAACTTTCTCCGCCTCGGTAGAGTTTCCCGAACGAGCAAGATGTTCACCTTCACTGACCAAATCGCTTATCAGCTTATTACGTGTTTGGATATAAGCGAGTTTGTATTCTGCCTCGCGAGGATCTTTCTCAAGCGCCTCCTGAAACTTTATTAAACTTTCCTCAGATTTCCCCGCTGCGACAAGCTGCTGTCCGTCACGATAAGCCATTTGTGCAGCGCATCCGCTCAATAACAATGAGATTGAGAAATAGCACACATAAGAGATTGGTCCAAATTGTCTTGGAATTAAAATTTTAAAATGCGAAAAAACGCTAACAATTATTTGAGTTGGCATTAATCTGCCCCACCGATAGGAAGCGTTTGAACTTGGTTCATTGGTAAGTAAATTAGAGAAAGAACGGGAGGGGTAATTGAATTGATGCGATAAGCATCATCAATCGTTGTGTCTTCAGCGACTATATAAGTACGATCATCGCGGGCCAAAAAAACCAACCACTTACTATCCTCCTTTTGCTTTCCAAGATAAGTAAACGGCAAGGGCGGCGCGCTCGGTGGCGGTGGCGGTGGCGATTTTGGTGGTGGCGGCGGCGGTGGGTTCCATGAGTGACTGCCAAATAACTTGGTAGAGCCGTCTTGATTAGCAACCTCAAAAATGGTGGCGCGTGATTGCAACGAGAGGATAAGTGGCTCTTTGATTTTCTCAGATTGAACAAATGTGGTCGCCTGATGAACGTTCTCTGATTTGCTTTCTGTTTTTCTCTCAATAGGTTCGATGACTCCCTCTGCGTCTTCAGAAAAAGATAACCATACCGTCCCAAGTAGAACGATGGCCAATATCAGGTGACGAAGTTTCATGATTTTCCACCGACATCATCTACATTTAATATCTCGTACGTTGTTGATTTGCTAGACGACATAAACAAGGTAAAACGAACCTGAGCCTCTATCAAGTTAGAAATAGCCGTATCCCTCTTAAAATTCATCTCATCGATGGAGGCAAAAGGAAACGCCTGCAGAAGTTTTTCGTAAAACTGTCGAACAGACCTGTATGTCCCTTTGATAGGCAGAGTAATTTGGTAGGTATAAAATTTTCCACTGACATTTTCGTTATATTTATAATCTGCTTGAGTCACAGTTAGACCACTATCTTGGGCAAGAAATAAGGACGTTTTTATGTAATGCTCAATATGTTCTTTACTTCCCAACACACCATTGAAGCTAGCCAGTCTTGTTTCCGCTAAAGATAATTTAGGCATTGAAACATCAGGTGAGGCCAAACGTTTTTCTAAACGACTCAAAGAAATTTTAAGGGCTTCAGAACGAAGCTTCATCTCAGGCACTATCCATAGACTGCTTACCATCCCTAAAAGAAACAGGATGGCAGCAACGCCGTTTAATAAACCAAACTTGCGAAGTTTTAGCTGGATTCCCAAATAATCACGCCGCATATCGCCGAAACTCATTTCTCGCCCCCTAGCCAGCTTGCTTCAAATTGGAAGCGGATCGGCTTATTCGCATCCAAACTGTTTACCTCATGCCTAGATAAAGTCACAGTATGGAAAAATTTCTGTTCATTCATTGATTGAATGTAGCTCACCATTTCATCTGTGGTTTTAGATTCCGCCAAGCCTTTCAGGATATTTTTTTTTGCATCAGGCTCCAATGCCAATAACGCAACCTCATTAGGTGTAGCTGTCTCTACACTATCGAGTATTTGTAACCAGGGAAGATTCAATCTCTGAATAACGTTGTTTACCGCGTTCGCATCTGATTGAGATATCGAGGATGGCTTTATTGTTTTTACTTTTTCTGCACTCTCTGCGATCTTACTTTGAGCAATTACCAGGTTCTTTTTCAGGGCGTCTTCCTCCCTAAAAATCACAAAGACTTGCCATACACTGGACAAGCATAGAATTAGTCCGACACTTCCCAAAAGAAGCGTTATCAACTTTAATCTTCCATTTGAACTAGTCCAAGATTTGGCAGCGAAATCTATCTCAATAAATTGAACCGTCATGATTCGCCTAATGCTTCTTCTGTAAATCTCAATTGATATAAATTTTCTTCTATTTTTTTTACCAGAATTCCAGGCGTTTCATCGCCGAACTCTGAAGTAAATGAATCACCATAGATCATCACATCGGAAGGTGTATGAAGATTTAAAAGCAACGCCTCTCGAACAAACTGCTCTCGCATCCATAGTCCCGTTCGTCGTTCTTCGCCCAGTCTTTTAATTACTCTTAAAGAAAACAATCTACCATCTAAGAAAAGCCCTATTGATACGGTGCTCTCGCTCACAACACAAAACCATCCATTTTTTTTCAGTGTTGCTCTTCTCTGATTGCATACCGAAATAAATTTAGGTTTTATGGAATGAAGTACAAGTCGACGATCCGTAGCGACTTCCTGGAGCGCTTCCAGTAAAGCATTTGGCACTGCACAAACCATGAAATCAGCATTTGCATCCAAGTCTGCTTGCAAAGTCCAAGCTGACAAATCTTCTTCATATAGATTCCGAAATCGTACCTCTGCCGCAAGCCGACAATCCTGCAAACTTTGAATATTGCGAGGAGGAGTTACTTTAAAATACCTAACACAAGCATCTGAAATAATAATGTCAGTACCTAAATGTGAAATATTTAAATTGGTAAGGCGGCTTTGAAGATGGTTCTTAAGTACCGGATGAAAAGAAACAGAGTCTCCAGCGTCGAAGCTATCGATAAGTTCAAATTTCTTTCGTAAAAATCCTTTAGATCTATGAATAAGAATTTTTTTCCCAGATAGATCTACATGCAGATGTTTTCTGAGTAGACTATGCATTTAAAGTCACTCGTCTAATTTCAGAAAGCGTCGTCTCGCCGCATTGAACCAGACTTAAAGCAGCCTCTCTTAGGTTTTTTGTCCCATTTCTTCTTGCTGCTTCTTTTATTTTTCTAATGGGCTGTTGCTCAATAATTAGTTCACGTATTTCATCATTTAATAGCAAAATCTCGGCGATTGCCTTGCGTCCTTTGTAGCCGGTTCCACGACAATCTCCACATCCCTCCCCCATTCGAAAATTATATTCAGCTACATCGGCCTGAGTTAAATTTACTGATTTCAATTCTTCGATATCGGGAACATAAGAAACCGCACAATGAGGGCAATTCACACGAATAAGTCTTTGCGCCCATATCCCATTTAACGCTGACACGAAAGCATAAGGATCTATTCCCATATGTTTAAAACGTCCGAACACGTCAAAAACATTATTGGCGTGCACAGTGGTCAATACCAAATGCCCCGTTAACGCCGATTGAACTGCAATTTCGGCAGTCTCGTTATCACGTATCTCACCGACCATAATCTTGTCTGGATCATGACGTAATATAGAACGAAGCCCTTTCGCAAAAGTAAGTCCTTTTTTCTCGTTCACGGGGATTTGTAAAACACCTGGAAGCTGATACTCGACGGGATCTTCAATCGTAATGATCTTGTCTCTACCATTGTGGATTTCAGTCAATGCAGCATAAAGCGTCGTGGTCTTACCCGACCCTGTTGGGCCAGTCACCAAAAGCATTCCGTAAGCTTGTTCTGCTAGAGCCCTCAATGCCACAAGTGATACTTCGTCAAAACCAAGTGCCTCCAGAGTGAGTGCTCCATAGGCTTCAATCATTGCGCGTTTATCCAAGATCCGAATCACCGCATCTTCACCGTGAATACTTGGCATAATTGATACTCGCAGGTCAATTTCTCTTTCCGCGGCTTCGACTCGAAAACTTCCATCTTGTGGAATTCTTCGTTCTGCGATGTCAAGTTCGGCCAGAACCTTTAATCTAGAAATGACTTGTTCTGCGACCTCTTTCCCGTTTACTGACGTCGCGTGGTCTAGCACTCCATCGACACGATATTTGACAGCTAGCCCTGACGAGGTACTTTCCAAATGTATATCTGAAGCACTTGCTTTTAACGCATCATACAAAGTTGAATTAACCAATTTGACTGCTGGGCTTGCAGCTTCAGAGACCGACGCAAATGAGAGTACTGCTGCGGTTTTGTGGTCCTTTCGTGTCTCTTGGCTTGTGTGTACAAGATGATCAACCGCGCGCACGGATTCTTCTTGCTTACTTAGGTATGCCTGGATATCTATTGCCAATGCCAAAAAATAATTAGTAGCGTTAGGGAATCTCGCTTCCAGCCAAAGTCGCAAATCCAAATCAAACGGATCTGCATAAACAATAATTAGGTTTTTATCTAAATCTCGTAATAGCACACATTGCTTTTGTATGGCTTTTGACAAAGGCAATAAATCAAAATCAGCATCCAGCGCGAACATATCTTTTGTTTCTGCGATAGGCAGATTAAAAAGCAATCCAATTTCCTGAATTAACTGTCGCGGTTCCAAGCCTGATATTTCTTCAATCTCAACTATGAGTTTTCGCCCGGTTATTTCTGTGAGTGTTCGTGCCTTTTTAACTAATACGTCATCCAATACAACTGAAACACTAGGCTGTATTTGAGCATTCATGAAAGACTCCCTGCCAGATCAAAAATTGGCATATACAGCAGTACCACGATTAAACCTACAATTAAACCAATTGCCACCATTAATAATGGTTCGAAAGTACGCGTAAATCGATCGATCCATCGTGTAATCTCGCCATCATAAAATGCTGCTGATTGAGTGAGCATTTTTCCTAGCTCACCTGAGCGCTCCCCTACTCTCAGCATGCGTAAAGAAATAGGGGTCGTAAGATGATTTGCTTCAAAAGATGAGGAAAACTGTGCGCCAGATTGGATGGCATCTTTCGCATTGTTCAATCCTTGCAAGACATTGGGAGAAACCATACTTTTCAATGTTTCTATAGCCGGCACTATCGGTGTGCCGCCTTCTAATAACATGCCTAATGTCAAATAGAGGCGAGACAATTCATAGATTTTTGCTTTTTCACCTATCGTTGGCAGGCGAAAAAGCAATCGGACGATACTGCCCCTCAGGATGAGATAACGTAAGCCGACGAACAAGGAAATAAGTATCGCGACTCCTATTAACAAGACTGTTTTTGGATTGCTTGCTACGATTTTCCCCCAACCCATTAGTAGCTGCGATAGCCATGGAATGTCTCTACCCGCCCCTTGGTACACTTCAGAAAATCTTGGAACGACATATCCGATTAGGAAGCACGAGACAATACCCCCTACCGCTAGAAGTATTAAAGGATAGATGGCAGCACTGATGATTTTGCTTCGTACAGCATCAACACGCGTTTGATAGCTTATAAATCTGCTGAGCGAGTTAGGTAAATCACTCGTACCTTCGGCCGCCCTTACGATACCAATATACAAAGGAGGAAATAAGTCTGGCTGCTCAGCGAGCGCACTAGAAAATCTTTTTCCATCCCTCAACGCGGCAAGCAATCGTTCAATTATTGATTGCGTGATCAGGTTCGTCTCTTTCTCTAAGAGAGCTTCTAAACATTCAACAATACTTAAACCTGCATTCAGCAATGCAAGTAATTCTTGGCTGAACAAAACAAGGGAGAGATGTTTCTTACGGAAATTAGATGGCCTGAAGCTTAAAATAGAGCTGCGCACAATAACTATACTTGCGATGTATAAACCGCGCTTTTCTACTTGTTTGCGCGCATCGATCTCATCAAAAGCCTCGACTCTTAATAAAATGATTTGGTGCTCTGGCGAAAGTGCGCGAATGTCAAATTGCATGAAGATAGACTAGAGAAACTATTAATTGGTAATGTCAGCGTCTTCACTTGTTCCGCCAATTTGCCCATCTCTCCCCAGAGACGTGATCTGAAAATCGCCCTTGTTGCCTGGTGAGGCATACACATATGGATGTCCCCACGGATCCAGAGGAACAGCCTTCTTCAGATATGGACCATTCCATTTTATAAGGCCGGAAGGTTGCATAGTCAAAGCAGATAAACCTTCTGCTGTCGAAGGATATCGTCCAATATCTAAGCGAAAGGTATCCAAGGCTTTTTCTAACGCGTCAATTTGCGCTTTCGCGACTGTCACTTCTGATTTTCCGAGCTGGGAAAAATACTTTGGCCCTACATATCCTGCTAGCAGCCCAATAATCACGACGACGACTAAAAGCTCAAGTAAAGTAAAACCTGAATGACACTTCTTGTAGATATATTCTGAATTCATAGTTAAGGATATGACCTATTCCGATTTGCTTCCATTTTTGTCATTACAGCGGGGACATACAACATGGTCTCCTTATATGGAGGGATACGACGACCATATTTAAAAACGCTTCCTTCCCCCGCGTTATATGAAGCAAGCGCCAAAGCGATATTTCCTTTATGAAGTGCAAGCAAATCTTTCATATATTTCACTCCACCCTCAATATTCTGCGCCGGGTCTTTAGTGTCTTTGACGCCATACCGTTGCGCCGTAGCAGGCATTAGCTGCATTAATCCAATAGCGCCTTTCGAAGAAACGGCATGCACATTGAACTGAGACTCTACTTCTATGACTGCTCGAATTAAAGCAGCATCTACTCCATGTTTTTCCGAGTATTTCTGAATTAGCCCATTAAGAACATACTCATCTTCGCCATTATTTTTTTTTAGGTAAGTTCGACGTATCGTGCTAAGGGATGCATTACTCTCCCCCTTCAAGTAAATAGAATACGTGGCATCATTTTTTTGACTTGAAAAACTAATTGCGCCATCCGCATTTTCTGATTTATACACATCCGTTGCCATTGAAAATGCACAAGAACTCATTCCAATAAAGAACATTGCCCGTTTTTGTAGTTTAAGTGTGTTCAAGTATGCATTTATCCCGTTCGCTAATTCAACCGCATCATCGCGCGTGTCACGTACGAACAAATAGTAATTACCACGCTTTTCCAGTTCGACCTTGCCACCAAAAAATCTCCTAACATCGAGCATCCGAAACACAGAGATTTTTTGTGGAAGAATATCTATCCGGCTCTAACTTTACTGTTTTATTCAAACATGCTCTTGTACCAATAAGCTCTTTTATCCAAAAGCCAAGCAAACTTCTTTCGTTCTGCGAACAGCGCAAGCGGTTCAAGAGGAATCTGATAACGCCATAACAGCGCAATCAAATCCCGCAAAGATTCCTGTCCCAACAAGCGCATATCGAAATCCAAGAACAAACCTCTTCCCGAGCCAACAACGCTTTTTATGGCAGATACCTCATCAAGGCCTTGGAAGAAGCGCCTTTCATCACCCCTTGAGTAGAAAGGTGTCAAGCCTATTTTTATTTCCATACTTGATTAACTCCCTTATCGGCGTTTTCCGCCTGGGTACACATTTTCATAACCATTAGGGCCAGATCCCTGAACATCCCAATGAGGCCCGCCGTGAGCATCTGAGCCCCAACCCGTAGGAACCCATACGTTCCCATCATTATCAATCCACCCTGAGCCTCGGCCATTTGGTGCCTTACCCCACTTAGGGCCCTTTTTCGGTTCACAAAATCCTTCCGCATCACCTGGTCGACCCGGTGCTTTTGCGCCATTTGGGTCTTCCGCGTCCTTTGGCGGCTTGTTGGCAACAATGATAGCCGCACAAACAGCTGGTGCAGCTAAACAAACTGACGCCGGAAACGGCGTGTAGCTCAGACCTGATGGCCGAACAGATGTCGGCATGTTTGTCACAGGGTTATACCCTAGGACGCCTCCATTAACGTCTCTATTGCGTCCCCCTCCGACAGGTGGCGGCGGCGTCATTGGCACTGCAATTTGCAACCCTGTTGGATCATAGAAAACAAGAGGATTACTATCAACGTAACTATACGTCGACATTGATCCTCCTCCGAGTCCAATAGGATCGGATTGCGCATACCGACCGGTCTGCGGATCATAATCCCGGAAGTAGTTGTAATGCAGATTTGTTTCTTTGTCGTAGACCTGTCCAGGGAAACGTGGATTGTAAGCATAGATCCCCAAGCTTGATGGGTTGTCTTGTGGTTGAGTCAAGCCAAAGGGATCCGAGTTATCCCAACGCCATACAATCTGATTGTCGCTGCTATTTGTAATCACCCGAGGTGTATTGATGTGATCGGCATAAACATAGTACGGAACCGAACTCGTATTACTTGATGGCTCTGCGATCAATCTCACAGCATCTGCGATGCTGTAACCTGTATTAGACACCCCTAAAGATATTTGAGCGCTGCCTACATTAAACGTGTACGTCCCCAGTAATACCCATGTTCCATTATTATTACGCTGATTCACTGGAACTACTGCTGTGCCACTACTATGGACAATGCTATAGGGAACATCGGTGGCGCGATTCGCGTCACTTGTCCACTTCGCATAAACTTTGTACTCCCCACTCGACGGCACGTTAACATGCCAATTAAACCGGTCGGCACTTCCTGTCGCTGCAGGATGGGTCTGATAATTACTTCCTTGATACCCAGGTTTGCTCGTCGAATTCGCCCAACTACCTGTTGTTGTAACATTCGCTGTGTCACTGTTATCGACCATGATTGGGGTACTGCTGCTACTTGCAGCTGGCTTCAACACAGCGACTGGAATATCTCCAAGGAACACGGTTTCCTGTATCGCCTTACCATCAGCATCGTATTCACCTAACAAATGCCCTTGTTCGTCATATGCATAGTAATTGGCGCCACCGGCAATGACCGTACTTGGCCCCGCCTTCTTCGTACGCTGCCCTAAACCGTTATAACTGTAGGTAATCGTGTTTGCGCCTATCAGCGCTGTCTGCATACGGCCACGATCGTTGTAGGTATAGCTGATGGTGCCGTCTGCAGTCAGGTTGCCAGCGGCATCATGCGTGTTGGTCTTAGCTGGCGTTGGACCGGAAGTGGCATCCAGGCGATTGCTGTTGGCAGCGATGGTGTTGCTATAGGTTCCCGCACCAAAGGTAGCTTGTATGCGATTGCCACTGGCATCATAACTAAATGCCTGATTGGTACTAGCACTCGTAAAAGCCGTCAGACGATCCAGCCCATCGTAAGCATAAGTTTGGTTGTAATTGACAGGCGCCGCAGGGCCTGTTCCCATGCCGGTGTGCGTGATGGCTGTGATGCGTCCTGCCGCGTCATAAGTGAGTGTGCGGTTGGTGCCATTATTGAGCGCATTACCCAATGGATAACCGGTGATACGCCCGTCCAGATCCATACTGCGCGCGTATGTATTGGAGGCCGTAGGACTGCTATTGCCCCATGTCCAGCTCAACGGCACGCCGAAAGGCGCATAACCAATATCTGTCAATAAATTGACCGCCGTACCGCTTGGTACACCTGCTACAGCTGGGTAGAGAACGATGCTGTTAATGCGGCCAGCCACATCATAAGCAAGTGCAATACGATTGCCGCCAGGATAGGTCATGCTGGTCAACTTGCCGTTGCTGCTACCAGCTGTACCGTAGGTATAGCTGGTAGTAAAGGTCTTGGCTCCGGCCCCACTTCCAACGGTTTGCGTTTGACTGATCAGACGCCCAAACGCACCATAGGTGTAGTCTGTTTGACCGGACTCATCCGTCATTCTTGTGAGTCGACCAATTGCATTGGGGGCGGGTGTCCCGCCGCCATCATATTGAAAGACGGTTGGCGTACCACTACCATACGTTGCTTGCGTGACCCGGTTCAACGCATCGTACGTAAAGGTAGTGACCTTGCCACGAGCATCTGTACGGGTCTTGAGATTGCCGGCAGCATCGTAGCTTGCATTGCTACTGCCGGTATCGGGACTCGCCAGCGTATTCCGATTGCCCAGGCCATCCATCGTATAAGTGGTTACTAGGCTACGTGGATCAGTCACTGTCTTGAGCTGATCCAGTCCATCGTAGGTATAACCAATCACTGGTCTTGCGACACCAGTAGCTGGAATGGCTTGCTGTTGTTGCGTTAAACGATAGAGTGCATCATAACTTTGGTTGGTGACACGACTGAGGGGGTCGGTGATCTTAGTCAGATTGCCGCCAGCATCGTACTCATATTGATAGGTGCTGGTCTGTGTTTGAGCATGGACTAACGGGCTGCTGCCAAGCGCCATCAACGATGAGGCAATCATCGTCAAGTGCAATGCTCGTATCAATGTGTGCTTAGTCTTGTTTGCTTTCGTTTCGATCATTGCGAGCTCCCTGGTCCTGTAATTTGTTGTATGCGGTTCAGTGCATCAATAACTCTGGTGGTTTGTTTGGCCAGCTGGCCGCTTGGATCCTTGACCTGCTCATTGGTACGGTTCCCCATCGCATCCAATGTGTACACAATGCTGT
>RCUQ01000647.1_pt1 | contig 15009 bp, 17 predicted proteins | sample 2166351 | NCBI WGS metagenome assembly RCUQ01 (sample SAMN09932597, study PRJNA488358) | compost metagenome | feature: garden; material: soil; isolation source: compost soil in acetonitrile-enriched culture | place: Germany: Experimental Botanical Garden Goettingen | collected 2016-01-27
GCCGTGCGCGTCACGCCCAAGGAATACGACGTCCTGGCCCATCTGGCGCGCAACGCGGGCAAGGTGGTCGGCCACCGCGACCTGCTGACCGCCGTCTGGGGCAAGGCCCACGCCGACGACACCCAGTATCTGCGCGTGGTCATCGGACAACTGCGTCAGAAGCTGGAGGCGGACCCGGCCCAGCCTCGCCTGATCGCCACCGAGCCGGGCGTCGGTTATCGGCTTCAGGCCTGATTTGCGCGGGCCGTCAAACATGATCGACGATGGTTTTTCGACCGATATCAACATAGTGAGGATCGGCGACACGGCGCGGTGGCGCCCCTCCAGACTCAGGACGACGAAATCCATGGCGACTGAAACCGTCCACATCGTTCAGGCCTATGTTCAGGCCAAGAACGGCGCTGTGCGCGCCGAGCCGCAGGTCGGCTGCAAGGACGCCGAGGAGGCCCGACGCAAGGCCGAGCGGCTGGCGCCTTTGCGGCACGGCGTGGTCGCATTCACCGTCTCGGCCGACACCGAACTGGGCGACTACGACGAGGAAGCCGCCATCCTGTTCAAGGCGGGCGTCCTGCCGCCGCCCTTCGACGACGGCTAAGGCCTCACGACGGTTACATCCGTCACTATCGGCGCTAGAGAGCGTGCTTCAGACCTAGGAGGGGCGCATGAGCCAGGGCGATGACCTGTTGGACGAGGACGGCGGCGGCTTTGATGTCGACGACTGGTCGCGGCTTAAGCCGTTTAATGACAGGATCGCCACCCTGGGCGATGTTCAGGCCCGCCGGGCGGTTTATGCCCTGGGCGATACCGCGGACCCTCGCGTCATAGATATTGACCTGCCGCAGCCGGTCATCTGGTGGGAGGACGACGGGGAGCAGGCCGCCGTCATCGTGCAGGCTGAAGCTCACGTCGGTTCGGACGGTGAGACCATGGAGGTGCTGGGCCTGATTCTGCCCGACGGCGACGGCGCTGTGGCCCTGCTGGAAGACGTCGACCTGGTCGATGACACCGACCCCGCCTGGCGCGCCCTGGTCGCCAACGCCGTCGAAGGCGCCGACGACTGAGGGGGATTGGCGGCATGATTCCCGGCTGCCGACGCCACCTGGGTATGGCGAGGACGAAGCCTGCAGCTTGGGTGATCCGTTCAGATTGCTGTCGAAATTGCGATGGTGGTGGCGGACAGAGAGGAAGTCGAAAAACTTCATCTTTTCCGCTGCTTATCTCGCCTAACGGGGCAAGGTGCGGGTATTGATTTCAAAGGCCTTTTGGGGAGGTCGCCTAACCCTTCAGAACTGAAATCGTCCACGAAGAAGCCCGGGCGGCGTGCAGGCCGGTCCGCGGCAGAAAATAGATCAGCGCAGCAACTTGAACCGATAAATGCCTTCCGCTTCGCGGAGGCGTTGTCGTGAACTCCGTTTATGCTCGAACGCCGTCTCTCGTGTCGCCGGTCAGGGCTGGAAGCCGGTATGCGGGCGCGGTGCGGTCGCTGCGGTTCAGCAGGCAGGAAGGCGTTCAGTTCATCGTCGCCCTGGAACGATATGCCGAGACGCTACGGAGGAAGGGGCAGCGCACGGGTACCGCCGGGACGATTAGCTTCGGCGCTATCCGGTTAGCCCAAATTCTCATGCGACTGGCCGTGAAGAACGATGGCCGTGTCGTGCCCTCCGTCGCCTGGCTTGCCAAGGAATTGAATGTCGCCTGCAAGAGCATCCATGCTTGGAAGGCGCAGTTGCAAGAGCATGGCTTCCTATCCTGGGCGCGCCGATATGTCCGTGTCGGAGCGCCTGGCGCGAAAGGGCCGCAACTCAGGCAGACGTCCAACGCCTACAGCCTGAGAGTGCCCACCAGGGCGCGACGGATCATCGACGCGCTCTGGCGCATCGGTGGACGCCTGGAGGCCGAGCCGAAGCCGGTTGCGCCTGCGTTGGCCGCTGCTTTGAATGCGTTGGGAAACCGCGTCGATGACGCAGAATTCACAAGCCTCCAGCGTGAGTTACCTGAGGCGTCGCGACAATCCGCTCTCATAAATTCTAGAGGCGAGGCTAGAAGTCGCTGCGCGGGTGGATGAGGGTGGGGCGGTTAGACGCGCAGCGGCTTGCGGCGAATACGTTGTTTATTCGCCGCGTTTATTGCGGCGAATGTTCTTGCTTGTGCGGTGAATGCCAACCATATTCGCTGCAGGTAATGCGGTGAATATGACGTACATCCACGAACAGGACGGTTGGCCGGGCTTGCGCTGGAGCGACGAGCGTCTCGTCGAGCTACTGGCCGCCGTACGCCATCGCCAAGGACGGTTGATCGGGCACATGGAGGCGTTGGGCTTTAAGCTGCGCGAAGAAGCCGTCCTGCGAACCCTGACAGAGGACGTGCTGAAGTCCAGCGAGATCGAGGGCGAGGTGTTGGATCGGGAGCAGGTGCGTTCCTCCATCGCTCGTCGTCTGGGCATGGATGTCGTCGGGCTGATCGCATCGGATCGCAACGTCGAGGGCGTCGTCGAAATGATGCTCGACGCGACCCAGCATTTTACTCAACCGCTGACCGCCGACAGGCTGTTCAGCTGGCACGCGGCGCTTTTCCCTACGGGGCGCAGCGGCATGAGCCGCATCACTGTCGGCGCGTGGCGCACGGGCGAGGGCGATCCTATGCAGGTCGTGTCGGGGCCTGTTGGCCGTGAGCATGTCCACTACGAAGCCCCGGAGGCAGCGCGGTTGGATGCGGAGATGGCGGGCTTTCTCCACTGGTTCGAAACGGCGAAGGTGGATCCCGTTCTCAAGGCTGGCGTCGCCCACTTCTGGTTCGTCACCATCCACCCGTTCGATGACGGCAACGGCCGCATCGCACGCGCCATCGCCGATCTCGCCTTGGCGCGCGCGGAGGGAACCCCCCAGCGGTTCTATAGTATGTCCGCCCAGATCCGCGCCGAGCGGAAGGCCTATTACGATCTGCTGGAGAGCACTCAGAAGGGCGACCTCGATATCACCCCGTGGCTTCTGTGGTTCATCGCCTGCCTGGATCGTGCCTTCGACGGCGCCGAGACGATCCTCGCCAGCGTCCTACGCAAGGCGCGGTTCTGGGAGGCCTTGGCAGGGCAGCCGCTGAACGAGCGTCAGAGCAAGGTCGTCAACCGACTCCTGGATGGCTTCGAGGGGAAGTTGACGAACGCCAAGTGGGCGGCATTGGCGAAGACTTCGCCCGATACGGCGCTGCGCGATATCAAGGATCTGATCAGCCGGGGAATTCTGGCGAAGGAGCCTGGCGGCGGACGGAGCACCAGCTACTCGCTGGCGGTGTGATCGTTAGTGCGCTGCTGGTATTGGGAAAACGAGAGACCATTATCGAAGAACATGGCCCTTCGGATCAGGCTGGCCGGGGCCGTCAAGGCCGTAATGGATCGGATCGAGATCGACCGGGATGGACACGCCACGGTGTCGGTGATGGGCGGCAAGCGCGTCTATCGGTTCGCATAGCGAAGAATGTCACCGATTCGAACTGGTATCGGGCGATGTCATGATGGTCGTCGGGTTCACCGATGCAGGTGGTGAAGACGCCTATAGAGCGTCAATCGCCGCTTAAAGCACGAACGTCGGATAACGATATCTTCGACGTTCGTGTCGCGCATTGCGTTGGTCTATGCGACGAAATGCGTTTCGGAAATTACTCCGATGTCGCCAGAGCGGTTATGAATCGCGGCGTTAAAACATTCAGCCTTCGTGGAGTGCGGCTGGAAGCCGCGTTGGATATCGTTATGGTTTGCAATAGCCGCGCAAAGCCGCTGTAGCGGATCAAATCACCATATATATGTGGAGAATGTAGCGCTCTATATGCGGGAAATATGCGGTGAAAAGCGCGGTGAAACTGCGCTTGGTATCATTACCATGCGGGAGTTCGCGCTAATGGTTCGATTCAAAGTTCGGATATACGTTCAGTTTGGAGTTCAATATGTGTGTTGGATCAAAGTTCGATATCAACATATGAAAAGGGTTGTGGATTCCACTGGCTTGGTTAAAGCTGTCTGACTAGATTCAACGGTTCGCGATCAATTCGTTGACACTATCTCCGCTTCCGTCTACGGTTCAGTTCTCCTCCGAGGACAGCCATGACCGACGCCCTGAAATCCATCCAAGACCACCTGACGGCTATCCGCGAGGAAGGCCGTCTCGAAGGCATGGCGACCGGCTACGAGCTTGGTTTCGACAAGGGATATGCCGCTGCGATGGCGGAAATCCGCGAATACGCTTCGACCGCCCGACATGGTGTGACCCCCGGTGCACCGAAGATCGCTGACCTTTTCGCCGAGGTCGCCGCGCCCACTGAGCGCAAGCGTCGGAAGCGCGGCGAGAACAACGACATAATTATCTCGGCCCTGAACAGGGCGGGATGCCCCATTGGCGCGTCCGACCTCCGCCGTGCCATCGAAGGGATGGATGGCGTCACGATCCCGTATTCCTCGATCCGTCACTCCCTCTTGGGATTGCAGGACAAAGGTCTGGTGACCGTCGAGAACGATCTTTGGTCGGTGAAAGCGGAGGGTGGGGACGAAGAGGTGGTGTAGCGCAAAAGCGGGATCGCCAACCCGCATACGAAAACGGCTCAGACTTGCGCCTGAGCCATTTCCTGACACCGATCCGTAGGACCAACGCCGTCTTTGCAAACGCATGGTCGCAACTACGGGTCAAAATATCAATAAGGCTCGATAAAAATGCGTTTCGATGAACCCCGCGTGCCAGTGCGCGCATACGATCGGCTGCGCTTCGGCAATGACGAACATGTAGTCCGCCACACCCGCCGTCGCCGCCGTTGGCACAAGAAGCCGTTCGGCTGGATCGACTAAACCAAATGGCCTAACCGCCATCGCCGCCGGGGGAAACCTCGGCGGCTTTTTCTTGGTTCATGCTGGCTTCGATCTCCCCGACGTCTCGATCTACCAAAACTGAGTTCAGCCCAGGATATCTTTCAACGTCTCATGGCCCGGCCGATAGCGGCGACGTCCTTGACCAGATTGTTAGTGACGAATTTCGCGCTCCACACCGCGACCTCGGAGATCAGGGTAAAATCTCGGCGCGAGAGGCCACGGTCGAAATGGTCTTGGAGCGAGGCGTTGAGGAGCGGGACCATCGCGATCAGCTTCGCTTCGCGTTCGTAAGCCGTCTGGGTAAACGCCAGCTCGTAGGCGCTGGTCAGGTGGTCGGAGTTCTCAAACCGGACGGCTTTCGAGAACTTCAGAGCTAGGCCAGACTTCATCGGGTCTTTGGCTGTGACGGGCTGGTCCGGTTTAGCCTGATAGCCGATGACGTAGGTGGCTACGGCGCCAGACATTGCGGCGGCTCTCGGATATCGGCGAGCGATCTCCAAAGCCTCATGCGGCTGTATGTCGTCGCCTCGCGCCGCTGTCAGCGCTTTGAACTCGGCTTCCATGGCCGCGAAGTCGGCTTGTGTTGTCATTTTGCCTTCCGTTGCGCCGGAGCCGTATCACATGTCGGCTCCGGCGCGGGGCTGTCGATCCGTTCTAGCTACGCCACGACCTTGGCGCTACGGCTGAACAGCTTCTCCAGCCGTTCGAAGTAGTCGCCAAGGAAGTTCCGTCGTCGAGCCATTGGTCGCCTGCGCACCTCTGACAGTGGACGTGCTGAAATCCAGCCAGATCGAGGGCAAGATGTTAGATCGGGAGCAGGTGGGTTCCTCCATCGCTCGTCGCCTGGGCATGGATGTCGTCGGGCTGATCGAATCTGATCGCAACGTTGAGGGCGTGCTTGATCTTTTCGCAACTTAGACGTGTCTGTATGAGGCAGGTGTCGCCCCTACCGTTTTCCAGCGAACAGTGGCGCGACGCGCTGCTGAAGTGAGGATCATGCCCGTTCATCCTATCGAGGAAGCGAGGTTCAACGCGCTGGCCGGCTATACCCGCGATCCGCGCCTCGTCGCGGTTGTGCAGGAGTTCGCATGGTTTGAAACCGACGACGGTCGGGTGCTGGGCGTCCAGACCTGGGACCGATTTGATCGGGACTTCGGGTGGATCGTACTGGGGCAGGATGAACGCGCGCGGTTTCGGGCAGTCGACGTTGACAGCTCGATCGCCTCGGCGGAAGCGGCGCGAGAGGCCCTGATCGCGTCGATGGAGCGTTGGCGGCAAGGGCCCCGACGAGGCCATGCATCAGGGCTTCGACGAGGACGAGGAGGAGGGGGGCGATGAGGCGCAGGCCGAACCTCGTGAGGCCATCGACTTCTTCGCGCCGATTACGCCCGAGGCCGAGCAGCATCCGAGCTTCAAGGTTCTTCTCAACGATCCACGATATTCGCCGGCGCGCGAGCTGATCGCGGCGCTGATGCGCTACCATCGCGACGTTGACGGCAACTTCGTACAGCAGTTCCAGACCGTGGCCTTCGACGCCCGGCTGTGGGAGCTGTACCTCTTCGCGCTCTTCACCGAGCTGGGATTCGTGCGCACCGGACGCAACCCGGCGCCGGACTTCGTCATGGACAGCCTGCGTGGCCCGCTGGGCGTGGAGGCTACCACGTCCAACCCTCCCCAGGGCGACGCCGCGCCGCCGGCGCCGGATGCCGAGGGGTTCAAGGCCTATCTGGAGAACTATGTGCCCATCAAGGTGGGCCGGGCGCTCCGACGCAAGCTGCGGCGTGCGCCGCCCTATTGGGAAGAGCCGGGCATGGAGAACGCTCCGTTCGTCATCGCGGTCCAGGATTTTCATGCGCCTGGCGCGATGACCATGATCGTCCCCGCCGCGACGGAATACGCCTTCGGCGTCCGGCACTGGATTGAAAACGGGGAACGCCAGATCGCCCAGATCGACGAGCATCGCTTCGGCGCTATGGTCGAGCCCAGTGGCTTCTTCAGGCTGCCGAACGCGGAGAACGTCAGCGCTGTGCTCGTCAATCCGCAGGGAACCCTGGTCAAGTTCAACCGTCTGGGCTTCCTCTCCGGTTTCGGCGATCGCCGAGTGCGTATGGTCCGCACCGGCATCCGGCGCCACGACGGCGATGAGGACCCGCGACCGCGTCCTTTCATGGATCAGATCCATGCGCCGGGCTATGCCGAGACTTGGGTCGAAGGGCTGGTAGTGTTGCACAATCCGACCGCGAGAGTTCCGCTGGACCCCGACCTGCTGCCCGGGGCGACGCACGAATACCTCGAGCCGGACGGCCTGATCATGTCCGGACTACCGGCCGATCCGCCACCGTATTACTCTCGCACGACCGTCTACCTGGATGGTGAGGACGCTGCGACCGCAGACGTTCAGGGTGACTGATCAGGTTTAGTTTAGGAGGCCGATTGCAGTGAATCAACTCGCTCCCCTACTTACCGCACGGTCGTCGGAATTTTTCCGGATGAGGTTCCGCAATCTCGACCGTCTAGTTTTCGCCCGCATCTGGTGCATCTGCGGTATCATCGAAGGGTCGAGTCTGAATCATAGTCGCCATGGCGAAGGCCAGCGGCTGTCCGACAAGCCTCGCCCGGCTAGAAGTTCGTTATCTCGGTTCCGCAGGGTTTCCCAATCAGTGCGATCAGTCTCGGCTGACCGGCTAGGTACCGCGGGGGCCCGCAAAGGTGAACCGCTCCACGTTCTGCAACCAGAAGAGGACGACCTGATTGTCAACACCGCTTTGGATGAACTGCGAAATCGCCGAGCTGGCCATAGCCTTCCGGTCCGCCCGGACCACCTCGTTAAGGAGGCTTTCTGAGAGGGGCAGGCCGGCACGGAGTTGGTCGAACACGAGGTGTGACTCGTCGTCGAGCGACACCGCGATGGCAAGCAGGGTGAGAACGGCCGGATAGTCCTCTCCCTCAAGGCGGCCACGGGAGTCCGGCGTCAGGCTCGCTTTGATGAGGCTGTAGGTGTTGATGAACCGGATAATGCGACGCGGCGACACGACGAGAGACGGCGCGAGATCGCCGACATAGGCGACTTCTTCGGTGCTGAGGCCGAGCGGCTCTACTCTCGGTGCCGTGGCGTCTGTCGGCGCGCGAGGATCATCGGCAGATCGAGCATCCGTCGGGGGCGACGGCAATTCATCGGCTACGCCCGGCGCCGTGAACGAAGCAGGGCCCAGGGTGGGTTTGCTGGTCGGCGTGAGTGCAGTTAGACGATCGATCAAAAGCCCTTTGGCGGCGGTCGGATCGACCGCACGAACCCAGTAGGGAATCTGGAAGATCTTCTCGAGGTAATCCGCCGCAGTGGCTTGGTCCTCGGTGCGCTCGCCCATATTTGGGTATTGCGCCCGTAGGGAGGTCTTCAACCAGTCGATATCGACTGCGACGAACACAACGAAAAGCGGGAAGGCGAGTAGCAGATGGATGGCCTGAAGAACGATCACGACTTTTTCTGGGGGACAGCGATCGAGATCGTCAATGTAAAGCACGATCCGGCTGAATGTCCGCTCCGGTGACGGCCGGACGGATGCACCGGAGCGGAGCTCGGCCTGTTCCTGAGGGAACAGAAGGTCGTCAGCGTCCTTGATTATAGCTTCGACGGACGCCAGATGTTCGGCCGAAACAGCATCGACCTCAGCCGGCGTCGCGTCGATGTCGGCCATAAGCTGCGACAGCGACTCGAAATCCCTCCTGATCGTCGCGACGAAGCCGAGTTCACGACCATACTCGCCGGTCGCCACGCGATCACGAACAAAGCGTAGAAGGCGAGCCCCCCCCGTGCCGCCGTGGAATTCTTCTGCTGCGGCGAAAGCCCGTGCTGCCGCGATGTCGAATGTAGCCTTCGCCGCCTCGGCTGCCGCTTCCTTTTCAGCCAGCTCACTCTTCGTCTCTTCAAGCGCAGCGTCCGATTCCGTCTGGAGGACATCCCGCGCTTTGTCGAGCAGGGGGCGCGCGCCCTGCAGAGTATTCACCGCCGACCGTGCGGTCCGCAGTAGATAGGCACCGGCCGCCAGCAACGGTGCCGTGATGCCGCTGAGTACCAGCGCCGCTGTGCTGGTTAGTTTCAGGACATGCTCGCCGACCCATGCAAACACGAAGGGTGTCACGAGCACAGCCAGCGCTGTCACGATAAGGAAGATGACGCCGGCGCCAACTCGCCAAATCGCGCCACGGATGCCGACGCCCTGGAGCTCTGAATCCAGTTCTCCTAGGACGTCCTTCAACTCCTGAGCGTTGGACACGGTGTCCGCCAGACCGAGCGTTTTGGCGGCCTTTTGGATCGCGTCACGTTTTGAGACGTCGGCCGTGACTTGGTCTAAGGTGACACGGGCTAGGGTGGCGAGGATTTTGGAGTAACTCTTCTGGACCTTTGCCAACTCTTGAGCCGCTGTTTCGTAGCGCTCCTCGGCGTCTCTCCGCTCCCTTCGCGTCTTCACTAAAGACTGCACGGATTGCAGGGTGAAGTCGCGGGAACTCGCAAGGGCGTCAAGCAGTGACGGCTTGTCCTCAACCGGACTCGACCATTTGTCGAGCTCCGTGAAAATATGGTCGACCAGGCTGGCCCAGAGGTTGGTGTCTGAATAGTGCCAAGCGTTGAAGACGATCGGCACGACCTGCTCATGGAAGGCGTGTTCTTTTTCGCGGGGCCTTGCGATCCGGGCGACATGATCGCGGATCATCCGGAGAAAGAAGGACTTGCCGGCTCCCCATTGGCCGAAGACGCCAACCGCCAAGGGGGGGCGGATCGCGCGGGCCGTCGCGAGCATGGCGAATGCCTCCGCTTCGCGCGCCATGCTTAGCCGGTCGCTTAAGCCAGCGGCGAGGGGATCATCCGCACTGGCCACCGCGAAGACGTCGCTAACAGGCACTGCGGCCGCCGGACGACCGGCGTTGGGTGGTGAAGCGGGCGACACTACCTGCCGCTGCGTGTCCTCCGCGGCCGTCGGGCGAGGCGCGGCGGAGGTCTCGCCACGGAAATAAGCGGCCCATGCGAATGCGTCTTCCCCGGGCTCTGGGTCGCTGAGGATGTTCGTGAGGATCGCAGACCTAAGCCCCTCGCGCGAAGCATTTCGCGACTGGAGATAGGCGTCGAATTCTTGGCCGAGCGCTGTCCCCGGTGCCGCGTTGCAGATCGCAGCCAGGACATGCCTTAATCCGACGAACCGATCCCGGCCGCCCATCACAGCTCGGAGACGGTTAGCTTCCATAAAGGCTGCGTGCAGGCCGACGGAAATATCGGCCTCTGTCCAGGGCCTCTCGGACTCTTGGGAATCTAAGCGGCCCTTGTCCGGCGCTGCTGACGCCCAGGCCCGCGCGGAATTCGGCTGGTTTTCAAGATGGCCAATGCCCTCGACGCCGCTGAGGAAGGACTGCACGTCAAGACCCTGGGCGTGGGAATGGGCGAGAGCTACGCCGATCACACGTCGCGTAAGCGCCGAGAGATCTTCTGGCTGAACAGAATGATCGTTGTACGCCGACGCCATTGCCCTCACCGCTTCTTCTTTGACCGGCCGTATGGCCACAGAATATCTTCCAGAAGGCCGATCCGCCCCTTCGGAACTGAACGGGACTTCCTGTAGTCCTCGAAGAGGGACCGCAGCAGCCTCCCACCCACGAAGCGCCGGCTGATGATGGTCAAAAGCTCAACCTGACGAGCGTGGTCGTCGCTGACCTTGAGAATCCAGGGCAATGGGCGACGGCCGTCCAAAAATCGCTCCGCCACCGCTTCAAGCATCCTTGCGTCAAGGGCGGGCGGATAGCGGAAGCCGAAAGCTGATAGTCGCCTCTGAAGCATGCGTTCGCAGGTCGCGGGCAAGGTTCCCATCTTGATCCGATCGATTAGAACGTCGAAACTGAACTCGATCAGGAGACCGCTCGAAACGCTCTCAGCTTGAACGCCACGAACGAACGCCAGGGTGCAGATGGCCGGAAGATCAGCCCGGCTTTCCTGTAGCCCCTTGACGAGGCGCGCGACTATCACATCGCTCAGAGCATCTTCAATCTCGGTTTCAAGCAGTCCCTTTACAAACTCTTCTAATAGAGCGGGGCGCTGCTGCAGCCGGTCCAGTGTCGCTGTCAGCTCTTCCGGGAAAAGGAAGAAGAAATGTCGCCAAGCTGGCATGGAGCTTCGCAACGAAGGACGTTCTGGCCACGCTTCCATGAGGCGGTGGAGAACAGGAGCCCCGCCGTGCTCGATCAGCATCGCAGCCTCTTGGCCCGAAAGCGTTTCTAGCAGCATATCGAGTAGCCGAACCGGCCTGCGCTTGCGGAGGGCGAGCCCCAGCAGAGCGGCCCGGTCCGATGGATCGCTCGGCCAAAAGGCCGGTTCTCCAAGGAGGCTTGGGTTCGCCACGGCGAGCGCCCGCCGAGTTTCGCTGTCCAGCGTCGCTGCGTCGACCTCGTCGCTCAAGTCGGTTGCGAGGATGTCCAGAACGAGTCGTCCCAGCGACCCGGGTCTCGAAGCGGCGGACAGCCGTAGCACCGCCTTCGGATCGAACGCGCCCCGCTGATGAAGGGCGCGCAAATGGTGCGACAATTCGGTACGGTCTACGAACGCAGGCTGTTTGACGAAGGCGGAAAGCGCGCCCCGAAAGTCGCGACCGAGTTGGTCGGGAACAGCCAGTTCGCCGCGAAATCTTCCCATGAGAAGATCCGCCTTCAGGGGCGCGGCCTCGCGATCCGGGAAGGATGACGCGATCACTGCTGCGGCTCCGGCGATTTCCTTCTCGGTACGTGCGCTGCTTAGCCGATCGTAGATAACCGCCAGACGGGGCGCGGCGGCAAGCTGATCGGGTAAACCCGGCGCGAAGCGCGAGAGGAAACGGCGCAGGTCCGTTGGGCCGGGACGCATCCCGTCCTCGACGAGAATCTCGACCCCCTCCGTTTCAGGCGCGCTTATCGGTCGACTCTGCGGAACCTTCCACCTGGACTGCCATTCGAGAAGGTTTTGGAATGACGCCTCGGCACCCTCGACTATCAGGGGCGACACGGTGGCGGTGCAGAAGAAGAAGCTGCGGCGGAGGCGAGGCCACATCTGACGCCAGATCGCGAGGGCGCAGGGCTCGGCATCGTCCCAGCCATGTCCGAATGCGTTTCCGCCGCCCGTGTAAATCGCGGTCAGAGCGGCTTGGAGCCGGTCATGATGAAGCAGGCCGATGTCGTGGCTATCCTCTGTAACCTTGAGGGATAGTGGACGTTTGAAGGACGTCAGGGAGTCGAGTGAAGGGCGTCGATGAAGGTTCAGTAGCCTCTCGGGATTGGCCAAGCGGCCCACCGAAACGTAGTCCAGCAGAAGAGAATGGGTCCATACGCATCCCGGCCTCGGCATCTCGGGCGCAAGCCAAGTTCGAGCAAGGACGACGCGGTTGACGCCCCGAAGCGGATAGCACGTCAGATAAGAATCCCGGGCGACTGGTTCGCCTAGTAGGTCCGACATACCCAGCATCGCACCGGCACCGGTCTCACTAAGCTCCATCGAACTAGCCAGCAGCCGATGCCCGCGTTGATAGCCATGCACTGTCTGTTCGACCGGAAAATCGGCCTGGACATCCGTCATGGTGCCGTCGTCGTGTCCGTCATCAACCAGCGCAGAGGTGCCGTCAGATCGTGCACACCGTCTGCATCCCCGACGACCATGATCCTGTCTGTCGGTTCAGCTACGGCCAGTAGCCGGTCTGCGTGCTCCGGAAGGGAGCCGCCCAGGGCGCTAATGCCCCAGACATTGACGGTCCAAGCGTCCCTGTTGAACTGGAAAAACTGTGAAAGCATCGGCCGATGGATATCTAACCATGCCGGGGGGGCGATGACTCTGTCTGCGTCGGCGACGACATCCCATGCGGAGGCCACGACGGCCAGCTTGCGATGTTTCCGCGGCAACGGCGCTCGATTGACTTGCTGTAGCAGTTCCACCAACAGCACCTCTTCCGGCATCGCGTCCGGATCGAACCGGCGCTCTGCTGGGTCCTCGCCGTCACTGACTTCGTCGGTTCTGGTTGTGCCAGCTGGCTCCTCGGCTTGGATCTCGCCATCGGCGGTGGCGCGATCGGGAGCTACATCCCCCGCGAGCTCAGCCTCAAACGCCGCGTCCAAAGCGACGTACTGGGGGGCAGCGTCAAAAATCAGCCGATCGTCGCTGGGGCGATCGGCATTAGTGAACAGGACCAGTCCGTCGGCGTCGGCCAGCATTTGAAATAGGCCCGGCGGACACAGGTCACGTGCAGGGCACATCCGGAACGCCTCGCCAGACAGGTCCGGAATAAGAAGCTCCGCCCGCTTGCCGTCGTCGCCAACTGTCACTTCGAAAGAACCCTGCTGGTTCGATCGCAGTTGAGTGCGTTTGGGGGGCTGGCAGGTGAGCCAGAGGCTTTCCAAGGTCGCGACGTGGGCTTCATCGTCGGAGAGTGTAAGCAGGCGGAGGGCCGTTTTCTTCCGCCCCGAAGTCAGGACATGGGACAGCGCGCCAAGGTAGGTGCTCTTGCCGGATGCAGGCATCCCGATCAGTAGCAGCTTCATGATGCGTGCTCCCTGAAACGCATGGTCAGATTGTCGAACGCATTCTCGGAGGGCTGATGTGTGATCGGGGATTTGAAAGCGACGGGGTCGGGCAGTCGGAGCCAACTCCGCATCAAGTCCTCTAGGTTGGCGCCGAACGGCATGTCGCCGCTGCTTGGCGGTCGTGCTGCGATGGTGAAGGTCTCGTGGTTTGCACCCGGGAACCGCGATCGGGTTTCTTCGACAAAGCTCGCGAATAGCTCTTTAGCGAGACCGCTGTGGGAACTGTCGTCGTCGAGTTCGTCGATCTTGGTGAGGATCAGCTGCAGCCGTCGGCCGTTGATGAGATGGCCCGCCTTTTCCATCGCGAGGCACAATCTCCGGACATTTGAGATGTGGGCTTGACGCACCCCGGGATCCCTTAGCCGCTCGCCGTCAAGTAGGAGGCAGATCACGTCGAAGCCGGCGAGCTCTCCAAACTCGCTCGCCGCTGCGGGCCGCTTGTAGAGCTCTTCGTAAGTCTCGCCGGCCCGGTCACACAGCACCAGATCCCAGCGCGTTTTCGCCGTATCGACAATCTCGAGGTGGAGAAATGATAGTGCCTCAAGCAGGCGCGTCCTGCGGGTCGCCGCCTTTCGGCGCCCGGATGCAGTGCGCGACAGGTGGCAACGCTGCTCTAGGCCTCGAAGAGTCCGAGAACCAGCGAAGCCGAACGACATCCGCCGGCGACGAAGCAGTTCATAGATCGAGGAGATAAGGGTCGTCTTGCCAGCTTCGGGATCGCCGACAATCGCGACTGTGCGAAGGCGGCCGGCGACGACGCGAAGATATGCATCGACTTCCATAGGCGAGAGGCTTCCGCCGCCCCGGACGGGAAGGGGTTCGACGGCGACGTTTTCCGGGCCTGTGGACACCGCAGGGGGTTCGTCAGGCGCAGGAGGGCCGATCACGAAATTGGGGCATCGCTCGAGCGGAACATTCTCGATGCACTCTCCCCCCGAGCCCGCTGAGCAGCCGTCTTGCGTACATTGCCCCGTCACCATCGGTTAGTCCAAGGCCCCGATGGCGATAAACTCTCTGTAGAGCTGGTTTGCCCATTCCAAAGGCGACAGCTTCATCTTGGTTGACAGGTTGGTCTCACGCTCGAAGCGAGGGTACCAATCTGGATTGTCGTCCGCCTCCGTCGCCATGAGGGAGGCATAGGCCACGGGGAAAAGTGATGCGTTCGGTGCCGCAGGCAGCTCTCCGACCCACTTGCGCCGCCAGTCGATAGGAGACGCGATCGCCAGATCGGCCAGCGTCAGCTGTGTCTTCGACGCCTTGGCATCCTGAAGAACCTTGTCTAGGAGCGCCGGGGCCGGATGCACGCCGGCTTCACTCCTAGTATAGTGTCGTAGCTCTCGCGCCGCCCGAACCGCGATCTCGCCGGCGGCCATTTTCGAGAATGGAGCTTCTTGTTCGAGGCTGTAGCCGTTCGAGACCCACCACTGAATCTCCATCTGCTCGGCAAGCGAATTGAAGCGCTGCCCGAGGGCGTTGAGCTGAACTCTCAAACGCTCGTCCTGGGCGGCGGCATGGCTGGCTAGTCCGGAGATCGCGGCGCCTAGGTCGCTCACGGCACCGGCGATATCCTCCTC
>RCUQ01000649.1_pt1 | contig 14999 bp, 17 predicted proteins | sample 2166351 | NCBI WGS metagenome assembly RCUQ01 (sample SAMN09932597, study PRJNA488358) | compost metagenome | feature: garden; material: soil; isolation source: compost soil in acetonitrile-enriched culture | place: Germany: Experimental Botanical Garden Goettingen | collected 2016-01-27
CGTAGTCGAGCTTGCGATGGTCGTCCCACAAGGCAAGGGCGTTGGCTTTTTGCTCTGAATGATTACGCAGGGTCTGTTTGAAATGCTCCATTTCAGGCGACATGGCAAGCCCCTTCAATGGAGGTTGGCAAACCCAGGCGACTGAACAGGCCGGTGTTGCGCAAATGAATGAAACCCGAGCGGATATTGCCGAAATGAACCCACGGCTTGCTTTCGTAGTAACTGCCCCAGGCGTGGCGGTCTTCGCCAAGACGCGCCGGGTCGGCAGCACACAGGGTCACGGGCTTCAAGCCAAGGCGATGAAAGCTATTGACCAGCCCCAGGTTTCCGGTGAAAGCGACCCACTCCAGCCCCCCCATGGCCAGCAGATAGGTCATCGCAATGATGCTCATCCGTGCGCTGCCGGTGTCGCTGGCAGCCAGGTTGCCGACCTCGACGATGGCTGAGCGGCTTACGGTCTGGTCGGCCGCGGTACTGATCAGCGCATCGATCGCCTCGTCCAGGTAACCTTCCAGAAACAGCGGTCCGCCGCTCGCCAGACGCACGCCAACCACCGCGCATAGCGTGCCGGACGCATCGCTCATGCCAAACAGCTCCGGCATGAAGTGACGAACATCGGCACCGTGGGACCTGCGAAACCGTTGCTGGATAAAGGCTTCGAAGACACCCCTTTGCGGGGCGTCCGGCAAGGCCCTGACAAGATGCATCTGCTGTGCTTCGGTCAGGCCAAAGCGCAGTGGCAACTGAACGTTCCAGTTGAAATCGGACATTGAAAAACATCTCCCCGGATCAATTGGGGAGCAGTATCAAAGACAATTCTTAACGAAGTCTGAAGGTCACAAAACGATTCTTTTCAGTGGCCTTCTGATTGTCACCTGGCATGACCGGGGCCAGCCCGGGCGTCGACACTGCACCCGTATCCGCCCCGACAACCGGCAGACTGGTCGACAGGGGTACGCTCTGCGTGACGTTGGCCATCCGGGTGATTTCCACCTGCACCTTGTCCTTGCCGAGCAGGTAGTCGGCCAGCTTCTGCGAAAACGGCCAGTAGTTCAGGTCGGCCGTCAGGGTCAGCGGCCCGACGGCGTCGGCCGGCACCAGGAAGGAGAACTCCCCGATATCGTAGCCCTTGGGCAGAATGCGGTTGTCCGAGAGAATCTGCGTGGCATTCCAGACCTCGACGTCCAGCGGGTTGCCGTCCTTGTCGCCTATGTGCACTTTGAAATTTCGCGTGTTGATTTCGGTCTTGCCGTCCTTGATCGAACCCAGTCGGTAGATCTCGCGACCCGTGGCATCCAGCACCCGGAAATCGATCCACATCTCCCGTCCCTCCGGAAAGCCGGTCGGCAGCTTGTGCCCTGCGCCGACATTGGAAACCTTGACGGCGACCGAGGTGTATTGCCCGGCAACGATCGCTGCCGGCAATTGCTCGAAGGTTATTTCCCCCGCGCGCGCGAGCATGTTGCGAGCCCGTTGCGCGCCTTCCTCCTGACCGAGATGGTTGAGCATCATCGCGTTGGCCCCGCTGAACCAATGCGAGGCGACCTCCTCGCGATCCGGCCCCATGATCGCAGCCTTACCCTTGAAACCCGGCATGTGGCAGCTCTGGCAGGTGATGTCGTTAAGGCTGTAGGTGCTCTCCTGCCATTCGTCATAGGTGCGCTCCACCGCCACGCTGCTGAACGGGTGCGTGACGTTGTGGCAGGTGCCGCAAAAGTCCGAGCGCGTGTGCAGAGCGGAATACACGGTGTCGTGATAAGGCGAAACGGCATCCTTGCGCGGGCCGAACTTGGTCGGTTTGCCGTGCGCTCGCGGGCTCAGAACATAGGCGCCGTTATCGAGGCCCGTGCGGGCACTGATGTTGTGGCAGGTGTCGCAATCGACCCCGGGCATCGGATGATTCTTCGCACTGTCTTCAATCGAGGAGCGGTTGACTTGCGAAGTGATCTGCCCGGTGGTGAGACCGATCGGGGTATGGCAGCCGGTGCAGAAGTTATCGACCTTGCCCTCGGTGGCCGCACTCGCACGCTTGAGCAAGGCCCGATAGATGGGTTCATCCCAGGCCTGGGACATCATCGACGAGCGCCACTGCCTGTAGATCTCCGTATGACAAGCGCCACAGACCTGGGCATTGTCGAAGTCCTTCACATTCAAGACCAGGTTACCGGTGGTATTGGCCCGGTGCGGGAAGAACGGCATCCCGCCAGTCACATGCATGAGCCTGGAGCGTGCCGGCTCCAGCCACTTGTCATTGCTCTGATTGTCATTGCCCTGATTGTTGCTGCTCTGCGGTTCGTCGGCCGCCGCCAGCGTTACCGTCAGCAGGCAGGCCAGGAAGAACAAAAAACGGCGAGCCAGAGGTTTGAGCGCCAGGAACAACGGTATGAACAATGACGCCAGGGAAATGTTCAAGTCGACAATGGCCAGCTTGACCCCTGGCGGTACGTTGAACATTGCCATGTAAGACCCGGCGCTGATCGTCCAAAGAACAATCAAGGCCGATAGCCCGTGCAGTGCTAACTGTGCACACGTTGGTCTGGTGTGGCTCATGGCATTTCCTCTGGACGGTTCGCAGAGGATGACTGCAGCACTTCCATTGAGTCGCCAAGGGTATTTCGTGATGCAAACCGATGGTTACGTGCAATCACTCAATGGGGGTACTTACAGTTCCACAGCTTGCCGACGCTGAACCTTTCATGAACGGGACACGCTCACTCAGCAATTACCCTGCCATTGCTGTAACAAAATATGAGCGAGGAGCGGAAGGTCCCTGCAAACATTCGTCGAAAGTTGCAATACCGTGCTGATGGAGTTGTGAATACTGCTGGGGAATAGCGCCCCGTTTGTGGGGACGCTCACACCGAAATCGGGGACCACTCACCGTCTTGAATCGATACCCCTTACTCCCTGTCTTTCGTCGTCCGGATGAGATTACCCCGTAACTTGACGATGGCCTTCTGCATTTGCACGAAGTCGTCAGGATCGAGGCCTGTTTGCGGGAAGCCGTCTTCGCGCAGGCCTTCACGCAGTGTTCGCCCCTCTTTTGTGAGATTGATCCGTACCTGGCGTTCGTCTTCCGGGTCGCGCTGGCGCAGCAAATAACCCATCGCTTCGAGCTTCTTCAGGATCGGCGTGAGGGTGTTGGATTCCAGAAACAGCTTTTCGCCAAGGCTGCCGACGGTCTGGTTGTCTTCTTCCCACAGCGCGACCAGGGTGATGTATTGCGTGTAGGTCAGGCCGAGCCGCTCGAGCATTGGCTTGTAGGCCTTGCCGAAGGCCAGGTTGGTGGAATAGACGGCAAAACACAGGAAGTCGGAGAGTTTGAGATCCAGGGCGGATATCTTGGCGGTGTTTTTCATGGACGTTCTCAGGGGCAATCTTGTGAGACTCAAACTATACGTCGTACACGATGGTATCGGAAGTGCGCATAAACACCGACGGCCGGCTCACCGGGAAAATCCCCGTTGAGCCGGCCGTGCAGAGGGTCAGCCCGTCAGGACATTGATGTCGACATCAATGTTGCCGCGTGTGGCCTTGGAGTACGGGCAGATTGCATCGGCGTTGTGGGCCAATTCAGTCGCCACTCCATGATCCAGCCCCGGCACGCGCAACGTCAGTCGAGCCTGGAGGAAGTAAGCCGCGCCGGTCTGGCCCAGATCGACTTCAATGTCGACGGCCGTGTCGGTCGGCAGTGTCACCTTCATTTGTTGGGCAGCCAGCCCCACCGCTGCGATGTAGCAGGCCGACCACGCGCCGGCGAACAGTTGCTCGGCTTTCGGGTGCGGCTGGACGGCGGTCAGCACGTGTGCCGGTGTGTCGTTGCCGGGGGACGACAGCACGATGTCGAGGTTGCCGTTATGACCGCGCGACGTATTGCCTGCGCTGTTCTGGGTGGTGTGGGTTTTGCCGCTGGCCAGCACTTTTTCGATCTTGCTCATGATGATTCCCTCAAGATTACAATCAGTTAAGTTCGTATGCGCTTGCATCGTATGCGATATCAATGATGCGTCCGCACGTCACGCCGTGATCACGTTCAGGGCAACATCGATATTGCCGCGTGTCGCTTTGGAGTAAGGGCAGATGGAGTCGGCGATGTGCGCCAGTTCGGTCGCGACATCCTGTGCCAGCCCGGGCACGCGTAGGGTCAGTCGGGCCTGAAGGAAGTAGGCCGGACCAGTCTGGCCCAGGTCCACTTCAATGTCGACGGCCATGTCCGCCGGCAATACGATATTGCGTTCCTGGGCCACCAGCCCCACTGCTGCGGTGTAGCAGGCCGACCAGGCTCCGGCGAACAGTTGCTCGGCTTTCGGATGCGGCTGTGTGGCGGCAAAGACGTGGGCTGGCTGGGTGGAACCCGGTGACGACAGGACGATATCGAGGTTACCGTTGTGACCGCCGACATTGCTGCGGGTGGTGTGGGTTTTGCCGGTTGCCAGTACTTTTTCGATTTTGCTCATGGGGATTTCCTCAGGGCTTAAAGTTTGTACGATAATATCGCATGCGATGCATGTGGCATTCAAAAAGACAACGTTCGTCAATTGGCGTGCGCAACGATCCAGTTGTTGCCGTTATGGCCATGGGAAGCTTGAACGGTAGCGATCAACAGGGAGCGGCGGCTTCCGGTGTTCATGGCTGAATCTCCAAACGGCAAGGGTTGTTTTGTTTGCTATCGCATTCGACTTGATCGCATGCGATTAAATAATACTCATCCAAAGCCCCAATGATGTCAAAGTTTATTTTATGCCTTGGCGATGAACGGCAGGTTCGCGACCGAGCGTGCTGCCCTCCCCCTCGCCGAATCAAGGGGTGAGCGGACAACATTCGGCCACGGACAAGGAACACAGATAGCGAAATATCTGTAGGAGCGAGCTTGCTCGCGAAAAACCTGAGAGCACCGCGGGGTGTCAGGCTCCCCGCATCATCGTTGACCTCCATCGCGAGCAAGCTCGCTCCTACAGTTATCGGTGTTCCCCGGAACTGCGTGAACACCCAATAAAAACCCCCTCACAGGGAGGGGGTCTGGTGTTTGCAGGGTTCTAACGGTTTAACCCGTCTTCACCTGGACTTTCGTCAGTTCATCGCGCAGGAATTCCGGCGAACAGCCAGGTAGTTTCCTCAGCCGGCGCTGCCGCGTTGCGATTGCGCGCCCACTGGGTCAGCGCCACCATCGTCGCAAAGCCGAGCACGATCAATACCGGATAGGCCATCAGCAATTCAGTCAGCGAGTATTTCCAGGCCAGCGGTCGACCAACACCGAGCATCGCGGCATACAGCCAGGAAACGCCCGACAGTGCGCCAGAGAACAGGGCAAACATTCGCACATTGATAGGCAGATCAAGCAAGGAACCGGCCTTGAGCATGGCGGGCAATACATAGCGGTGCAACAGCATGCCGTTGAATGTCAGCAACAAGACAATAATGACTTTGGCTTGAAGTTTCGGGTTGGCAAAATAGGTCATCCCTTTATCAAGGTAATCAATGCCTATAATCGCCGCACCGGTGATCCACAAGAATAGCAACGCATTGGAAACAGACTTCTGAAGACTGGCCATATGATCATTATCGTGCCCGGACGATACACGGCCTTTCAATAAATCCTTGACCATTGCGACATCGCTGGCAAACACCAGACCAATGGCTACGCAGCATGCCAACAGGTGTACGTAAACAACTCCTAAACGCATAAACTCCATGGATTCTTTCTGGCCGAGCAGGCCGATCATTGTATTAATATCCACGCTTACATCTCCACTTATTGCGGCAGTGTGAATTGACCATGCCCCAGGCACGCGAATTAATATTCCACGCCTGCACAATCAAAGTTCACATTGATTGAAGCAACTAAAATAATTTGGGTATTACAAGAGAGAGCGACTCGCCCCGCGAGTCAGTGATGACGGCATACTATCACTCCAGGTCTCAGGTAAAAAAAATCCCCATGTGCATTCCATTCAATGCAGATGAGGTATACGTCCATTTTACTAGGGAGTGCAGTGCGAAGCTCAAGGGATCCGCCTGCTGGAAGATCAGAGCCCAGAATACCCCAATTGTTCATTTTTCGAACAAAAACCACGACAAACGGTACTGTCGACGCCCCCTCAAAAGGCCGGTTTCATTGGCTGAAACCACCGTTGCAAAGCGGCTGAATCGTTTCACTTTCCGTACCGGAAAAAAAAGCGGATTTCGCGCGGAACTCACACCGTTTGCCCCTGCAAACTGCGAAATTTGGCTCCCACGCAGCCGCGCCATTCAATGCTGGCAATACAGCATCCCGGAACGGAACTGCTACGCTTCAACAACGGCTTCGACTCTTTGCGAAACACCAGTGCAGGTCACCCTGAAGGCTGATGGAACAGTCGCATTAGCAGATCCTGTGCCCGAGGGAGTCAGCCTTCGTTGAGCAAAGGAGTGGGCATGCCCCCCCGCAAAAGCAAGGCTGCCGATGGCCTGGCAAAACAATCGGACGACAGCGCAGACGAGTCAGTCTTTCTCTCGCGCAAGGAGCGCCTGTTCACAGGCGAGCAAATACGCGAACGCTTGCCCCATTCGGTTCACGGCGAATGGAAACCGCCGGGCAAACACCGCGACCCTATCGAACGCCTCGAAGAGTCCAACCGCTATCGACTGCCAAACCTGGTGCCGCTGCGCTACGGCCGGATGCTGCGCAGCCCGTTCACCTTTTTACGCGGTTCTGCGGGTTTGATGGCCCATGACCTGGCCACTACTCCAACCACAGGCATTGAGGTGCAAGCCTGCGGGGACTGTCACCTGATGAACTTCGGATTGTTCGCGACACCTGAGCGCAATCTGATTTTTGATATCAACGATTTCGACGAAACACTCCCTGCCCCCTGGGAATGGGACGTAAAACGCCTGGCAATCAGTTTTGTCGTGGCGGCACGCGATAACCGGCTCACCGATAAAGAGGCACGGGGCATTGCCGTCAAATGCGTTTGTGCTTACCGCGAGGGCCTGCGCAAATTCTCGAAAATGGGCCCGCTGGAGGTCTGGTATGACCGTCTGGATGCCCAAGCGATCATCGACATGGCGCCCAATGCCCAGATCAGGAAAATTCGCGAGCAAGTGGTGGCAAAGGCGAAGATGCGTCTGGGGGATTACCTCTACCCCAAGATCAGCAGCGAAGTCGGCGGTCGACGGCGACTGATCGATCAACCGCCCTTGCTTTTTCATGTGTACGAAAAGGACTTCAAGCAGCGAGTGCGTATCGCACTGCAGGAATATCGTTTGTCGCTGCCCCATGAACGACGTGTGCTCTTCGATCGGTACCGCCTCGAAGACGTTGCCGTCAAGGCTGTCGGCATTGGCAGCGTGGGTACCTACTGTTTCGTCGGCCTGTTCTTTTCTGCGGAAAACAACCCCTTGCTCCTGCAGTTCAAGGAAGCCTGCCCCTCGGTATTGGCGCCTTTTGCAGGCGACAGCGAATTCGAGAACCAGGGGCAGCGTGTGGTCACGGGGCAGCGGCTGATGCAGTCCTCCAGCGACATCTTTCTGGGCTGGACACGCGGACAAAATGGCCGGCATTTCTTTGTACGCCAGTTGCGCGACATGAAAATGTCAGCCCCCATCGAAGGCGTTTGCGCCGCAAGAATGAAGATGTACGCCGAGTGGTGCGGGCAAACCCTGGCCCGTGCCCATGCCAAATCCGGAGATGCCGCGCTCATCAGTGGCTACCTGGGCAAGACGGACTCCTTCGACCAGGCCATCGGCAAATTCTCCATTGCCTATGCCAATCAAAATGCGAAAGACCATGCCGCACTGCTGGCAGCAGAAAAGTCAGGGCGGATCCAGGCACTCAGGGAAGAAGAGTGATGAGGCCGATCCATCGCTCATGGGTCAATCAAAGTCAGTCATCAGGCACGGAAGCCTCAAGGGCCCCCGTGCCTGGTCAGCGGATGGGGCATACCGCAGATCAGCGCCCTTCCAGTTTTTTCACGACGTCGTCTGTGGTCATCACGCCGTTGGCGATGTAGCGGAAATTGACCAGCGCGCTACCGTACCCGTCGCCGTCAGGCAGCTTCGGGCCGGCGATGGCATCACGTACCACAACCACCTCGAAACCGCGCTCCAGAAACTCGCGAAGGTGCGATTCGACGCACAGGTTGGATGCCATGCCGGCCAGGATGATCTTGTCGATCCGCTGCTTGCGCAACTGCAGCATCAGGTCGTTGCTTTGCGGGCCATACAACTTGTGCGGTGAGGCGACGATAGTCTTGCCGTCTTCGATGAAAGGTTTGAACTCCTTCATGAAGTCGGCACCCGAATTGCGGAATCCATCCAGCGTCAGGGCGCCCTTGCGATCGAAGAGCCCCAGTTTGTGCTGCACGGTCTCCGCCGGCGCCTCGAACTCCCATTCATGATCGTGGGGATAGTAGTAGTGCGGCGAGATGGCTACCGTCGCTGCGGCCTGCTTGAACGCCGCGAAAAGCCGGCTCAGGTTCGGCACGAGGTTTTGCTCGGTAACGCTCTGTCCGAAGACCGACCAGCCCGCCCCCTCCGGGCTCATGAAGTCGATCTGCGGGTCGATAACGACCAGCGCGGTTCGACTGGAATCCCATTCGAAGGTGGAGGCCGGGAGCGCGGGTTTGGCCGGATCGGCGTAAGGGTTCTCTGCGGCGAAGCCAACGCCGGGCGCTATCAGGAAAGCCGACAGCAACGTGGCGCAGGAGATCATTCTCGCGGCTTGAATTGTGTTGAAGGTCATTTGCACGTCCTCAATGTGGGGGGGGTGCATGTACGGTACGGCGAGAAGGCATCAGCAAATGGACATTAATCCCTGGATTTCGGCCGACAGGCGCAGCCATCTCGCGTGAGGTTTACGGGCTTGATGCGCGCCCCTGACCTTGCAGACGGCAAGCGCGTACCATGGCTCCCCTCCCATGCAGACTTTGGGCGCTCCGTTCATGCAACGTCACATCTGTTTCCTGGTCTACCCGGGGTTCGTACTGCTGGATTTGAGCGGCCCGCTCGAAGCCTTCTCCAACGCCAGCCGTGCGCGCCCCTCGGGCTATCGATTCACGGTCGCGTCCCTTGAAGGCGGATTGATCGAAGCTTCGAGCGGCGTGCAAGTCGCGACGCAAGCCCTGCAGGTTGTCGACCCGCTCGACACGCTCATCATCGTCGGCGCACCCACCGCCCCGATCGATGACAGGATGATGCCGATGGCAGCGGCGATACGGCAGATGTCCCCGCGCGCGCGCCGCACTGCCAGCGTCTGCACGGGCGCCTTCCTGCTGGCCGAGAGCGGCCTGCTCGACGGTCGTGTCGCGACCACGCACTGGAACTACGCGCCGCAATTGCAGGCACGCTATCCGGCGCTGCGCGTGGACGGTGATCGAATCTGGACCGAAGACGGCAATGTCTGGACGTCCGCCGGCATGTCGGCCGGCATCGACATGGCCCTGGCGATGATCGAGCAGGACCTGGGCAAGGAAGTGTCACGCGCTGTCGCACGCATGCTGGTGGTTTACTACCGGCGACCGGGTGGTCAGTACCAGTTCTCTTCGCTGCTGGATTTCGACCCGGGCTCGGACCGGATCCGCACGGTGCTGAGCTACGTGCGCGATCATCTGCGTGATGATCTGTCGGTTGAACGCCTGGCAGACGTTGCCCATATGAGCGTGCGCCAGTTTGGCCGCGTGTTCGCGGCATCAGTCGGTGTGACGCCGGCGAAAGCTATCGAGCGCCTGCGAATCGAGTCGGCACGGCCGCTGGTCGAAGACGGGCACCAGACGTTCGAGGAGATCGCCAGGTGCTTCGGATTCGGCGATGCCGATCACATGCTGCGCAGTTTCGTGCGAGTCGTCGGGCGCACGCCGCAGGAACTGCGGCGCAGCGCCCGTCTGGCCAAAGGGGCCGGGAACAAGGGCGATCCATTGCCCGCGTAAGCGCAGACGCGTACCTTGCGCAACAGAATCAGGCCAGCAACTGGTCGATCCACCGGACCTGGCGCGCGATGTCCTGCACCTTTTCCTCAGGCACGGCCCGCTGCGCCCCGGCAAATTGGCTCAGGGTCTTCTGCTTCTGGCGCAGCTTGCGCTGCCACTTGACCAGGAACGCCGGACTGCGGGCCTGCATCTGCAACGGACCGAAGTACAACTCTTGAGCGGTATAGATCACCGGCCCGGCGCGCTCGGCGACGATGATTTCGTAGTCGAAACGATTTTCCCGCAGCACTTCCTCGCAGAGGATGCGATAGCCATTTTCCATCAGCCACAGGCGCAGTGGCTGCTCGCCGCCGTTGGGTTGCAGGATCAGGCGCTCGTGCCCGCTCAGGTACGCCTTGCCGCTGTCGAGGATGTCGCGGATCGTTTCGCCGCCCATGCCGCAGAGGCTGATCGCCGTGATCCCGTCCCCCGGCAGGATTGCCGCCAGGCCGTTGGCCAGGCGCACGCTGATCCGTTGCTCCAGATCGTTCTCGTGCACGGTGCGTTCGGCGGCGCGGAACGGCGTCAACGCCACCTCCCCGGCCACCGCCGCCGTGATGGCACCACGGCGCATCAATGCCACCGGCAGATAGCCGTGATCCGAGCCGATATCGGCCAGGCGAGCACCGGCCGGCACGTGCGCCGCCACGCGCTCCAGGCGCATGGACAATGTCTGTTCGTTCAACTGCGGCCCCTTCTCACCACGAACGTCCGGCGCCTTTGGCCGGATCGGGGCGCGATTGTGTCGGGCAATGCCGTGCATTTCAAATTTATGCGACCAGGTTACAGCTCCCCTTCACGCGATCACGCCCGCATACACCGATCTGTCGACGTTTCCACCGGACAGGATGACCCCCACCCTTTTTCCCGACATGGCCTCACGCTCGGCCATGAGCGCCGCCAGCGCCGCCGCACCGGCCCCTTCCGCCAGGTTGTGGGTATCGGTGTAATACACGCGCATGGCCTCGGCTATCTGCGCGTCACTGACTGCAACGATTCGCGTCGCACCTGCCACATAGACGGCAAAGGCTTCAGGCACCGGCTTGCGTACGGCCAAGCCGTCGGCGAAGGTGGTCGCCGAGGCCGTTTCGCACAGGGCTCCGGTGTCGAACGATAACTGTGCGGCCGCCGCCTCTGTGGAAACCACGCCCACCACCCGGGTGTCCAGGCCCAGTGCATCGCGAGCGGCGATCACGCCACAAATCCCCGATCCACAGCCAATCGGTACATAGACGGTATCCAGATTCGGCGCGGCGTTGAACAGCTCCAGCGCATAGGTGGCCACCCCCTTGACCAGCTCGGTGTGAAACGGCGGCACCAGGAACAGGTCGTGCTCCTGCGCAAGCCGTGCCGCCTCTTCACGGGCCTCATCGAAATCGCGCCCATACTCGACCACTTCGGCGCCAAAGCCGCGCATGGCGTTGTTCTTTTCGACCGAGTTGCCTTGCGGCACGACGATCAGCGCCCGCAAACCCAGTGCGCCAGCCGCCAGTGCAAGGCTCTGGCCATGGTTGCCGCGGGTCGCACTGACAATGCCCTTCACGCCCGGATGCTCGCGTTTGAGCCAGTGCATGAACGTGATGCCGCCGCGCACTTTGAAAGCACCGGTAGGCGTGTGATTTTCGTGCTTGACCCACACCGTGCAACCCAACCGCCTGGCCAGCAAGGGCCAAGGGTACTGGGCGGTGGCGGGCATGACCTGGTAAACGTGGCGTGCGGCCTGTTCGATGTCGTCGCGAGTCAGTGTGTGCATGAGTTGTCTCCCCCGGGATTTTGCCCAGTCTGAACAGCGGCGCAGTACGCAGGCTTTCAAAAAACCGACCTGACTTTTGTGCCCTCTCTTCACTACTATGGTGCTCATGAGCCATCGAAACCGTCTGCATCCACCCCTGCTGTCCGAACCGGTCCGCCGTATCGAGGCCGGCCCCTGGGCGATCGAATTGCTCCCCGGCTGCGCCTACGCGACCCGATACGTAGCGACCCAGGCAGGCATCGGCTTTGCCTTCGACAGCCAGCGAGGCCTGCACGCGATCGGCAGCGACCGGGTACAACCCTTCGATGCCATGCCCAACGGCCTGGCGTTCGTTCCGGCGGGGTGTGACGTGTTGTCCGAATCGCCCAAGGGCGGTGAATACCTGCGGGTGATACGCACCGACGGTATGGCGTTGCAGGGCAATCGCGCCTTCAACAATCGCATCGACCGGCAAGCCACGGCCCTCGCATGGCGAATGCGCGCAGCGCTGTTGCACGCTTGCGTGGAGGACGATTGGGAGGCCTGGGCACTGGCATTGTCCGAGCGGGCGACGGCCAGCGAAGGCGTATCGACACCGCCCCATGGCTCGATAACCGGCAGCCGGATGCGCTTGCTCGATGAATTCATTGACGCGGGCCTCGATGGTCCGTTGAGCGTACCGGCGATGGCGGGCCTGCTTGGCTTGTCCGAAGGCTATTTCATGCGGGCCTTCAAAAACGCCACCGGCAAAAGCCCCCACGCTTACCTGATCGACCGACGCCTGGCCAGGGCCCGCGCCTTGATGCGCGACTCGACCGCCACCCTGGCTGAAATCGCCTACGCCTGCGGTTTCAATTCCCAGGCGCACATGGCGACCACCTTCAGGCAACGCCTCGGCGTGAGTCCGGTGCAATTGCGTCAAAAATGAAACGACAGGAAAATCAACGGTTGCGTGCGGGCAGCATGCCCTTGAGCACATCATCCTTTTCAACGAAGTGATGCTTGAGCGCAACCAGCAGATGGCCACCTACCAGGGCGCCACACAACCACGCCATGTAGGTGTGAACCGACTTTGCCAGATCGTACAGGCTCTGATCGGGGTCAACGATTGGCGGGAGCACGAACAGCGCCGCCACCATGACGGGTTTGTCGGCGACCGAGCTCCAGTACCAGCCGGACAACGGCAGCCCGATCAAGGCCACGGCGTACAGCAGCACATGCCCGACCAGCGCACCACGCTTCATCGTCGGGCTCATCGAATCCGGCAGCGCCGGTGCCGGGTGACTCAATCGCCAGGCGATACGCACGACGATGAGAAACAGCAGCGTGCTGGCCATCGCCTTGTGCACGTAGGTGAGTTCATGGTGGGCATTGAGTTCGTCGCGCCAATGCGTCGCCACAATTCCGATGACCCAGGCACCCAACCAGATCAGGGCCATGCCCCAATGCAGCCACTTGGCTGTACCGGTATAACTTCCTTCCTTCGCCATCAAGCTGCCCTTCCCGTCACTTTTGAAGGCGGATTATCGCGACATGGCGTTATCGGAAAAAACAGTGAAATCCTGCTTAAACATATCGAAATGATCGATATCTCTCGTGTTTAGCCTTCGATCGGACAGGCCGAAATCGCCCCCTGTGGCCGGTGGTCGTTGCATGTCGATTGTCGCCGGCGTTTGGCTAAGCTTATTGAATCAGGGCGACCTGAAACCCCGGGACTGCGGACTTCAACGAATCTGTAATGGCATCAAGACGGTACGCTCAAAGGAGACGACCATGTATGCGGTGATAAGAACCTACCTGGGTACTGGAGCCAAGCAGCTATTCGAGCTTCTGGAAGAGCGCAGCGTCGACATCGAAGCGACCTTGCGGACAGTACCTGGCCTCGTTAGCTACACACTGCTCAACACCGGTGATGGTGGTACTTCGATCACTGTTTGCATGGACAAGGCCGGCAGTGATGCGAGCCTGAAAGTTGCGCGTGAGTGGATTCAGAAAAACACTTCGCATATCCACGCGAACCCGCCGATCGTGACGGAAGGTCCGGTCATAGTGCAGATCAACTAGCGACCGGCCCGCAGGGAGGCGAGTGCTATACTTTTTTTCAGATTGCATGAAGTGTGCAACCCAGGTTGACCGCTGCCGGACAAAGGAGGTCTACAGCAAACGCGAGTCGGGAGGTGTGGCATGAATCGGCACTATTACATCAGTGACAATCTCAACGATCTGGAAAACGTTGAATATGAACTGGAAGCCAGCGGCATCAATTCCGAACAGATTCATGTGCTCAGTGAAAACGTTGCCGATGTCGAACAACATCACCTGCACGAGGTCAACTCGTTAATGGAACAGGATGCTGTTCACTCGGGTGAGATTGGCGCGGTGATCGGTTTGCCACTGGCGGCACTGGTTCTGGGTGGCGCCTATTGGATGGGCTGGACCGAATCCGCCGCAGGCTGGATGCCCTTTATCTTCCTTGCCATTGTTGTATTGGGCTTCTGCATCTGGGAAGGCGGCTTTTTTGGGTTCCAGGTGCCGAACACTCACTTCCGCAATTTCAAGCAGGCAGTAAAAGAAGGCAAACATATCTTCTTCGTGGATGTTGAACCGAATCAGGAATCGGTACTGGACCAGGTCATCAAACAGCATCCGAAGCTGAAGATCGCCGGCACGGGAACGGCAGCCCCCCACTGGACAGTGGCCTGGCAGCACAAATGGCATCAGTTCAAGCGAGTGATATCGGGTTAGCGCCTGGAGACTCAAGGCCATCCGAAAACTGCTTACTGACCAAAGAAAATGACCCGGCTGAGGAAAATGTAGTCAGCCTCGGTGGCCATCAGCCCGACGAGCACCAGCAAACACAAAGGTGGTACCAATATGGCGTAGACCATCGCCAGCCGCTCCCAGGCCATATGCATGAAGATGGAGACAATCAAACCTGCCTTCAACAGCATGAAAATGATGATCAGGGACCACCGAAGGTAGCCATGGAAGTGGAAATAGTCGACCAGGTACGACAGCGTGCTGAGGACGAATAACAGCCCCCAGATTTTAAGGTACAGACTGATTGGATGTTGCTGACCCTGAGCATGTTCCATCACCCGTGCTCCTCTACCATAAATAGAAGAAAGCAAAAATAAACACCCACACCAAATCCACGAAGTGCCAGTAAAGCCCGGCTATCTCGACATTCTGATAGTTTCCGGAGCGCTCATAATCTCCGCGCCATACTTTCAGCGCCACAATGCTGAGGTAGAGGGCGCCGATTGACACATGCAGTCCGTGAAAACCGGTAATCATGAAAAAGCTGGCGCCAAATTGCGCCG
>RCUQ01000655.1_pt1 | contig 14932 bp, 6 predicted proteins | sample 2166351 | NCBI WGS metagenome assembly RCUQ01 (sample SAMN09932597, study PRJNA488358) | compost metagenome | feature: garden; material: soil; isolation source: compost soil in acetonitrile-enriched culture | place: Germany: Experimental Botanical Garden Goettingen | collected 2016-01-27
AGGCCCTGTTCGGCTTCGACAGCGTCGTCGGCAACTACGCCAGCCCCTATACGCCCGGCTCGGCCTATGTCCTGCTGCACCACGTCTTCGGCGAAGTGAACGGCAAGAAGGGCGCCTGGGGTCACGCTGTCGGCGGCATGGGCGCCATCACCCAGGCCATGGCCGCCGCCTGCGCCGAGCAGGGCGTCGACATCCGGCTGGACGCCCCCGTCGCCGAGGTGCTGACGGAAAAGGGCAGGGCGGTCGGGGCCGTGACCGAGGCGGGCGACGTGATCCGCGCCCGCGCCGTCGTCTCCAACCTGCACCCGCGGCTGCTGTTCGACCGGCTGGTTGATCCGGCGGTGGTCCCGGCGGACTTCACCGAGCGGATGAGCCGCTACGCCTCGGGCTCGGGGACTTTCCGCATGAACGTCGCCTTGTCCGAGCTGCCGCGCTTCACCGCCCTGCCGGGGACGGGGGGTCACCTGACGGCGGGCATCATCATCGCGCCGACCCTGGCCTATATGGACCGCGCCCATGCCGAGGCGCGGCTGAACGGCTGGTCGTCAAAGCCGATCGTCGAGATGCTGATCCCCTCGACCTTGGACGACAGTCTGGCGCCTGACGGCCAGCACGTCGCCAGCCTGTTCTGCCAGCACGTTTCGCCTGACCTAAGTGACGAGCATCGCGACACGGTGGCCGACCTGATGATTGAGACGGTCGAGGCCCATGCGCCGGGCTTCAGGGCCTCGGTGGTCGGGCGGCTGGCGTTGGGGCCGCGCGATCTGGAGCGGCGCTTCGGCCTGATCGGCGGCGACATCTTCCACGGGCGGCTGACGCTGGATCAGTTGTTCAGCGCCCGGCCGGTGCTGGGCCACGCCGATCACCGGATGCCGGTTCCGGGGCTCTATCTGTGCGGTTCCGGCGCCCATCCCGGGGGCGGGGTGACGGGCGCGCCGGGCCACAATGCGGCGCGCGCCGTGCTGAAGGACCTCAGGCCAGGCTGATGTTCATCGCCTTCATCAGGGCGTCCCGGATGGCGCCTTCGGTAAAGGGTTTCTGGATGGTCGGATTGCCGCGCCAGTGTTCGGGCAGGCCCGCCTCGCCATAGCCGGTCGAGAAGACGAAGGGCACGCCGCGCGCGCGCAGGGCCTCGGCCACCGGAAAGACCTCGCGGCCCGCGACGTTGACGTCCAGCAGGGCGGCGTCCAGCGACGCCTCGGTCGTGGCTGCGATCAACCCGTCGTCGATATTGGATTCGGGCCCCACGACCGTGCACCCCATGTCTTCGAGGATGGTTTCCAGCAACATGGCCACCAGGGACTCGTCTTCAATCACCAGTACGCGACGGCCCTGCAAAGCGTTGGTCATGCGGCTTCCTTACTCAACGGGATAGTGATTTCGGCGGTAAAACCGTCGTCGCGATAGTGCATCTGAACCGTCCCCGCCAGATCGTGCCGGACATTGCGTTCGATCAAGCGGCTGCCGAAGCCCCGACGTTCCGGCACGGTCACGGACGGCCCGCCGGTCTCGCGCCAGACGATGCCCAGCTGCGGATGGGTCTGGTTCGCCACCGACCAGTCGACCAGCACCCGACCGTCGCCGGACGACAGCGCCCCGTACTTGGCGGCGTTGGTCGCCAGTTCGTGAAAGATCATGCCCAGGGACACGGCCATGGCCGGGTCCAGCGCCACGTTCGGCCCGTTCAGGGTCAGGCGATGCAGGCCGTGGGCCGTGGTTTCGTGCTCCAGCACCTCGCGCAGGTCGGCGCCTTCCCAGTGGCTGCGGGTCAGCAGGTCGTGGGTGTGCGACAGGGACAGGATGCGCGACTGGAAGGTCTCGGCGAAGGAGCGGGGGTCCTCGTGCGAGCGCGCCGTCTGCATGGCGATGGACTGGACCGTGGCCAGGGTGTTCTTCACCCGGTGGTTCAGTTCGTCGATCATCAGTTTCTGGCGTTCGGCGGCCAGGACGGTGTCGGTGACGTCATGCCCCTGGACGAAGACGCCCATGATCGTGCCGGCGTCGTTGCGGATCGGCTGATAGATGAAGTTCAGATAGCGCGTCGCCAGCAAGCCGTCGGGCGTCTGCTGCAACTGCACGGGACTCTGTCGGCCCTGGCAGGGCTCGCCCGTCGCCAGCACCTCGTCGAGAAAATCATAAAAGCCCTGACCCGCCAGTTCCGGCAGGGCCTCGCGGATGGGCTTTCCGATCACGTCGCGATGGCCGATCAACTGACCATAGGCGCCGTTGTGGAGTTGGATCACGTGTTGCGGGCCGTTCAGCACGGCGACGAAGCCCGGCGTCTGCATGAACATGTCCAGCAGCTGTCGCCGCTCTGTCTCCAACCGCCGATTGTCCGCTTGAACGCTCATGGCGCGACGGAACATCCCGCCGCCGATCAGGCTGTCCAGAGCCGAGGAGGGGTCGTCGGGCCGAAGCCGCCCGACCTGACGACGCAGCCGTTCCAGTTCGGTGATGTCGCTGGTGTGCTGAAGGATGTGGGTGACGCGGCCCTCGGCGTCCTTGATCGGGGTGTGGGTGCAGCTCCAGTAGCGGTCTTCGTAGGTCGTCGTTCCGTCGTCCTGCGGCACCGGAATGGGATAGTGAAGGACGGCCAGATGATCGGGTTGCCCGGTCGCCAGCACTTTGTCGAAGGAGGCCCGAAGCTGGCGAGCGTTTTCCGGGGCCTCCTGACCGGGACCTCCGTCGAATTCCTGCATCACCGGCTGACCCAGCAGCTCCTCGCGGCGGCGCTGGGTCACGTCCAGATAGGCCTGGTTCATCCCCGCATAGCGAAGCTCGGCGTCCAGCAGCATATAGGGATTGGGCGAGGCGTCGAACGCAGCGACCAGATCGATTGTCTTGGCGAGTGTTCGCAATAGGACCCCCGTAGTCGCACACCTAACGCGACCGAAAGCGAAAGGGTGCGTGTTCCTGACGCAAAATCGGCGGGGATGTCCAGTCGCTGCGTCTGCGCCCTGGATTGTTCTCGACCCTGCACGGTCTGCCGCGTCGGTGCGCCGCCTTTAGCCTCGGCCTGAGGCAGGGTGCGCCTCTGGCCTTGGGAACGGACCTGTCGAGCCTGATCGTGTCTTCAATCGCGACGATTCACGGTAAATATGACCGCGCCGCCTTGGCCTGGCGGCAGATGTCATATCGGGACCGAGGGGCTGCTGCAGGCTGTTCTGACCTTCTGCTCCAGCCCTTCACGATGAGGTGGAACACAGAGCTCCGAGCGCGCCGGGTGGGTCTGGTGTTCGAGGCGATCACAGCGTCCAGGCGGCCGTTCGTTCTATGGCCGCCTTCTGCGAAGGCGCACGACCATCTTGCAATGAGGCCTGTGCGCTCTCTGAGTATTTGCATCCTCAAGACCTTGAACAGGCACAGAGTTCTGGTCGGTCAAGCAGACTGTGTATCGGGCTGATGGCCGGTGAACCTATTTTCCATTGAGCCTGTGATTCGATTCACTGTCATTCCGCCGACAGGAAGGGGGGCGTGGCGCCGGGTTGTCTGATCAGGACGCAGTCTCTGACAGAGACCGGCGTGGGCATGATGTTCGAAAACCACCCCAAGAGCGGACGCAGCAGAGCTGGCGGCAAGGATTTCGGCGTGGTTAAAATTTGCGCCAGTCGCGGCGGAGTGAGCATGAAAGCATTCAATCTTCACCGTTAAGGTTCTGATTTTGAAATATAAATTTCCCACCGCCTCATTTCGTCATTTTTTATGTCTTGTTTGTGTCTCGAATAGCGGTGAGGGTTCGGCCTAGCGGCGCCTTGGGGGAGGAGTTGCTGACACTAGTCGGCACTGTTTTCTTGAGGGGAATTCCATGAGTCGTTCTCAACGTCAGGGCGCACGCCCTGCCGCGTATCGCGCCCTGCTGGCCGGTGGGTCTGCGTCTCTAGCCTTGCTGAGCGGGGGCGCCGCAACGGCGCAAGAAGCGCCGGATCAAGGTCAGGCGGCGGTCGAACTGGGGGAGGTCGTCGTCACCGGCTCGCGGATCGCCAGACGTGACTATGCCTCCAACAGCCCGCTGGTCTCGGTCACGGCAGAGGCCATCGAGAATACGGGTCAGGTCACGGTCGAAAAGGCCCTGACGCAGATGCCCCAGTTCTCGGGCGCCATGGGCCAGAGCACCAGCGGCTCGTCTTCGACATCTCTGAACGGGGGGCAGGCCTACGCCAGCCTGCGCGGTCTGGGTTCCAAGCGCACATTGCTGCTGCTGGACGGCAAGCGCCTTCAGCCCTCCAACCCGGACGGATCGGTTGATCTGAATATCATTCCCGAGGCCTTGATCGGCAATGTCGAGGTCATCACCGGCGGCGCCTCGACCGCCTATGGTTCAGATGCGACGGCGGGCGTGGTCAACTTCCGCCTGAAGCGTGACTTCAGCGGCGTGACGGTCGCCTCTCAGTACGGCGTCAGCGACTATGGCGACGGCGAGAGCTTCCGCCTGTCCGTGACGGCGGGCGACCGCTTCGCCGATGACCGCGGCCGGGCCGTGATCTCGCTGGACTACTCGATGCGCGACACCGCGCTGCAGGCCGAGCGGGACTATTATTACCGTCGAAACCGCGAGTCCAACACGGCGATCATCGCCCAGGGGACGGCCCAGTTCGGCACCAATCGCCCGACGCTGGCGGCGGTGAACGATGTCTTTGTCGGTCAGTATGGGACCGCGCCTGTTCTGGGCGTCAACGGCTTCTACAATGGCCAGATTGGTTTCAACACCGGCGACCAGACCCTGTTCAACCTCGGCGGCGCGTCGAAGGTGATGAACCTGCGTGACCCCGAGACCGACAACGCCTTCCTGAACGCGGCCGGCACCAATATGCTGTGGGGCTGGACCCGGAACAGCGTTCAGAACGACAATGAGCGTTATTCGCTGTTCTCGCGCGTGGACTATGAGGTCGCGCCGAATGTCGACTTCTTCATCCAGGGCTCGCTGACCAGCTATCAGTCCGAAGGTATCTTCAACCCGACGTTGGCGGGCTTGGCCTATGCCCTGAATGTTCCCGTCACCAATCCCTATATCGGCGCCGACTTCGCCAAGATCCTGGCCTCGCGTCCCAATCCGACGGCGGACTTTGTGTTCTGGAAGGACCTGGATTTTGCGGGTCCGCGTCTGCAGTCCTACGCCTATGACGTCTATCAGTTCATCAGCGGACTGTCGGGCGATGTGGGTTACAAGGACTGGACCTGGGAAGCCTATGTCAGTGTTTCCAAGGCTCAGTTTGAGAACAACCAAACGGGCGGGGTAAGCCGCGCCGCCATTTCTCGCCTGCTTTACAGCCCCACCGGCGGCTCGGAGTTCTGCTCGGGCGGTCTGAACCCCTTCGGCAATCACGTGCCGTCGGCCGAGTGCGCCAACTATGTGACGCGTCGGACCACGAACACCAACGAACTGACCCAGCGTATGGCTGAAGTCACAGTTCAGGGTGGGCTGTTCACGCTGCCGGCGGGCGAGGTTCGCTTCGCCGTCGGGGCCGACTACCGCTACAATCACTTCGCCTTCCAGCCGGATTCCTTGCTGGATCAGCCAGACGGAACCAGCGACATTCTGGGGTATAGCCCGCTGCGCGCCTCGTCCGGCGAAGTGGACACGACGGAGGTCTATGCCGAGTTCCTGGTGCCGTTGCTGCGCGACCTGCCCTTCATTCAGGAGCTGGAGCTCGATCTCGGCTATCGTTACTCGGATTACAGCTCCGTCGGCGGCGTCCACGCCTACAAGGCCGACCTGAACTGGCGCATCAACGAGCCGCTGCGCATTCGCGGCGGATACAATCGTGCGGTCCGCGCCCCCAGCGTCGGCGAACTATACTCGCCGATCTCGTCTGCGACCGTCGACATCGGCACAGCGACGGGCGCCAATACCAGCGGGGACCCCTGCGACATCCGCAGTTCGTTCCGCAATGGACCAGACGGCGCCAAGGTTCGCCAGCTCTGTATCGACCTGGGCGTCCCGTCCTCGATCATCGACACCTATCAGTTCGGCGCATCGCAGGTCTTCGCCCTGACCGGCGGCAATCCGCAACTGGAAGAAGAGACGGCCGACACCTATTCGTTCGGGGCGGTCGTGCAGTCGACGTTTAAGTCGCCGTGGCTGAGCAACATCACCGCCTCGATCGACTGGTATCAGATCAAGGTGTCCGAAGCGGTCGGCACCCTCGGGGTCGGCAATGCGATCCGCTATTGCTTCAACAACGGCGGAAATAACCCGACTTACGACAAGAACAACTACTACTGCAGCTTGCAGGGGCGCAGCGCGGCCGACGGCAACATGGTCGCGCCTCGTCAGCCCTTGCTGAATTTGGGCCAGTTCAATGTGACGGGCGTCGATCTGCAGTTCGACTGGCGCCTGCACCTGGCGGACATAGGCCTGCCGGACGACGGCACGCTGAGCTTTGGTTCGGCCATCAGCTATCTGAGCAGCTTCGAGATTCAGGCTTTGCCGGGGGCCCCGACCTATGACTACGCGGGCACCTGGGGCACGGCGATCGAGGCCAACGCCGGTCAGGCGCACCCGGAGTGGAAGGCCAACTCCAGCATCACCTATTCGCGGGACAGCTGGAACATCGGTCTGCGCTGGCGCCACATGTCGGAGATGATGAACAGCGCCCGTGTGACCTCGCCGACCAGCACCACCCTGGGGGTGGACGCCTATGACGTGTTCGACCTGAATGCGCGCGTGGACGCCCCCTACGGGACGACGCTTCGGTTCACCGTGACCAACCTGTTCAACGAGGCCCCGCCGCAGGTGGGCGATGTGCGCGGGACCTACGACCCGCAGAACTACGACGTTCTCGGTCGCTACTACACGGTGGCCGTCAGCAAGACCTTCTGAGCTTTCGATCGAAGCTTCGAGGCCTCGAGGGCGGCGTGATGAGTGTCGCGTCGTTCTCGGGGATGGCCTTTTGGCCGCGGCGTCTGATCCGAACGACTTCCTGGCCAAGATCACCCGCGAGGGGCGTTCGGCGGCGCGTTTTTACAGTCATGGGGCGGCGAGTTTGCGCCGCGCGGAGGAGGATATGAGTTTGTCATCGAAGAAATCCTGGGTCATCGGCTTTGCTGCGGCCCTACTGACTACGAGTCCGGTTCTGGCCCTTCAGGCCGCTCCGGCATCGACCGTGTCCTATATTCACGCCGGGCGCCTGCTGGCTGATCCCGCCACGGGCCGCGTGACCGAGCGCCAGACCCTGGTGATCGAGAATGGTCGTGTGCGTGAAATCGTCGATGGTTTTGTCGGCGAAGGTCACGTGGTGGACTTGTCGAACCAGTTCGTCCTGCCGGGCATGATCGACAGTCACGTTCACATCACCAACCAGCAGGGTGAAGGCAATCGCGTCGCCCGCTTCACCAACACCGCCGCTGATTCCGCGGTTCAGGGCGCGGCCTATGCCCTGGTCACGCTGAAGGCCGGGTTCACGACCGTGGCCGACCTCGGCGGGTCCAGCGACGCCGTTGTCGCCCTGCGCAACGGTATCGCCGCCGGCAAGATCCCGGGGCCGCGCCTTCTAGTTTCGGCCGGCACCGTTACGCCGCATGGCGGCCACGGCGACGCCAATGGCGTCAGCAGCGCCATGGTGCCCGTCCTGCGCACGAACGGGGTGTGCTCGGGCGCAGATGAATGCCGTCGCGCCGTGCGCGAGCGTGTTCGCTCGGGCGCCGACATCATCAAGATCACCGCAACGGGCGGCGTTCTGTCGGATACGGGCGCGGGCCTGGGGCAGCAGTTCTCCGACGAGGAACTGGCGGCCATTGTCGAGACCGCTCACTTCATGGGCCGCACGGTGACCGCGCACGCTCACGGTACGGACGGCATCAACAGCTTCCTGCGCGCCGGCGGCGACTCGATCGAGCACGGCACCTTCCTCGACGATGAATCGATCCGCATCTTCAAGGGCAACAACGGCTGGCTGGTCCCGACCTTGCTGGCTGGCGACTATGTGGCGCGCGAGGCGGCTCGTCCGGGCACCTTCTTCACCCCCAACCAGCGCCAGAAGTCGCTGGAAGCGGGTCCGCAAATGCTGGACATGGCGCGACGCGCGCATCGCGCCGGTGTGCAGATCGCCTTTGGCACCGACTCCGGCGTCTCGCCGCATGGTGAAAACGCCAAGGAGTTCGCCTTGCTGGTTCAGGCCGGTCTGACGCCTTTGCAGGCGGTTCAGGCGGCGACCGTCAACGCGGCGACGCACTTCAAGCTGCAGAATGAAATCGGCCGCCTGACGCCGGGCTATGCCGCGGACATCGTCGCCGTTTCCGGCAACCCGCTGGACGACGTCACGACGCTGGAAAAGGTCGGCTTCGTGATGAAGGGCGGCGTCGTCTATCTCCAGGAATAGTCGACCAACGCGCGGCCTATAGCGGTGAGTTGAAGAGGGCCGGTGAATATCGGCCCTCTTTCTTGTTTGAGGATAGGCGGTGAGATGCACCTCGCCATAGAAAAAGGCCGCCGGGCGAACCCGGCGGCCTTTTTTGCTGGTCGGTAGATCCGATCAGAACTTGAAGCTGGCCCGCAGCAGCAGGGTGTAGCGGACGTAGTCTTCCAGCAGTTCGGCGTCGCCGGTGATGGCCAGCATGCCCAGATCGTTGCCGATGTTCAGGCGGAAGCCCAGGATGGGGCCGCCGCCTTCGATGCTGGCGGGGTCCAGGGTGAAGGCGTCGCCGCCCGAGGCGAAGCGGGCGATGGTCGTGCCGGCGTCGACCGAGAAGTTCTGGCGCCAGCCGAGGCGGACCTCGGGGCGGATCCAGCCGTTCTGGCCGAAGCCGTAGCCGATGTTCACGGCGGCGACGCCGGAGAACATATGGCCGTCGCGCTCTTCGATATCGAGATCGAACCCGTCGCCGCCGCCCTGTTCGGTGCGTGCGTCTTCGCTCAGCGAGAAATACTCGCCGTAGATTTCGGGACGAACGTTCAGGCGACCGAAGTTGCGTTCGTAGGAAGCGCCGCCGGCCGCGGCCAGGGTGAAGCCATGCCAGTCGGACTCGTTCTTCAGGTTCAGACCGTCAGCGACCAGTTTGCGGGTGGCGTTGAACGAGGCGTAGCCGCCCGCAGCCCGTGCCCAGGTCGTCCAGTATTGGCCCTGGGCGCGCCAGTAGAGGCCCAGCTCCAGCAGATTGGCTGACAGGACTTCCTCAGCGGCCGCTTCGGGGTCTTCCAGGTCGGACGAGGTGAAGGCGGCGGACAGGCCGATGGCGCCCATGCTGGTGCCGCGTTCGACGCCGCCGGCGACGCCGAAGCCTTCCGAACGGAAGCCGTAGGAGTCGGTCTTGTCCTTGTCGGCGTAGAAGTTGATTTCCTGAACCCAGGCGCTGGTTTCGCCCGGCGCGGCCGAGGCGTTGCGGCCGGTCAGGGCGCGGGTCACAGCATCAACGCCGCTGGCCAGGGAGAGCAGGGGGCCGCCCGAGTGGTCGGGCAGCATCTGCTCGTAGATATCGAAGAAGCCGTCGCGGCCGGTCTGGTTGAGGATGGCGTTGCGGATGGCTTCGTTCTGGCCCAGGGCGCCGTAGATCGAGTCATAGGCGGCGGATTCCACGCCGATCATGCCGGCTTCTTCCGCAGTGCGTCGGCGGGCGTCGACGTAGATGTCGCCGGCGGCGGCGTCGACGCCGGTCTTCACGACGAAAGCGTAGGGCGAGTTGGCCTGGGCCGCGTCGGGGTCAATCGTACCGGCGTTCAGGGTGTCGGCGTCGATGATGGTGAAGCGGGTTTCGGTCTGGATCAGGGAGTTGAAGCGTACGCCCAGGTCTGCGCCGGTCGCAATATCGGCGGCGCCGTTGACCTTGAAGCCGCCGGAGGTCCCGTTCGCGGGGTCCAGCGTCACGATCAGCGCGCCGTCCGCGCCGACGTTGAGTGCGGTCACTTCCAGCTGGCCGGAGTGGCGCGCGTCGAGCGTGCCCTTGGAGATGTTGATGTCTAGCAGACCGTCGGCGTTGGACAGCTTTCCGGTCACAACGGCGCCGCCCGAGATGGACAGCGTGTCAGCGCCGGCGCCGAACGAGATATCGCCCGTGACTGTGCCGTTGCGGATGTCCAGCACATCGGCGCCGGAGCCCAGGCGGATCTCGCCCTGGATGGCCGGTTCCTTGCTGTCCGGCACGCCGTCCTTGTCGGCATCGGGCAATTCGGTGCCGGGCACGACGACGCCGTCCTGGATGAAGGAGACGCCCGTGGTGCTCTTGCTGAGATCGACGGCGACGGCCTTGCCGGTCTGGTCGATATCGGCCGTGGGGCTAATGCCGGAGGCGATCACGCCCGTGTTGCGGAAGCTGCTCAGCGTGCCGGAGTCATCCCTGATCGCCACGGCATCGGTCTTGGAGCCGCCGACGCCCGCAGTGATCTGACCGGAATTTTCAAATGAAGGCAGGGAGGCGCCGGCTTCAATCAGGACGCCGGAAACCGTGTGCACGCCATCGGAGACGGCGGTCGCCTGGATCGTTCCCTTGTTGACCAAGGTGGGCAGATCAGCGCCGGCTCCGACCAGGACTGCGGTGCTGTTGGCGTTGAGCGCGCTCGCAGCAACAGTCCCTGAGTTGAAGAAGCCGCCTTCAACCGTGACCGCTTGGCCGGTTCCCCCGATCCGAAGCCCTTGAGCGTTGATGCCGGTGTAAACGCCCGAGGCTTCGATGGAGCCGCGATTGATCAGACCGTAGGCATTGTCGCCCGTTCCGACCGCATTGAGGGTGATGGCGCTGGTGCTGGAGCCGACCAGAACGGCGGGCGCGCCGCCGTACGACTTGATGGTCGCCGTGCCCTCGGAAGCATCGGGAAGGCCGTCGCCGTCGCGGTCCGTGTCTTCACGGTTCTTGACGCCGTCGCCGTCATCGTCCTCGTCGCCGTTCTTGACGCCGTCGCCGTCGTCGTCGCCTTCAACGCCGCCCTTCAGATACTGAGGGCCGGTGTCAAACACCACGCCGCCGGTGACGTCGCCTGCGATCCGCACGGCCGGACCGCCTTGCAGCAGGTCGTCGGCGTCCAAGTCTTCCAGATAAAGGGTTTCGTTCTTGACGTCGCCCGTTGTCGGCTTGGCCGTAGGGGGCGTGGTGTAGCGATATCCCGTTGTGGAGATGGCGCCCTGGATCTTGACCGAGCCCTGGACATCGCCATCCAGAGCGACGCCGGTGGCGTTCTCGCCCTGGGCGGAGATGCTGCCGAGGACGGCGACGTTGCCGGTCACGGGGCCCGTAACATGGACGCCGTAGCTGTTGTCGCCGACCACGCCGATGGTGCCGAGATTGGTCAGGTTGCCGACCAAGGGCGCTTCGATGGCGACGCCTGCGGAGTTGTTGCCCTCGACCTTGATAGACCCGCCGGCTTCGATCAGCATGTTTCCGGTCAGGGGCGTCGCACCCGAGACACGGACGCCATAGCGATTGGCGCCGCTGGCGAAGGGACCGTCCAGGTCGCCGTCCTTGTCGGTGTCGGTGTATTCTTCGATCGAGTCGGTGATGGTGATCGCGCCGCCGACCGTGACATTGGCCGTGTTTCCGCCCTGCACCAGGATGCCGGTGGCGCCGTCGGCGGCCTTTTCCATCTTGATGGAGGAGCCGGCGTCCAGATCGACGTTGTTGCTGGAATCGACGGTGATCGCCGCGCCGCTGGTGACGGCGATGGAGCCGTCCTTATCCAGACGGATATTGTCAGGCGCTCCGGCCTTGGCGGTCGATGTGGAGATCGGCGTGGTGCGCGCCGTCGAGATCACGGTCTCGGGCGTCGGCGTCGTTTGCGCCTGAGCGCCGACGGCGACCATCAAGGGAGCGATCGCCACTGCGGTCGCGAGCAGAATACGCATTAGTTAGAAACCCCTCGTGGACACACGCGCAACGACGTCAGCCGTCCGTCTATCAGGCTCGGCGTCGCCATGCCCCAAGTTTCTCGAATTTGAGGCGATTGCAAGGCCCGGCGTAGGCAGGCCCAGGTGAACCGCAGCTGAACGCCGTCATTTTCCAGCCCCCGCCGTGGGTTGTGGAAAAGGATGCTTGAGCGGAGCCGTTTCCGGGTCTACGGGCGATTCATGGTGAGTTCCAAACGCGCGCGTCGCATCCAAAGCCGATCCAACCGCGTTGCGGCGTCGAGATCTGGAGAAAACGCCTCAATGACTATGAGCGATATCGATGTTCAGGAAGGCGAACTGCGCCTGATCCCAGGGCTGGACGAAGAAGTCGCTGAAACGCTTAGGATACTGAAGGCTTCGACCTCTGATCCGCGCCCGCGTCTGGTGGACACCACCATGCTGTTTGCGCCCCGTTCGGGCGGGGTGAAGCGTTATCTGCTGTCCAAGAAGGCGTGGCTGGAGGCGAATCGGCCTTCGGTTGCGCACACGCTTGTGGTTCCGGGCGCCAAGCATAAGGCGGGGGCGGACGGCATCGTCCAGCTGCATGCCGCCAAGTTGCCTTTCGGCGACGGCTATCGCTGGCCCAGTTCGGTGCGGCGCTGGGGGGCCTGGGTGGCGTCGATGAACCCAGCCGTGATCGAGGCCGGCGACCCCTACACGCCGGGGCAGGGCGCTCTGGAGGCGGGGCAACGCGCCGGTTGTCCGGTCGTCGGCTTCTGCCACTCGGACCCGGCCGGTCTGGCGGCGCTGCATTTCGGCGAATGGGCCAAGAAGCCGGTCGAGAAGCGCTGGGCCAAACTGTTTTCGCAATTCGACCGCGTCGTTTCGCCCAGCCGTTTCATCGCGCGGCGGCTGGAGGAAGCGGGCGTCGGCGGCATCGTGATTCGCCCTCTGGGGGTCGAGGTCGACACCTTCCGCCCGGATCGCCGGGATCGCGACTGGCTGCTGAAGAAGCTGGGCCTGGGCGCGGACGCGCGCCTGCTGTGCTTCGCCGGGCGCCCGGCCAAGGAAAAGAACGTCGACGTCCTGATCGACGCGGTGCAGCGCTTGGGCGCGCCCTATCATCTGGTGCTGGTCGGCGCCGGGGCCGGGATGCCACCCGAAGATCGCGTGATCTCGCTGCCCTATGAGAAGGACCCCAAGGCCGTGGCGCGGATCATCGCCAGCTGCGACGCCTTTGTTCACGCTAACGACAAGGAACCGTTCGGCCTGATCGTGCTGGAGGCCATGGCCTGTGGCCGCCCGGTCGTCGGCGTCAACGCCGGCGGGGTGGCCGAGACAGTAGACTCGAGCGTGGGGCAGTTGGCGGTTTCCGCCGACCCGGCCGACTACGCCGAGGCCATTGAGGCCTTGTTCGCGCGCGACGTTGAGGCTCTGGGTCGGGCGGCGCGGGTGAAGATGGTCGAGCAGTTCGCCTGGAACCGCGTCTTCGAGGACCTGTCGATGCTCTATGGCGAGCTGAGCGGTCGGTCCGAGTTCGTCATGCCGCAGGAGGTCGCGCCGCTGAATTAGCGGCGTGACGACGGCGCACGGCGTTATGCCTGCTGACGATATCTAGGATATGTAATGGGGGGCGGTGTGCGCCATTCTCTTCGCTGAAGAGAATGGCGCGAGTGACGGGACTCGAACCCGCGACCTCCGGCGTGACAGGCCGGCACTCTAACCAACTGAGCTACACCCGCGTTTCCCGAACCGAAGCGCTGTGCGCCGCGGCGAGGGGCGTCGTTTAGGCGGGGCGGCAGCGCACGTCAAGCGATGCGTCTGTGGATAAGTGAAAAGATCGCGAGACCTCCGTTACTTGGCCGCAGCGGCGGCCTGCGGCGGGGCCACGGGGCCGGCGATCCCGCCGTCCATCGGCAGGTGGGACGCGACGGCGGGCGGGGGCGGCGTGTAGTGGACGCCGACGCCCGGTCCTAACGGCAGGTCCAGCGCCACCCAGGCGGCCACCATGATTAGGCCCGCGACCAGGAAGGCCCCGGCATAGGGCAGCATGGTGGCCATCAGCGACCCCAGGCCGAAACGCGGGTCCCAGCGCTGGGCGAAGGTCAGGATCAGCGGGAAGTAGCTCATCAGCGGGGTGGCGATGTTGGTGACGCTGTCGCCCATGCGATAGGCGGCGGTCGTCATCTCGGGGCTGATGCCCAGCAGCATGAACATGGGCACGACGATGGGCGCCAGGGCCGACCACTTGGCCGAGGCCGAGCCGATGAACAGGTCGAAGACGCAGGACACCAGCACCACCACGATCAGCAGCAGGGGCGTGGGCAGGGCCAGTTCACGCAGCGAGGCGGCGGCGTTGACCGCCAGGATGGGCCCCAGGCCCGACCAGTTGAACATGGCGACGAAGTGGGCGGCGAAGAAGGCCAGGACGATATAGGGGGCCAGTTGGCTGATCCCCTCGCGCATCATGCGGACCAGATGGTGGTGGCTCTTGATCGAGCCGGAGCCGACGCCGAAGGCCGCGCCCGCCCCAAAGAAGGTCAGGGCGAAGAAGGCGACCAGCGAGCGATACAAAGGGTTGAAGCGTTGGGCGGGCTCGGCGTCGGCATCGACGAAGGGCGAGCCGGGCAGGAGGGTGACGAGCGTCCACAGGGCGATCATGGCCAGGATGGTCAGGCCCGCAAACAGCAGGCCGCGCTTTTCCGCTTGGCTGAGCGGCGTCTTTTCTTCGGCGGCAGCCGGGGCGGCGGAGGAGGGGACCCATGGCCCCAGGCGCGGTTCGATAACCCTGTCGGTCAGGAACCAGACAATGGGGGTGAAGACGAAGACCACGCCGACGATGAAGAACCAGTTGCCGGCGATGCTGACGGCGTAGGACGGGTCGATCAGGTGGGCGGCGGGCTCGGTGATGCCCAGAATCAGCGCGTCGCTGGCGCCGGGAAACAGATTGCCTGCATAGCCCCCGGAGACGGCGGCGAACCCGGCGGCCAGACCGGCCAGCGGATGGCGGCCCGCGGCGGCGAAGATGACGGCGGCCAGAGGAATGACGACGACGTAGGAGGCGTCAGAGGCATGGTGCGACACCATGCCCGTCACCACCACGATAGGCGTCAGGATGAATCGCGGGGCGTTCAGCAGGGCGCCGCGAATGGCGGTCGAGAACATGCCGGTCCGCTCGGCGA
>RCUQ01000657.1_pt1 | contig 14925 bp, 15 predicted proteins | sample 2166351 | NCBI WGS metagenome assembly RCUQ01 (sample SAMN09932597, study PRJNA488358) | compost metagenome | feature: garden; material: soil; isolation source: compost soil in acetonitrile-enriched culture | place: Germany: Experimental Botanical Garden Goettingen | collected 2016-01-27
TGCTCAAGGATGTGCAACTGCGCGACTACAAGGTGCATCTGGCTGACCGCAAGGCACAACCCGCCGTCGCCCTGGAACTGAGTCCGCTGAACCTCGACCTGCAAAATTTCGACAGCCTCAACGGTTCCCCCTTTACCCTCAAGCTCGATACCGGTGTAGGCAAGCAAGGCAAGATCATGGCCGACGGCGAGGTCAACCTGGCCCCGGTCAGCGCCAGGCTGAAGGTACAGACCAAGGACATCGACCTGCGGGTTGCCCAGTCCTACATCACGCCGTTCATTCGCCTGGAACTGCGCAGCGGCATGCTCGGCAGCGATCTGGCGGTCGACCTGAAAAGCACTGCCCCCCTGGCGTTCAACGTTACAGGCCGCGCCCAGGTCGATCAGTTGCATACCCTGGACACCCTGAAAACCCGCGACTTCCTCAAGTGGCAACAGGTCGTGGTCGAAGGCCTGAACTATCAGCATGGGGACAGCCTGTCGATCGACAAGATCAACCTGTTCCAGCCCTATGCGCGTTTCATGATCAACGATGATCGCACCACCAACATCGATGACCTGCTGATTCCACAGCCAGCGGATTCCGGGGCAAAACCGGCGGCGAACAAACCGGCCAGCAACGAAAAACCGTTGGGCATCCACATCGGCGGCATTTTCATCAATGACGGTTCGGCCAACTTCGCCGACTTCAGCCTGACCCCGAACTTCGCCACCGCCGTCCAGCAACTCAACGGGCAGATCGGCACCATCGACAGCCGTCAGGCGAAGCCGGCCAGCGTCGACGTCAAGGGCAAGGTCGACCGCTATGCGCCGGTCACCATCAAGGGCGCGGTGAACCCGTTCGACCCGATGGCCAGCCTCGACATCGCCACCAGCTTCAAACGCGTGGAACTGACCACGCTGACGCCCTACTCCGGCAAGTTCGCCGGCTACCGTATCCGCAAGGGCCGGCTCAATCTCGACCTGCATTACCAGATCACCAAGGGGCAGCTCAAAGCCGAAAACAAAGTGGTGGTCGAGCAACTGCAACTGGGTGAAAAAGTCGACAGCCCGGATGCCGTGAGCCTGCCGCTGAAACTGGCCATTGCCTTGCTCAAGGACGTCGACGGCAAGATCTCCATCGAACTGCCGGTCACTGGCGACCTGAACAACCCTCAGTTCAGCGTCATGCCGATTATCTGGCAGACCCTGCGCAACCTGATCGTCAAGGCCGCGGCAGCACCGTTCAAACTCATTGGCGGCTTGGTCAACGGTGGTGGTTCGGAAGACCTGGGCAGCGTTTCATTCGCAGCCGGTTCCAGCGAATTGAGCAAGGACGCCGAAGGCGCCCTGGACAAACTGTCCAAGGCGCTCAAGGAACGCCCGGCCCTGCGCCTGGAAATCGAAGGCACCGCCGCCCAGAGCAGCGATGGCCCGCTGATCGCCGAACAACGCCTGGAGCGTGAATACCAGTACAACTACTACAAAATGCTCCAGCGCCGCGGTGACAAGGTCCCGGCCCAGGCTTCGTTGCTGGAAGTGCCGGACGGGGAAAAAGGCCCGCTGCTCGAAGGTATCTACCGCACCCGCCTGAAAACCCAGCCCCCTGCCGAATGGAAGGACCTGGGCAAGGAAGAGCGCACCGCGAAAATGCGCGCCGAGGTGATCAAGTTCTGGAGCTCCAGTGACGTACTGTTGCGTCAACTGGGTCAGGAGCGCGCCAGCAGCATCAAGGATTACCTGGTCGACAAGGCCAAACTGGAAGATCAGCGGGTGTACTTCATCGACGCCAATCTGGGCGAAGCGGAAAGTGACGGCCGCGTGGTGACACCGATGCATCTGGATGCCGAGTGATGATGCGGCGGCTGGCAAGCCTGGTCCTGGCGCTATCCGCCAGCCAGGCCTGGGCGGCCGATACCCTGCGCTGCGGCAGCCAATTGATCAGCGTCGGTGATCGCTCGAGTGAGGTGGTGCAGAAATGCGGTGAACCAGTGAGTCGCGACCTGCTGGGTTACAAGCGCAGTGCAGACCGGCGCGAGGAGTTTCAGGTCGAGGAATGGACCTACGGACCGAATGGCGGCATGTATCAATACTTGCGGTTCGAAGGTAATCGGCTGAAGCAGATCACCAGCAAACGTGGCAATTGATTAACCACGATTCAATGTGGGAGCGGGCTTGCTCGCGAAAGCGGTTTTTCATTCAACGCATGTGTTGAATGTCAGTCAGCCTTCGCGAGCAAGCCCGCTCCCACAATTGTTTACGGCGAACCACATAGAACAAGCCCCGGCAAAAATGCGCGGGGCCTGTGGTGGCCAATATCCGTTTGGCCCTTCGCATGAACACTCAGGTTGCAACAGACGTATGACTCGGCTCGTCTGTCGCGCCTTCTCCCGGTCCAGGCGAGAAGTCTTGCCTTACTCGGCTTTCAGGCCGTCAGCGGAGACCGCCTTGACGCCTTTGATTTTTTTGGTGATGGCCACAGCCATTTCCTTTTGCGAATCGGTCACGGCGGTGGTCGACGACAGCGATACCACACCTTTGTTGGTTTCAACCTTGATGTCGCTACCTGGGATGCCTTTTTCGGTCATCAGGTCAGCTTTGACTTTGGTGGTGATCCAGGTATCGGAAGTAGCTTCTTTCGCTTCGGTCATTTCACCGGCAGCCAGCACCATTGGCGACTGGGTTGCCTGGGTGGTTTGAGCAAACGCGGCGTTGGCCATGGTCAGGGTCAGCGCGGTAGCAGCAGCGGCAGTGATAGCGAACTTCTTCATACGAGTAACTCCTGTTTTTCTGGAAATTCTGCTGGGTTCTTGTCAGCAGGGTTACCAGAGATATTGCGAACGCTGTGCCAAGTTTGAGACAGATAATTAATCCTTATAAATCAACGACTTACTAAAAAGACTATTTTGCGGATTCGTGCAAAATGCATGAGTTGAACTTTATCTACATGCAAGTTGCGGGTTTTCAACAAGGCCTAAAGCCATGAATTGTCGGAGGTTTTCTCATTTACTCGACATTCTGGACTGCGAGCAAAAAAATACCCCGCCACGGGCGGGGTATCAGGCATGAAAAGCAATGGTTCAAGCTTTCGGAGCAACCCCCGTGCAGCCCTTCGGCGCGTATTCCTGATCCACGGTTGTGGCACACGTCCAGCCAGTCACCGTACGCGAAAGGGTAATGGTTTTATTCAGTACCGGACCCGGCGCATTAAGGATCGTGCAACCAATAGTCCCGGTGCCATCAGCGGCTTTACCCGAGGCCGTGGTGGTGCAGTTGGAGGTGGCTGCTGTGCCGCCAACCTTGGTCAAATCAGGGTCGGTCCCTTGATTGATAATGTCCTCGAACGGCACCTTCAACGCCGAAATCTCGGCCAGCCCCGCCGTCACCTTGGCCCGCGCCTGATACTTGGAGTAAGCCGGTATCGCGAACGTCGCGAGAATCCCGATGATCGCCACCACGATCAGCAGCTCGATCAGGGTAAAACCTTTTTGAGTGTTCATAGACAGCCTCCGTGCATGAGTCGAAATCTCATGATCTGAACCTGTCGCAGCACAGCCCATGCCAAGCCCCGTGCGCCCTATAGACGGGGGGCGTGTAGTCTGCGACGCCCTTTCCTACTCCCAGGATCCGCACTATCTGACGCTTTTTGTCACCTCACTACCGCTGGTTTGGCTCCATTGCTTGACTAGGCTATAAGTCATGAATTGTCTGCGTCCGGTATCCCAATGAATGACATCGCCCTCAGCGGCCTGGCCAAGCAATTGGTCCTGGCCGAGCTGCTCACTGACAAAAGCGCGCAACAGGCGTCCCAGCAAGCCCAACGCAACCGCATCTCCCTGGTCAGCTATCTGGTTCAGAACAAACTGGTCAAAAGCCGCCAGGTCGCCGAGATCGCCTCGGAGCATTTCGGCATGGCCTTGCTGGACCTTCATGCCCTGGACACGGAGATTCAGCCCAAGGGCCTGGTCAGCGAGAAACTGGTCCGCCAGCACCACGCGCTGCCCCTCTGGCGCCGAGGCAACAAACTGTTCGTGGGGATTTCCGACCCGACCAATCACCAGGCCATCAACGACATCCAGTTCAGTACCGGGCTTACGACCGAAGCCATCCTCGTGGAGGACGACAAGCTCAGCGACGCCATCGAGAAGTTCTTCGACACCCATGGGACCGGCCTGGAAGACATGGCCGATGTCGACCTCGAAGGCCTGGACATCGAGACCATCGATGACAAGCGTCAGGACGCCATCGTCGGCCAGGATGCCGATGACGCGCCGGTGGTGCGCTTCGTCCACAAAATGCTGCTCGACGCGATCAGGAGCGGTTCTTCCGACCTGCATTTCGAGCCCTACGAGAAAATCTATCGCGTGCGGATGCGCACCGACGGCATGCTGCGGGAAGTCGCCAAGCCGCCGATCCAATTGGCCAATCGAATCGCCGCGCGGCTGAAGGTCATGGCCAGCCTCGACATCTCCGAACGCCGCAAGCCCCAGGACGGGCGGATCAAGATGCGCCTGTCCAAGAGCAAATCCATCGACTTCCGGGTCAACACCTTGCCGACCCTGTGGGGCGAGAAAGTGGTGATCCGGATTCTTGATCCCTCCAGCGCGCAAATGGGCATCGACGCCCTCGGCTACGAGCCTGAACAACAAGAACTGTACATGGCCGCACTCAGGCAACCTCAAGGCATGATTCTGGTGACCGGCCCCACCGGCTCGGGCAAAACCGTTTCGCTCTACACCGGGCTGAACATCCTCAACACCGTGGACATCAACATTTCCACCGCCGAAGACCCGGTGGAGATCAACATGGAAGGCATCAACCAGGTCAACGTCAATCCGAAGCAAGGGATGGACTTCGCCCAGGCGCTGCGCTCGTTCCTGCGCCAGGACCCGGACGTGATCATGGTCGGCGAAATCCGTGATCTGGAAACCGCCGAAATCGCCATCAAGGCTTCGCAGACCGGGCACCTGGTGCTGTCGACCCTGCACACCAACAGTGCCGCACAAACCCTGACCCGCTTGCAGAACATGGGCATCCAGGGTTTCAACATCGCCACGTCCGTCAGCCTGATCATCGCCCAGCGCCTGGCGCGCAAACTGTGCAGCCATTGCCGGGTGCCGCTCGACATTCCCCGCGAGGCGCTGCTCAAGGAAGGCTTCCCCGAGGAACGCATCGGCACATTCACGATCTATGAGCCGGTCGGCTGCGAACAATGCAACGGCGGCTACAAAGGGCGAGTGGGGATTTATGAAGTGGTGAAGAACACAGCGGACTTGCAACGATTGATCATGGCCGAAGGCAACTCACTGGACATCGACGAGCAGATGCGCAAGGACGGCTTCAACGACCTGCGCACCTCGGGCCTGCTCAAAGCCATGCAGGGCATAACCAGCCTTGAAGAAATCAACCGGGTTACCAAGGACTGAACATGGCGGTCAAGGCAGCGAAAATCAGCATTTACGCCTGGGAAGGCACCGACCGCAAAGGCACGAAAGTCACCGGTGAGTTGAGCGGGCAAAACCCGGCGCTGATCAAGGCACAACTGCGCAAACAAGGCATCAACCCCGGCAAGGTGCGCAAGAAATCCGTCTCGCTGTTCAACGTCGGCACGCGCATCAAGGCCCAGGACATTGCCCTGTTCACGCGCCAGATGGCGACCATGATGAAAGCCGGCGTACCGCTGTTGCAGTCGTTCGACATTATCGGCGAAGGCTTCGATAACCCGGCCATGCGTACGCTGGTGGACGAGGTCAAACAGGAAGTCGCGGCCGGCAACAGCTTCGCCGCGGCCCTGCGCAAAAAGCCGCAATACTTCGATGAGCTGTACTGCAATCTGGTGGATGCCGGTGAACAGGCCGGCGCGCTGGACACCCTGCTGGAACGGGTCGCGACCTACAAGGAAAAGAGCGAAAGCCTCAAGGCCAAGATCAAGAAAGCCATGACCTATCCGCTGCTGGTGGTGTTGGTCGCGATCGTTGTCACCGGGATTCTGCTGGTCAAGGTGGTGCCGCAATTTCAGTCGGTGTTCGAAGGGTTTGGCGCCGAATTGCCCGCCTTCACTGTGATGGTCATTGGTCTGTCGCGATTCATGCAGGACTGGTGGTGGATGATGCTCGGCGTGCTGATCGTCGCGATCTTCGCGCTGCGTCACGCCTTCAGGACGTCTCAGGCCTTTCGCGACCGAACGGACGCCTGGCTACTGAAGCTGCCGCTGGTGGGCACCTTGATGTACAAATCCGCGGTGGCGCGTTTCGCCCGCACGTTGTCGACGACCTTCGCCGCCGGTGTGCCGTTGGTGGAAGCCCTGGAATCGGTGGCCGGCGCCACCGGCAACATCGTATTCAAGCGTGCGGTGCTGCGCGTCAAGCAGGACGTTTCGACGGGCATGCAGTTGAATTTTTCCATGCGCACCTCAGGCATTTTTCCGAACATGGCGGTGCAGATGACCGCCATTGGCGAAGAGTCCGGCGCACTGGACGACATGCTCGACAAGGTCGCGGGTTTTTACGAGGACGAGGTGGACAACATGGTCGATAACCTCACCAGCCTTATGGAACCGTTCATCATGGTGGTGCTGGGTGTTATTGTCGGCGGCCTGGTGGTTGCAATGTACCTGCCCATCTTCCAACTCGGCTCAGCGATCTGACATGCCCTTGAACGAAATCCTGCTCCAATACCCGCTGGCATTTGTTGTCATCGCGGGAGTGATTGGCCTATTGGTGGGCAGCTTCCTCAATGTGCTGGTCTGGCGCCTGCCGAAAATGCTCGAACGCGAGTGGCGCGTTCAGGCCCATGAGATCCTCGGGCTGCCCGGTGAAACCCCGCTGCCGACCTTCAACCTGTTCCTGCCCCACTCCCAATGTCCGCATTGCGGCCACCGGATTCGCCCGTGGGAAAACATTCCCGTGCTCAGTTTCCTGCTTCTGCGCGGGCGCTGTTCAGGGTGCAAGGCACCGATCAGCAAGCGTTACCCGTTGACCGAACTGGCCTGCGGCCTGTTGTCGGCGTTCATTGCCTGGCACTTCGGCTTCGGCTGGCAGGCCTGCATGGCGCTGCTGCTGACCTGGGGTCTGTTGGCCATGAGCCTGATCGACGCCGAGCATCAACTGTTGCCGGATGTGCTGGTGCTGCCGTTGATGTGGCTGGGGCTGATCGTCAACAGTCTCGACCTGTTCGTACCGCTGCATGACGCGTTGTGGGGCGCCATTGCCGGTTACATGGCGCTGTGGTCGGTGTTCTGGCTGTTCAAGCTGATGACCGGCAAGGACGGCATGGGCCATGGTGATTTCAAGTTACTGGCGCTGTTTGGCGCCTGGGGCGGCTGGCAGGTTTTGCCGCTGACCATCCTCCTTTCATCCCTGGTGGGGGCCGTTATCGGCGTGATTTACCTGCGCCTGCGCAAGGCTAAAACCTCGACGCCGATTCCCTTCGGCCCCTATCTGGCAATTGCCGGCTGGATTGCCTTGCTCTGGGGTGGTCAAATAACCGACTTCTATTGGCAGTTTGTCGGTTTGAAATGAATACCCCTGTGGAAAAACCCTGGATTCTCGGCCTGACCGGCGGCATCGGCAGCGGCAAAAGCGCGGCGGCCCAGCACTTCATCGACCTCGGCGTGCACGTGGTCGATGCCGACCATGCGGCTCGCTGGGTGGTGGAGCCGGGCCGACCGGCGCTGGCGAAGATCGCCGAGCACTTCGGCCCCGGCGTGTTGCTGGCCGATGGGCAACTGGACCGTGCCGCCCTGCGTAAACTGATCTTCGAAGTGCCGGATGAACGCCGCTGGCTGGAAGCCTTGCTGCATCCGCTGATCGCCGAGGAAATCGCTCATCATCTGGCGCTGGCAAAATCACCTTACGCGATTCTGGTTTCGCCATTGCTGATCGAGTCCGGCCAGTACGCCATGACTCAACGGGTGCTGGTGATCGATGCCCCGGAAGAGCTACAGATCGAACGCACCCTGCAGCGCGACCAGACCAGCGAACAGCAGGTCCAGGCGATCCTCAAGGTCCAGTCCAGCCGCCAGGACCGCGTCAGCCATGCCAACGAAGTGGTGGTCAACGACCGCGACCTCGCCTGGCTGCACAGCGAGGTCGAACGCCTGCATCACTTTTACCTAACTTTGCCTGGAGGCCAGTCATGAGCCAGATTCCAACCGTCGAATGCCCGACCTGCGGCGCCCCTGTCGAATGGAGCCCCGAGAGCAAGTTCCGACCGTTCTGTTCCGACCGTTGCAAACTGATCGACCTGGGCGCGTGGGCCTCGGAAGAACACAAAATCCCAGTGGCGCCGGATGCCGAGGACGAACTGTTCAGCGGTGATTTCGACCCGCGTCACTGAGCCATTGCGTCGACGATTTCAGGCTTTGATGTCCATCAAGACTTGGGATCGTCGTCCTTCCACGGCGCCGACAGATAGCGCGTGCGGTTGAAGGTTTCCAGCCATTCCGGGCAGAACACCACCAGCGCGCTGACCACCATGCCGTTAATGAACGCCTCGGGAAAAATGATCAGCCACAGGTAACCGATAAAATCTTCGAGCCAGTACGGCAGGGCGAACAGTTCGTCGTACCACAGCACCGTGAGCGCCAGCACCAGGCACAACAATGCCGAAAGCGCGGCGGCAAAGAACCCGGAAACGAAGATGTAGACGAAGAGATTTCGTGGTTGTGCGCGTTCCACCAGAATCGCACAGCACTCGGTGACCAATACCGGCAACAGAATGAACAGCGCGCCATTGACCCCCATTGCCATCAAGTCCTGACGCCCGAGCAGCACCAGCCCGGCTTGCGCCACCACGCCGCCGACGATCGCCAGCGGCCAGTCCAGCAACAGGGTCACCGCCGTCATGCCGATGAAGTGGTAAGACACGCCGGTATCGAAATCCCGTCGCACCAGCCACAGCATGAATAACGCGAACACCGTGCCGAACAGCAGATGCTGACGACGGCTGTCGGTGAACAGCTCGACCCACGGTGCGCGCGCAGCGGCCCAGATCAAAACCGGTCCGTAGATCAGCCACCCCACGGTGAGGGTTTGAGATGACAGCAACTCGGCACCGATCATGGCTGGGCGCGCTCCCTTGTCTTGCCGTAAGCGAACAGGCCCCCAGTCTACCCGCCCCTTTTGATCTCGTGCCAAATGGGCGCTGATTGTTACGTTTTACGCAAGACTGCATCTGGCGTTCGCCCCTTTATCGGACGGTGGCAAAGACTAAAATTCAAACATCAAAACCGATCCGGAGTACGCCAGCATGAAAACGTTGTTCAGCCTGTTGCTGACCGTCATCGCTACCTCGGCCATGGCCGCCGAAATCGAGCCACCCGCTGTCCAGTACAACCCCGCGCAGCCACTGGACATCGCCAAGGTGGTTTCCGTATCGGATACCGCGACCGCGTGCGGGGTTGTGCCGGCGACGATGGTGTACGTCGATCATCAGGGCCAGACCCGCCGCGTGACGTACGAAGTCATCGGCGATTGCACCAGCAACCTTTGATCAATGGCTCATAACAACGTCCACGTGTAGCTGAGGATCAGACGGTTTTCGTCGATGTCGCTGCGGTAATTGGAACGCGCCATCGCATTGCGCACGCGGATACCCAGGCCTTTGAGGCTGCCGCTTTGCAGCACATAGCCGATGTCCAGGTCACGCTCGCGATCCTTGCCTTCATAGCCCTTGCCGGTATCGACGTTATTGCCGCTGATGTAGCGCACGGTACTGGTCAGCCCCGGTACGCCGAGCGCCGCGAAGTCGTAGTCGTAACGCGCCTGCCAGGAACGTTCATCGGTGAAGGCGAACTCATAGGTCGGCACTTCGTTGCCCAGCGGCGAGATGTTGGCAAATACCCGTGGAAATGCGCTGTCGCCGAACATGCCCTGATAGCCGACGTAAAACGTATGGCCACCCCGCTTGGCCGATAGCAGCGAAAAGAACGCCTGGTTATCGATATTGCCCAGCAGCTTTTTGCCGTCCTCGCGCGAATCGTAGTAACCGAGATTGGCGCCGAGAACCCAGTCGCCCACCGGCTCGCTGTGCTTGAGGCCAAGGAAGCGCTGGTTATAGATATCTTCCAGTTGCCCGTACCACGCGCTGACCGAAGTGCGCTTGTCATTGAAGGCATAATCGGCGCCGGCAAAATTGAATCCGTCACTGCTGACCTGACGCTGCGGAACATGGCCGAGCATGGCTTGCATCTTTTCGTCACCGGCCTCGTTGCGCAGGCTGGTTGAACTCAGGTGACCACCCTGCAGCGTCAGGCCGCTGATCTCGTTGGAGGTAATGCTTGCGCCCTGGTAACTCGGCGGCAGCAGGCGAATGTCACTGAACGCCAACACCGGTAGATTGGGTTGCAACTCACCGACTTTCAGCTCGGTTTTGGAGTAGCGCATTTTCAACGCGCCTTCGAGACGGCTGTAGTTGTCCGGCGCACGGCCGTCGTCCTGCACCGGCAACAAGCCCGTATTGGTCCGGTCCGGGGCGCTGTCGAGCTTGAGGCCGAGTAAGCCAATGACGTCCACACCAAACCCGACGGTGCCTTGGGTGTAGCCGGATTTCACGTTGAGAATGAAGCCCTGCGCCCACTCTTCAGCCTTCGACTGTTGATTGGCGCCGACGATGTCGGAAAAGTCGCGACTGAAGTAATAGTTACGCGCCTGCAAGTTCGCGGTGGTGTCTTCGATAAAGCCTTTTTCAGCAGCCATCGCGCCTGTGGAAAAACTCGAGGCGACAGCCAGGGACAACGCAGAACCGGTTGTTGGGAAAATCTGTTTCATTGTCTTTCTCTTATTGTTATTGATCGACAGGTTGAACAACTACAGTTGCAGTGGATTCGCGACGGGGAACAGGACGACGGGCGTTTAACAGCACATGGGTGACCATGCCGAAAATCAGCCCCCAAAATGCGGCGGACAATCCAAACAGCGACATGCCCGACGCGGTGACCAGAAAGGTCACCAACGCGGCTTCACGATCGTTCGGCACTGCCATCGCCCCCGCCAAAGCCCCAGCAATCGCGGCGAACAGCGCCAATCCGGCCAGTGCGGCGATCAGCTCTTTGGGGAATGCGGAAAACAGCGAGACCAGCGTGGCGCCGAAGATCCCGAACAGCAGGTAACACAGGCCGCCGACAACCCCGGCCACGTAGCGCTTGCGCGGATCTTCGTGGGATTCGCGACCGGTACAGATCGCCGCCGTGATCGCCGCCAGATTCAAACCATGGCAACCGAACGGCGCCAGCAACGCCGTACCCAGCGCGCTGCTGGCAATGATCGGGCTCGCCGGCGTCGAGTAACCACTGGCGCGCAGCACCGCCATGCCGGGCACGAACTGGCCGGTCAGCGCCACCATCACCAACGGCAAGGCGATGTTCAGGATCGCGCCCAGGCTGAACTCGGGCGTGATCCACACCGGCGTGGCCAGGCCGATCACCAGCGCTTCACGATGCAAATCACCGGTGAACGCGGCAATCGAACAGCCCACCAGCAGCACCATCATCACTGCATAACGCGGCATCACACGCTTGCAGATCAGGTAGCAGGCAAACATCGCCAGGACCAGCAACGGCTTGTGCTGCATCGACACGAACAACCCGGTGCCGAAACTGAACAGGATCCCCGCCAGCATCGCCGCCGCGATGGCGGCGGGCAGCTTGTTGATGATCCGGTCGAAAGCGCCCGAGATGCCAACCACGAAAATGATCAGGCTGCTGACCAGATAAGCCCCCACCGCCTCTGCCATGGAGATGTCCGGCAACAGCGTCACCAGCAACGCCGAGCCCGGCGCCGACCAGGCGATGATCACCGGAACGCGGTAGCGCAGGCTCAAACCGATACCGAGCACGGCGCTGCCAATGGAGATCGCCCAGATCCAGGACGACAACACTTCCCGCGAAAGATGTGCCGCTTCTGCCGCCTGAAAGATGATCACCAACGGGCCGGCATAGGAAATCACCGTGGCAATGAATCCAGCCACGGCGGCTGACAACGAGAAGTCCTGGAAAAACGCTTTCATGATTCAGGCACCGGTCGCTGACAACGCTGGGTTGACGCCAGCAGCGCTGCGTCGGCTGCTGATGGCGAACACGGTCATGGCCAGGGCCGCCACCGCACCGGGCAAGGCAAACGCCATGAAGTTCAGTTGCAGGGGCAAGCTGATCCCGAGCAAGGCACCACCCAGCAGCGGACCGACGATGGCCCCGTTGCGCCCAATGCCCGACGCCCAGCCCAGACCGGTAGAACGAATCGTCATGGAATAAAACTGCGCGGCGCAGGCGTACAAAAGAATCTGCGAGCCAATGGTGGTGGCACCCGCAATGGCGATCAGCAAGTACAACACCGGCATCGGGCTGTTGAAGCCCAACAGCGTGATCGACACCGCCGCCATGGCGAAAAACACCGCCAGCACTCTCGGCAGATTGAGTTTGTCGCCCAGCACCCCGCCACCGACCGCGCCGAAGATCGCCCCGAAGTTCAACACCAGCAGGAACGACAGGCTCGAACCCAGGCTGTAACCGGCGTTGGCCATCAGTTTCGGCAGCCAGGAACTCAGCGCGTACACCATCAACAGGCAGCAGAAAAACGCCAGCCACAGCATCAGCGTGCGCAGCGCACGGCCTTCACGGAACAACTGCAACACCGGGGTGCCCGTGCCTTTCACTTCGGCCATGTGCAATTGATCAGAGGTTTGCGCGACGTAGGCCGGATCGATGCGCTGAAGAATATTGCGCGCCTCTTCATTACGCCCCTGACGCAACATGAAGCCCACCGATTCGGGCAGGAAATACATGATCAGCGGCAACAACAGCAACGGCAGGACCGCCACGTAAAACACCGACTGCCAGCCGAAACTCGGGATCAGCACAATGCCCAGTCCGGCGGACAGCATGCCGCCCACCGAGTAACCGCTGAACATGATCGCGACCAGAGTGCTGCGGATTTTTTTCGGCGCGTACTCGTTCATCAGTGCCACGACGTTAGGCATCACGCCGCCAATGCCGAGCCCGGCAATGAAGCGACAGAGGCCGAACTCGGTGGGGTTTCGGGCGAAACCATTGAGCACGGTGAAGCCACTGAAGAGCATCACGCAGATCGTGATGGCTTTTTTGCGGCCGATCCTGTCCGACAGCGGACCGAAGAACAGCGCGCCGAACATCATGCCGAACAGTGCATAGCTGCCCAGTGCACCGGCTTGCAGAGGACTGAGCCCCCACTCTTTCATCAGCATCGGCAAGACCACGCCGTAGATCACCAGATCGTAACCGTCGAAGATGATGATCAGGGCACACCAGAACAGCACCATCCAGTGAAAGCGGTTGAAACGAGCGTTGTCGATAACCTCATGTACGTCGATCTTGCGCATGGCATATATCTCTTGTTGTTGTTTTTTTAGAGCGGCGGTAACACGGCTTACGTCCGTACAGCCGAGGGTAGAGCCGCCCGATACGTGGCAATATCCAGTGCGCGCAGATCACTATCCATTTTGTGCAGGGCCCTGAAACGGGCATGGGAGCGGGAGGCATTGACCCTCTCCGACAAATTGTCTTCTTTGCGATCACATTTGAACGCTAAGCTTGGGCCTATGGATGACTCAGATTACTTACGCCTGCTGACCATCGCGGCCGAGCAAGCCAACGCGTTCCTGTCCAATGCCCGCAAATGGGAGCGTGAGCGTTGGGTCTGTCAGCGCCTGCTGCAAGGGCTGAACATTCCCTATCGCGCCGACGAATTCGCCCCGGCCGGAGAGCCGCCGGACGTGTTGTTTCGCGACGCCAGTTTCGAGGTGTTCTTCGTGCTTGATGAGGGCCGGCGCCTCAATGATGAATGGCGAGATGAGCTGCAACGTCGACGTAGCGCATTCTCCTTGAGCCAATTGGTAAGACGCGAAGCCAAGCCGCGACGCATCCCCGCCAACGAGTTCTTGCTGCGACTGGCACCGACCTTGCGCAAAAAAGCGCACAACTACAAAGAACGCGGTATGGACCTGGGTGAGCTGGACATCATCGCCTTCGCCAGCCTCAAGCGCGAAGTGCTGGACCTCAACAGCCATTTCCCGCCGCCTACGGAATACCTGCGCCAGGGTTGGCGCTCGCTTTCGCTGGTGGGTCCGACCTTCGCCCGTGTGCTGTTTGCCCATCCTGATGCACCGGACTTCCTGCGCAGCAACCTGGGACGCAGCATCGTTTTCGATGTCGGGATCAGCCTGTGAGTCCGTTGCAGGAATTGATTGCCCATGTCCCGCAAACCGGCCGCGTACGCTGGATCGGCGTGCGCCCGGAGCGTCACGCGCCGATGATCGAACTGGACGCTGTGGAAGCGCGGCTTGAAGCCGGTTTGACCGGTGACCGCGCCCAGCCCGGCGTACGCAACGCGCGGCAGGTAACGCTGATTCAGTGGGAACACTTGCCGGTCATCAGTTCGCTGATGGGCCGCCCGGCGGATCAACCGATCCGGCCTGAAGATCTGCGGCGCAATCTCGTTATCAGTGGGATCAACCTGTTCAGCCTCAAGGGGCGACGCTTCCGGATTGGCCAGGCGATTTTCGAAACCACCGGCTGGTGCCAGCCCTGCGCGCGCCTGGAAAACAACCTCGGCAGCGGAACGTTCCAGGCCGTGCGCGGGCATGGCGGAATCACCGCTCGAGTGTTACAAAGTGGCATCATTCGCCTGGAAGATACGGTGAGCGTCGAGCCCTTGCCAGAGAGCGGCTATGCTCCGTTCATCGCGGGATAACGCCCGTTGTAGCTTCATCACATTTAGCAACGTCTACCCCTGACGAGGCCCGATATGACCAGCCGCCTGAACCCTGACGACCAGAAGCATGTCGAAGCGTATCTGCAACTGTCCCAACACCGAGTCGAGCGCCGGCCTTTCCGGCCGTGGATGCTCCTGGTGATGGTGCTGGCAGTGACCATTGGTCTGGGCCTGTTGAGCCGACTTATCAGTTACCTGACGCT
>RCUQ01000668.1_pt1 | contig 14696 bp, 12 predicted proteins | sample 2166351 | NCBI WGS metagenome assembly RCUQ01 (sample SAMN09932597, study PRJNA488358) | compost metagenome | feature: garden; material: soil; isolation source: compost soil in acetonitrile-enriched culture | place: Germany: Experimental Botanical Garden Goettingen | collected 2016-01-27
TAAAGAAAAAAGAGCTCCACTGCCATCCCTCACGCAAACCCTGTAAAACAAGACGTTCGACTCTAAAGAAGTCTGCAGAATCTGCGTGCCAAATAAAAAAACAAAATATCATAATTAAACAAAATATAAAATGAAAAAATTACTCTTCACTTTGCTTTTAAGCGGAACAACAATTCTAGGTTTCTCACAAGCAAATGTTTACAAGCAAGGAACCGGAAAATTTGAAGGTTTGGCCATGACACCCCCTTAAACAAAATAAAAAATGAAAAAATTACTCTTCACTTTGCTTTTAAGCGCAACAACAATTCTAGGTTTCTCACAAGGAAATGTTTACAAACTAGGAACCGGAAAATTTGAAGGTTTGGCCATGACACCCCCAATGGGCTGGAATTCCTGGAACACTTTCGAAACCAAGATAGATGAAAAACTGGTTAAGGAAACAGCCGATATTATGGTAGCTTCCGGTATGGCAGCGGCCGGTTATAATTATATTGTTTTAGACGATGGCTGGATGACCAAAGAGCGTGATACGGATGGGAATTTGGTTCCTGATCCAATCAAATTTCCTAGCGGAATGAAGGCATTAGTAGATTATGTTCATGCCAAAGGATTGAAATTTGGATTATACAACTGCGCGGGAACGCATACTTGTGCCGGATATCCGGGAACCCGCGGCTACGAATACCAAGACGCTCGATTTTATGCGAATCTGAATATCGATTTTTTAAAATACGATTGGTGTAATACCGAAGGAATCAACGCCAAAGAAGCCTATACAACTATGAGTAACGCTCTTAAAACTGCCGGTAAACCGATCGTTTTCAGTTTGTGTGAATGGGGTGATAATAAACCTTGGGATTGGGGAAAACCGGTTGGGAATCTTTGGAGAATTTCAGGTGATATTTATCCATGTTTTGATTGCGAATACAAGCATCCTGGAAATTGGTCATCATGGGGAGTTATGAAAATTGTGGAAATGCGCAAAGACATCCGTAAGTTTTCAGGCCCGGACCATTGGAACGATTTTGATATGATGGAAGTGGGTAACGGGATGACCATTGCCGAAGACAGAACCCATTTCGCGATGTGGTGTATGATGGCTTCTCCTTTGATTGCCGGGAATGATTTCAGAAAAATGTCAAAAGAAACATTGGCTATTTTAACAAATAAAGAACTGATTGCTGTTAATCAGGATAAATTGGGAATCCAGGGCTTTAAACTTTCTGCCGAAGACGGACTGGAAGTTTGGGTAAAACCAATATCTGACGGAAATTGGGCAATAACTTTTTTGAATAGAACGGATGTTTCTAAAAAAATTAATTTCGATTGGAAAAAGAATCCAATCAAAGATGCTGATTTTGGTTATGAAGCTGATTTTAACAAAGTGATTTTTAAAATAAAAGACCTTTGGGAAAACAAAGAAGCCGGCACCACTAAAAAGAATTTTACAGCAGATATTGCTTCTCATGACGTTATTACATTGAAATTAATTAAATAGAAAATATGTTCTTTAAATCTAGAATTATTGTGCTTTTGTTTTTAGTAAGCTGTAGTATGTCAAACGCACAATTCGTGAAAAAGCATGGACAACTGAGCGTAAAAGGAACGCAGTTAGTGGATAAGAACCAAAACCCAATTGTTTTAAGAGGGATGAGTTTTGGCTGGCACAGTATCTGGCCAAGATTTTATAATGCAGGGGCTGTTAATTGGTTGAAAAAAGATTTCAATTGCAACATTGTTCGTGCCGCAATGGGTATCGAAATAGGAGAGAGACCTTATCTGAAAGAACCTGAATTTTCAAAAGAAAAAATCAAAGCAGTAATCGATGCAGCAATCAAAGCCGATATTTATGTCATTATCGATTGGCACAGTCATAACATAAATCTAGACGAAGCCAAGGCCTTTTTTGCAGAAATGTCTAAATCTTACGGGAAATACCCGAATGTTATTTATGAGATCTTCAATGAACCGGATTATGAAACCTGGGAGGAAGTCAAAGCCTATTCTGAAGAGGTCATCCAAGTGATAAGAGAAAACGATCCCGATAATATTATTCTCGTAGGATGTCCGCGTTGGGATCAGGACATTCATCTTCCTGCAGCAGATCCTATAAGGGGATATGACAACCTGATGTATACGATGCATTTTTATGCCGCGACTCACGAAAAATGGTTGCGTGACCGAACAGATGAAGCGATAAAAAACGGATTGCCAGTTTTTATTTCAGAATCCGCAGGGATGGAAGCCTCTGGTGACGGTCCGTTAAATGATGTGGCTTGGCAGGAATATATCGACTGGATGGAAGCCAGAAAATTAAGTTGGATTACATGGTCGGTTTCAGATAAGGATGAAACTTGTTCCATCTTAAAAACAACTGCAAAGTCTGACGGAAAATGGAAGGATGAGGATTTAAAAGAATCTGGAATCAAAGCTCGTAAGTATTTACGGAAATATAATACTGAAAAGTAAGTTGTAAAACTCCAAACGCAAGTTTGGAGTTTTTTGTTTTTCCTAGTAAAATAGCTAACTCGCAGAGAATATTAAACATACATTGTTAGAAAGCCGAAAATGACTCAATTTTAGTTTTGTTTTTTTATTTAAAAAATTATCTTTGGTTCATGAAAAAAAGAGTGAAAGTCAATACTTATATCAAACTAATATTGCTTATTAGTGCAATAAGTACACTTTTTTTGCTACTCTTCCTATCGCTTTATATTTACACAGTTCGGCAAGAAAAAGAAGTTTATAATTCCACTTTGGCACGCTATGATATCGAGATTAATACCCTATTCGATTTCAATTCCAAAACACAAATTGTAGCCATTTATGATATCACTTTTTGGGATTCCTTAGTTAATTTTATAAATACCAAAGATCATGAATGGTTCGACAGCCATATTGTGACCGAATTCGAATCTTATGAAGTAGATTATATTGGAATTTACAATTTAGATTATGAACTGATTAATAAAATTTCATCTTCAAAAATTAAATCTGTCGATTTTATCCCTAAGCAGGTGATGGATCAATTGTATAAATCTAAGTTTAAAAGATTTTACATGAGGGTTCCTGAGGGAGTTATTGAAGTTTTTGGAGCAACAGTACATCCTTCAGACGATCCTAAAAAAGTGAAACACAGTCCGTCCGGATACTTTTTTATGGCCAGGCTTCTTGATAAAGCCTATTTTAAAAATCTTCAAAAAATTTGTAGTTCAACAGTTGATTTTTTAGATGCCAATGACTTAAAAAAGATGGAGCATAGTTCCATTTTTTCCGTTGTAGAACTTAAAAATTCGGATGATAGTGAGGTTACAAAATTATTTTTCAAAAGACCTTTTCACGTAAATTTTGAGCGAACAAAAGAAATTCTGTATATTATTATAGCCACTACCTTATTTAGTATTGTAGGTTCTATTTACTATACGAGACGATGGGTTTACGGTCCTTTAAAGTTGATAACAAATATTTTGGAAAAGGGTAAGGAGAGTACCATTTATACTTTAAAAATGGAACCGGGTGAATTTGGATACATTGGAAATTTATTTGAAGAGAATAATAATCAACAGAAGCAATTAGAAATTTCTAAGAAGAGAGCGGAGGAAAGCGATAAACTGAAATCCTCTTTCTTAGCTAATTTATCACACGAAATCAGGACCCCTATGAATGCAATTGTTGGGTTTAGTGATCTTTTGGCTAATCCCGATTTGAGTGAAAAAGACAAAACAGAATTTTTAAAGATTATAAAAGATAGTGGTACCAGTTTAGTTTCTATTATTGAAGATCTTATCGAAATGTCTAAAATCGATGCCAATCAAATAACACCCAATTACAGAGCAATTAATATTGAGAAATGCATGGAGGAATTATACACCACTTTGAAGGTGACAATTCCTGCCGATAAAAATATAGATTTCTACGTGATTAAAAATGACGAGAAAATTACAAATGAGATTCTTACTGATGAGATTAAGTTAAAACAGGTTTTTGTAAATTTAATTACCAATGCCATAAAATTTACAAATACAGGTCATGTGGCTTTTGGGTACACCGTAAATCATCAAAAAAATGTCATTGAATTTAGAGTTGAAGATTCCGGTGTTGGAATAAATGAAGGGAATCTGGATTTGATTTTCGACAGATTCAGACGAATAGAAGATGATTTTACAATAGAGTTTTGCGGTTTGGGACTGGGTTTGTCTATTTCTAAAGCCTATGTTGAAATGTTGGGAGGAACGATAGATGTTAAATCTACCATAGGTATTGGGTCTGTTTTTGTATTTGAAATTCCTCTGATTTATCAGCAATCATTAAGTATGCATGACACTGTTCTACCAAGTCCAGTTTTTGAAAATACCGGAAATAAGACAATCCTGATTGCCGAAGATGATAATATTAATTTCCTGCTGCTTAAGAAAATTTTGGAATTAAAAAACTATACCATTTTAAGGGCTAGAAACGGTCAGGAAGCGATAGATATGTGCAAAGAAGAGGTGGCGATTGATGTTGTTTTTATGGATATCAAAATGCCGGTTTTAGGTGGTTTTGAAGCTTTTGAGGCTGTTAAAAATTGTAGACCAAATCTACCGGTTATTGCACAGACGGCTTATTCATCCTCAGAGGATAGAGAAAAAATAATCAATAGTGGCTTTGCAGCTTATATTACGAAGCCTCTAGATAAGAGCAAAATATTTGAAGTATTAGACAGAATTTTTTCGAAAAGAATGTAAATAAAATTTTAGCTAAAAAAAAAGGAAGATGTCGTTTAAAACACCTTCCTTTTTTTATAAAATATACTGTTTAGATTACATATTCATCAGCAATTAACAATGCTTCCGAAATAATGGCTAATCCTTCATCAATTTCAGATTCGGTGATCATCAAAGGTGGTGCAATAAAGATATAGCCCCATCTCACAAAGGTATACAAACCTAACTCCCTCAGTTTAGCACCCACCTTGTTCATGACTTCCATTTCTGTTGCATTAGCATTGAAAGGCGCCATCAGTTGGTATGGCTTTTTACTTTTTACAATATCGAGACAACCCAACAGACCTTTGTTTCTAAAATCACCCATTGACGGATGTTTTGCACGCATTTCATTGATTCGTTTCTCCATATAAGCACCCATTTTATTGGTGTTTTCAATCAGATTATCACTTTCGTAAATATTGATTACCGCTAATGAAGCCGCTAAAGATACCGGATGTGAATTATAAGTCAGTCCCAACCATAAGGGTGAATCTTCAAATTTTGCCGCAATTTTATCAGATACCATCAAACAACCTAATGGAATATAGGAAGAAGTCAATCCTTTTGCCATACAAATCATATCGGGAATAATATCGCTGTGTTCAAACCCAAACCATTTTCCGGTTCGTCCAAAACCACTCATTACTTCATCAGCAATAAAGAGAATATCATATTTCTCGCATAATGCTTTGATGCCTTTTAAGTATCCCTCTGGATAATGCAAACAACCGGAAGAACCGCTTTCTCCTTCAAAAATGAATGCGGCAATAGTATGACCGCCTTCATAACGGATGATTCTTTCTACAGAATCAAGACTCCATTTCAATCGGGTTTCTTCGTTTTGATCACTTAAACCATAAAAATCATAAGGATCGTCCAGATGAAAAATGTTAGTGGCCTGTTGCGCATCAGTATATTGTTTTCTTGGGTCTCCACCTACAGTCATACTGGCTGAGGAGTTTCCGTGGAAGCCTCTGTATCTTCCAAATATTTTATGTTTACCCGAGTATAATCGGGCTAATTTTATCGCATTTTCAATAGAAGAAGCTCCGCAAAGAGTGAAAAAAGCCTTGTTTAAATCGCCAGGACAGATTTCTGCTAATTTTTTAGCTAATCGTGCTCTTATTTCTGTAGTGCAAGAGGGTGTCACATAACTTACTTTTTGCATTTGCTCAACAACTGCATCTGTTACGCGCTGGTCACCGTGACCTATATTTACCGACATTAGTCCGCTGGAGAAATCGATGATTTTTTTACCACCTACTTCGTATAAATAAACACCTTCGGCTCTTTCTACAGGAATAGGATTTACATTTTTTTGGGCAACCCAGGTAAACAAACTGTATTGTTTACTATCACTTATTATTTGTTCTTTGCTTAACATTCTTTTTTTTAGATTAGTAGTATTTTAATTATTTGACAGTGAGATCATAGCTATATAAGCCTTCTTCTCTTACAAATCCCATTTTATGATATAGGCCTTGCGCAATGATATTGTTTTTCGCGGTTCTTAATCGAATAGTGTTCGAATTTAATTCTTTTGCCAGAGCTACTGTTTGTTGTATTAATTGTTCTCCAATACCATTCTTACGGACATTGGAATCAACAAAGAGATCATTCAAAATCAGTATTTTATTCAATGCTAATGAAGAAAAAGTGACGTAGATTAAAGCAAATCCGATGGCTTTTTCTTTGTTTTCTTCATCAAAAGCTAAATAAACAGTAGCTTCGTTATTTTCCATTCTTTCTTTTAAATACGCTTTGTGTTTTTCGAAATTGGAAGGATTTTTATAAAAAACAACATATTGATCAAATAAATTGGTCAGTTGATCTAAGTCTTGAAGAGTAGCTTTTCGTATCATAACTGTTTGTTTTAAAGTGATTTGAATGTTAAATTACAAATAATATTTTTAATTTAATCAAAAACATACTGTTTCGTATCGATCAGCCTTCTGATTTTTTCCTCACTAACGTATTTTTAGCTCATCCAGTTGGTTCCCGCTTCAGGATTCCATTTGGTTGTCGTTTTCTTTTCTTTGGTAAAAAATACAATAGAACTTTTGCCTGTAATATCACCTGAACCAAAACGGGATTCGTTCCATCCTCCAAAACCAAAAGGCTCTCTCGGAACCGGTACACCAATATTGACACCGCACATTCCGGCAGAAGCATTTTCTGTTACATAGTTTGCCAATCCACCACTTTGTGTAAATACAGAACAGGCGTTTCCGTAAGGATTTGCGTTTTCAATTGCTAAAGCTTCATCTATAGTATTGACACGTACAATGGCGAGTACAGGTCCAAAAACTTCTTCTTTGGCAATTTTCATATCGGCAGTGGCATAATCTATAATAGTAGGACCAACATAAAAACCATTTTCTTTTCCGGGAACAATAGTATTGCGCCCATCCAAAAGAATTTTGGCTCCTTGTTGTTCTGCTTCGGTAATATAACCTTCAATTCTTTCTTTGGCCGCTTTAGAAATTACGGCTCCTAATGTGGTTCCGCATTGTATTTTTAAAGCGTCGCCCACTAATTTATCCAGAATGGCATCGCAGTTTCCAACAGCTACTAAAGTCGCAGCGGCCATACAACGTTGACCGGCACAACCGCTCATTGAGGCTACAATATTAGAGGAAGCCATTTCAGGATGGGCGTCAGGCAATAAAATGATGTGATTTTTTGCTCCGCCAAGCGCCAATACCTGTTTTAGATTTTGACTGGCTCTTTGATAAACAATTTTGGCTACTTTGGTAGAACCAACAAAAGTAACGGCATTAATTCCCGGATGGTCACAAAGATTTTCTACTGTGGATTGAGTCCCATTGATAATATTAAAGAGTCCGTCAGGAAGTCCTGCTTCTTTTAATAGTTTTGCGGTATATTGACTGCTGATAGGCACTGCTTCAGATGGTTTTAAAATGAAAGCATTTCCTAGTGCAATGGCATTTACAATGGTCCAATGCGGAACCATAGTAGGAAAATTAAAAGGAACTATTGAAGCGACTATTCCTAAAGGTACTCGTGTAGAAGAGCAAAAAACACCTTTACTCACTTCCATATTTTCGCCGTTTACAAACTGGGGCAATGAACAGGCAAATTCGGTCAATTCTATTGCTTTGTCAATTTCTGCTTTGGCTTCTCCATGAATTTTTCCGTTTTCACGATAAATAATTTCGGTAAGTTCTTCGCTGTTTTTCTCTAATAACTGTTTGTATCTATAGAAAACCTGTGCTCTTTCTTTTAAAGTGATTTTTTGCCAGGCTTTTTGCGCTTTTTGCGCAGACTCGACAATTTCATTTAAATCTTCTATTGTTGATTCTTTGAAAGTGGTCAATTCACTACCGTCCAAAGGTGAAATAACGGTATGGGTTTTACTGGAGCTTCCTGATTTAAACTCCCCATTTATAAAGTTTTTTACTTCGTTAAATAGCATATTGTTGGTTTTAAGTTTTTTCAAATATACAATATTTATCAAAATAACAATAAAATTTTTTGGTTGTATTGAAATTATTGTTAGATTTACAAAATAATCATGTCTATGTTAACTTTTTTACAAAACATGTCTATGTTAACTTTTTTACAAAACACAATTTTATTGAAGTTGCTTTTGATGTGAGTTTAAATACCAACCAATTTAAATTATAAATCTTAACCAAAAACAAAACGAATGAAATCAGTCTCAACTATTATTGGAGTCGCCTTACTATTTCTGGCAGGACTTTGTTATTTTATTAATTGGCATGCCTTGGTTCCTGCTTTTACAGTATTGGGAATTGCCATCATTACCAGAAAAGCGTTAGAGCCATTAATTATTGGGTGTGCTATAGGATTTATTTTATTGGCCCAACAGGGTGGTTCAGAAGAATACTTCCCGGAAGGAAAAGGAATGATTTTTCCTTTAAATATGTTTGATGGTCTTTTTAGCTCTATAGCCAGGGATGCCCATGATCAAGGATTGATTTGGGTAATTTTGGTTTGTATATTATATGGAGCTTTTGTTCAATTGGTGGTTGTTTCGGGCGGAATAAAAGCAGTGGCCAGATATTCTGAGAATCACGTCCAAAACAAAAAGCAGTCATTAATAATGGCTTATTTTCTTAGTTTTTTCTTCTTTTTAGATGATTATTTGAGCGCTTTATCTGTAGGAAACACGATGAGACCCATAACAGATAAATTTGGTATATCCAGAGAAAAATTGGCTTTAGTAATAAGCTTTGTTTGTGTTCCACTGACTATTATATTTCCTATTTCTACATGGACAATATTTTATGGTTCTCAATTGACAGCAATAGAAGGTGGAGTTTTAGATTCTGCAGGTCATGCTATTACCAGTCCGATTGAAGCCTTTTTAGGTACAATTCCTTATAATTTTTCGGCTTGGGTTTCTTTAATCCTTGGAGCTTTAGTTGTGTTTCATTTATTTCCGGATTTAAAAGGAATCAGAGACGCAGAAGCTAATGTTGTACCAATTGAGCCAAAAGTTGAAAAGGTTAAAAAGAATCCTGCGAAACAAGGAAGGTTGATTTACTTTATTCTTCCATTATCAGTTTTGGTTTGGTGTACTGTTTTTCCTTACCCTTTTGATATGGATTATTGGGGAACGGTGACATTTTCTACTGATTCCATCTTTGGAAGTATAGATGCGCTTCGTGGTATCGCTACTGCAGTTGTTTTTACCTATCTGTATTTCATGATATTTAAAGTGATAAAATTTGATAAAATATCCAGACACTTTGTGTTAGGATTGGAGACGATAACTTTTGTATTAGCCGTTTTAGGTTTTACTTATTTGCTGAAAGATGTTCAAAATGCATTAGGTTTTAATGAATTTGTGGCTTCTAATTTACAAGGGATCAGTTGGTTAAATGGGTCTACTTTGCCGTTTATCGTTTTTGCTTTGGTAGCTTGGATTTGTTGGGCTACGGGTTCAAACTGGGGAATCTACGCTATTTTGGTACCAACAACTGCTATCATGTCACATACATTGGGTGCTGATTTTTGGTTATCACAAGGAGCGTTGGCATCTGGAACTGTTTGGGGAGCAGCCGCTTGTTTCTTCTCGGATAATAGAGTGCTAACGGCCCAATCCTGTAAAGTGGATATGATGAAACATGGTATTTCGCAATTTCCATATCAGCTGGTAATATTTGGGGTTTCTTCTATAATGTATCTGGTAGCCGGTTTCATCATGTAAATTTTATAGTATGATAAACAAAAAGGTTTTGAACGATTCGTTTGTAGTCAGAAATGCTACTGTAGAAGATGCTGTCCGGATGGAGTATGTGCAGTTACAATGTTTTCCCACTTTACACGAGTCAGAGTTGATGAACAAAAATCATTTTGCCAATCATATTAAAATATTTCCGGAAGGGCAACTTGTGGTGGAAAAAGACGGTTTAGTTATAGGATCCGCCAGTACGCTGAGATGTGATTTTCCTGAACAGGAGCATACTTTTTTAGCATCCTGCGATAATTTGTGGATTACAAATGCCCATAAGGCAAATGGTGACTGGATGTACGGTTTTGACATGGGTGTTTTACCAGAATATAGAGGTTTGGGGTTATCAAAAGAAATGTATAAAGCCCGTCATGAAGTGTGTAGAGCATTAGGTATAAAAGCGCAGATAATAGCGGGGATGACTATTGGTTACGGGAAATTCAAAGACCAAATGACAATTGAGGAATATTGTGAACGATTAGGGAAAAAAGAATTTACAGATCCCACAGTTACTCCCCAAATGAATGCGGGTTTTAGATGGATTAAGCCGGTCTATGACTATATAAACGATCCGGAATCTGGGAATGCAAGTATATTAATGTACTATCCAGTCGACGAAAATTATAGTATATAATATCATTTAGAAATAAACAAATACAATAATAAATAGAATTTAAATAAAAAAAAATGGGAACTCAAATTAAAAAAGTATCAGAAATTCCTGGACCAAAAAGCAAAGAAATGTTAGCAAGAAGAGCCGCGGCTTTACCTGCTGGTTTAGGGAAATCTACCGAAGTGGTTGTTGAAAAGGCAGAAGGTGCTTTGGTATGGGATGTAGACGGAAATCAATTAATAGATTTTGCAGGTGGAATCGGTATGGTGAATCTGGGTCACAGGCCTCAAGTGGTTATCGATGCCGTCAAAGCACAATTGGATAAACACATTCATCCGGGTGCTTTGGTGACGACATTTGAACCCTATTTGGAATTTGCCGAATTGTTAAATAGAATTACACCAGGTGATTTTCCTAAAAAGACCTTGCTTGCTAATTCAGGTTCTGAGGCAGTTGAGAATGCTGTAGCGATTGCAAGATATTATACCAAAAGACCTGCGGTAATCTGTTTTGAAGGTGCCTATCACGGAAGAACAATGCTTACGTTGAGTTTGACCAGTAAATATGGTTTGTTTAAAAGAGGTTTTGGTAGTTATGCACAAGATATTTATCGTTTTCATTCGCCGAATGTATATAGAAGACCAGATAGTATGACCGAAGACGAATACATTGATTTTTGTATTGAACGTTTCGATCAAAACTTAATTTCGCATGTAGATCCGTCTGCTGTTGCGGCGATTATTATTGAACCTGTACAAGGTGAAGGTGGGTTTATACCTGTGCCAAAACGTTTCTTGGAGAAGATTCGTAAAGTTTGCGATGAGCACGGAATCGTATTTATTGCCGATGAGGTTCAGGCGGGAGCGGGAAGAACTGGTAAATTCTTGTCTATAGAGCATTCGGGAGTGGTTCCTGATGTTGTAACCATGGCAAAATCAATCGGTTCAGGATTGCCTATCTCTGCCATTACCGGAAAAGCTGAAATCATGGATGCTCCTCATTTAGGAGGAATAGGAGGTACGTATAGCGGAAGCCCTATTGCTGTTGCTGGTGCTTTGGCTACAGTAAAAGAAATCATTAAGCCAGAATTTTTGGATCGTGCCACTCATGTTGGTAAAGTAATTACCGACAGAATTAATGCCATGAAAGAGAAATTTTCTGTAATAGGAGAAGTTCGTGGACTAGGAGCGATGTTGGTTGTGGAGTTTGTAAAAGACAGAAAAACCAAAGAACCGGACATGGATTTTGCTATGGCAGTAATCAAAAAATCGGTTGCTAATGGAGTAATCTTAATAAGAGCCGGTTTGTATACGAACTGTATTCGTTTTTTACCTCCAATTGTGATTACAGATGAGCAACTGAATGAAGGCTTGGATGTAATCGAAAATGCAATCCAAGAAGTTTTGAACGAAAGAAAATAATTTAGACGAAAGTCTTACAGTCGAAAGTTATAAAGACTTAGTGCGACATGAGACGTTATGACATTAGATGTTATGAAATTAAGATTGATACATAATGCTACAATTGTTACGATGGATCCCGCTTTACCCAAAGCGGATTCCATGGTAATAAATGATTTTGGAAAAATTGAGTCCATAGGGACAGAGACAGCCTTAAGAAATCAATTTGATTCTTTTTCTGAAGAAATTGATTTTGAAGGAAAAACAATTGTTCCGGGGCTAAATGATTCACATATACATGTGTGGAAAATTGGACATCTTCGCACGTATATGTTAGATGTGCGCGGAGTGAAATCTATTGTTGAATTCAAAAGATTACTGAAAGAGTTTGCCGAGAAAAATCCAAATTCAAAATGGATTATGGCTCGCGGTATCAATGAAATGGTGGTGGAAGAAAAACGCTTGCCAACCAAAGAGGATTTAGACGAAGTTATTTCTGATAGACCTGTTTTTGTAATTCGAACGTGCGCGCATATTGGAATTGCAAATTCAAAAGCTATCGAAATTTCAGGTGTTGATGAACGAACAGAAGTTCCTTTTGGTGGTGAAATCCGTAAAAATGAAGATGGAAGTTTACAAGGTATTTTTACCGAAAGAGCTTTAGGGTTAATCATGAATAACATTCCTTCATTTACTTTTGAAGAATACAAAAACATGATTCTTGAAGCGCATAATTATTTGATGAGTCTGGGCATAACCAGTGCCACAGATCCGGCTGCGAATGAAGAATTGCTGGATGCCTATATTAAATTAGATCAAGAAGGTCTGTTGAAAGTGAGAATGAATGTTTTTCCGCTAAGAATTCCTGACGGAAGCGATGAAATTCAAGTTTTACCAGAACCGTATCAATCGGATTTTTTGCAAATAAAAACAGTGAAGTTTTTCTCAGACGGTGGTTTGAGTTCGGCTACAGCTGCTTTGAATGTGCCATATAAAAATACCGATGGTTACAAAGGTGTCCTGAGATTAGATTATGATAAATTTTTCCAGACGGCAAAAGAAGCTGTTGATAAAGGATTTTCGGTGGCAACCCATGCTATCGGACATCAGGCAGTCGATTTGACTTTGAAAGTGTATCGTGATTTATTTAAAATTGACAACACCTTAAAACATAGAATAGAACACGTCGGATTTTTATCTGATGAAAATATAAAAGATTTTAAAGAAATGAATATGACAGCGGCAATGCAGCCCATTTTCATTTACGAATTGGCCAATAATTTCAAAAACACCTTAACGGATGATTTGTTAGCCGTAGTTTATCCCTGTAAAACAGTATTGGATAACGGTATAAACCTGGCGCTGTCTACAGATGGTCCGGTGGTAAAAGAAATAAATCCCTGGATTAACATGGAAACGGCCGTAACCCGTAAAGCAGCTGATGGCTTTGTCATCGGTGAAAATCAAAGAATTACGTTGGAGCAAGCACTACATGCCTATACTGTTGGCAGTGCAGTTGCCGATAATTTGAATGATGTGAAAGGGAGTTTGTCTATCGGTAAATATGCGGATTTTATTGTTCTTAACCTTAATCCATTGGTATTAGACGATGTCTCTGTTGTAAAAACAGAGGAAACTTGGATTAACGGAAAATTAAATTACAAAAAATAAGTATATAATCGATAAATAAAACAAAATAAGCGATGTTTTTTGTAAAATAATTAATTATATTTGACTCGTTATTAAATTTAAAATAAAGTAAAATGAGCGTATTAGACGATGAGTTAGATTATCAAATATTAACTCTACTTCAAAAAGATGGTAGAATGTCATTTACAGAAATTTCAAAAGAAATAAATGTAGCTGTCAGTACCATTCGACACCGATACATCAATTTGGTCGAAGATGGAACCTTGAAAATAATAGGGAGGGTTGATCCTAATAAAATTGGATTTAATGCTTACGCCAGCGTGTTGATTTCGGTCAAACCAAAGTCCTTTATGAATAACATTTTTGAAGAATTGACAAAGCTGCCTGAAATCAGTTTTTTGGCTTTGGTTTCTGGAGATTATGATATAGAGGCAAATGTAATGTGTCGGGATATGGAACATCTTAATGATTTAATAGGCGATAAAATACATGTTTTAGAAGGTGTTTTTGATACAAAAACGAATATGTACATGAAGATTTATAAAATTTCGCAACCTGATCTGGAATTAGCAAAATTATCAAGAAAACAAAATGAGTAATACAGATAAATTATACGAAAGAAGAAAAAAAAGCGTACCGAATGCTTTGGGGATTTTTAATCCGTCGAGTATTCAATCCGCTAAAGGAGCTATAATCATTGATGCTGACGGAAGAGAGTTAATTGATTTTGCTGGAGGAATTGGTGTAAATAATGCAGGTCATGGCGTACCCGAAATTATTGATGCCATAAAAAATCAGGCGGATAAATTCATTCATGCCTCTTTTAATGTTTCTGTTTATGAGCAATATTTAGACCTGTCAGAGAAATTATGTGAGTTATTGCCGCACGGAGATTCAACAAAAGCAATGCTGACACTATCTGGCGCGGAATCTGTTGAAAATGCCATTAAAATTGCACGTGCCGTAACCGGTAAATCTGGAATTATCTGTTTTAATGGATCGTTTCATGGACGCACAATGATGGCAATGACTTTGACATCAAATGTAAAATATAAAGAAGGTGC
>RCUQ01000669.1_pt1 | contig 14670 bp, 9 predicted proteins | sample 2166351 | NCBI WGS metagenome assembly RCUQ01 (sample SAMN09932597, study PRJNA488358) | compost metagenome | feature: garden; material: soil; isolation source: compost soil in acetonitrile-enriched culture | place: Germany: Experimental Botanical Garden Goettingen | collected 2016-01-27
TGTCAGGCGTGACCCTGCTGCTGCTGACCTTTGCCATGAGCTGCTATCGTCTGAGCCATCGCCGGCTGATCGCCAGTTGATCGCCAATGAGTGCGGAATAACATGATCATTCTCGACAACGTATCCAAGTACTACCCCACCAAGTTCGGCCGCAACTATGTGCTGCGCGATGTGAGCATCACCCTGCCGCGGGATCGCAACATCGGTATTCTGGGGGTCAACGGGGCGGGCAAATCCACCCTGCTTCGCCTGCTGGGGGGCATGGACACCCCAAGCAAGGGCAAGGTGACGCGCCAATGTCGCGTCTCCTGGCCGCTGGCCCTCGGTGGTGGATTTCAAGGCAGCATGACGGGCCGGGAAAACACCCGCTTCGTCTGTCGCATCCACGGGGTACGCGACACGCAGGCGGTGGAGGAGTGGGTCAAGGAGTTCTCCGAAATCGGCCAACACTTCGAGCTGCCGATCAAAACCTACTCCAGCGGCATGAGATCCAAGTTTTCCTTCGCCGTCAGCATGGCCTTTGACTTTGATATCTATCTGACCGATGAGATCACCTCGGTGGGGGATGCCCGCTTCAAACAAAAATGCATCGATACCTTCAATCAAAAGCGCGAGACCGCGAGCCTTATCATGGTGTCCCACGACATGAAAAACCTGCGTCAGCAGTGCGACATGGGGATGCTGCTGCGCAACAGTAAATTGGAAATCTTCGACAATATCGATGACGCCATCCGCATTTATCAGGATCTTTAACAAGCTGCACCCAATATGACTCAACCTATCCGTTCCGAAAGACCATCCCGCTTCGCGCGCAAACTGCGCAAGCTCGGCAATGAACCCAAGCAGTTCTTTATCGATTCCAGCGGCTTTCAGATTGCCCACCGCTCCTGGCAACAGAGCCTCAAGCTCGGCAGTTTTCTCTGGGTCGTGGCCTGTTTTACCATAGCGGCACTCTATCTGGGGGTCATCGCCTCTGACCGTTACGTGAGCCGGGCGGAGATCATCATCAAGCAGGCGGATCAGATCAAGATGCTGCCCGATGCCCTGTCGATGCTGGGTATTGGTGGCAGCAATCATCAGGATGTGCTGCTGATCCAGGATTATCTGAACTCCTGGGATCTGCTCGCCAAGCTGGATAAAGAGCTCAACCTCAAGTCCCATTACCAGAGCGACCAGGCCGACTATTTCTCCCGCCTGCCACAGGATGTCAGCCGGGAAGACTTTATCGAATACTACCGCGATCACCTGACACTACGCCTGGATGAGCTGTCGGGTGTGCTCACCATCGAATTGCAGGCGTTTGACCCCGAGTATGGCCAGCGGGTGGTGGGCATGATGCTCAAGGAGTCCGAGCGTTTTATCAACAAGCTGGGGCATCAGGTGGCGCTGGATCAACTGGCCTTTGTCGAGAAAGAAGTGGATAGAGCCTATCGACGGCTGCAGGATGAAAAGGCCAAGGTGCTGGCGTTTCAAAACAGCCATCAACTCATCAGTCCGGAATCCACCAGTAGCGCGCGTCTCGGGGTCGTCAGCCAGATCGAGGCCGAGCTGGTGAACCAGCAGGCGCAGCTCAAACAACTGCGCAGTTATATGAGAGAGAACGCCCCCGGTGTCATCTCGGTGCAGAGCAGGGTCGATGCCCTGACAAGGCAACTGGAGCAGGAGCGTGCCAAGCTCACCGGTCTCGATAAAGATGCCATGAACGAAATCAACGCCGGTTATCTGGATGTGCAAACCCAGGCCACTCTGGCAGCGGATCTCTACAAGACGGGACTCATCAGTCTGGAGCAGGCCAGGGTCGAGGCATACCGCAAGCTCAAACACCTGCTGGTCATCAGTCAACCGAGCCAGGCCCAGGATGCGGAATACCCTCGCCGTCTCTACAACCTGGCCACCGTCGGTGTGCTGCTGTTCCTCTTCTACGGGCTGATCGTGATGGGCCTCGCCACACTGCGTGAGCACCAGGACTGACAACGAGGTGCTGAATTGGATCATACCCGGCGAGCTCAAGCCTATGGGTATGGCCTATTTCGCGCTTTGAGTGCATCCCTGGTTCTCGGGAATGAGCAAGGATATTATCGAGGCGCCTCACCAAGGCGCCCAATTGACAAGAAAGTTCACTCTCTTGTCATATCGACATGTAATTATCGTATTTCCCACTCTATTAAAGCTGTGAGTCAATCCATTTGCATAATAATAAACGCCCGCGCATTGCGTTAGTGGCAGACCAGTTCACCACTTTCAGCCTGACGCCTGATGCAGACCTTATTCACATCACGCCATCAGACTGGCAATGGAAACTGAGGATATTCAAACCAGATTTTCTGTTGGTCGAGTCAGCATGGCGTGGTCATAAAAATAGCTGGCAAGGGAGAATTGCCAGCTATGCCCATAGCTCCCCCGTCAAACCGGAGTTGAGTAAATTGGTGGCATTTTGCCAAAAGCGGCATATACCCACCATTTTCTGGAATAAAGAGGACCCCTTTCATTTCGAACGCTTTGCCGATGCCGCGGCGCTGTTCGATGTGGTCTACACCACGGATGCCGATTCAGTCGCTCGCTATCAGGCCCTGCCTCGTCAAGCCTTCCGGCACGTAGGGGTCTTGATGTTTGCCGCCCAGCCCCGCTGGTATCAGCCCGCAGCGGCGGAAGAACGGGAGTCAGGGATCGCCTTTTTGGGCGGCTATTACGGTAACGAGCTGGCTGAGCGTAGCCGGGCACAAGAAGAGGTGTTATATGCACTGCGTGACCAAGGGTTAATCATTTTTGACAGATTTTGGCAAAAGAACAATGGTTGCAGCTACCCAGAAAAACTGCAGCCATATTGCAAGCCGGCCATCTCACCGGTGTCGGTTGCCAAGGCCTATCGTCAATATCAGCTTTATTTGAACTTCAACACAATCAGCCAATCACCGACCATGTTATCCCGCCGGGTATTTGAGTTGGCCGCAGCAGGGTGCCCTATTATCAGTACACCTTCGCGAGCAATGGATAACATTTTTGGAAAGAGTATTGTCACGGTGCAGGATGGTACCGCGGCACAAGAATGGTGTGTGCAATTGCAGAAAGATATTCGACAAAGAAGCGAATTGGGTAGACAGGCAAGGGAAATAGTGCTTGCCCAGCATACCTGGCAACATCGGCTGGCACAGCTTAATCGTGACCTCGGCCTTTATTGAGTAGTTTTGGAACAATACGTAAATTACATTAATTCACACGGGAATAACTATTATGCCAATGAAAGCGCAGCGGGTATTGATGGTATTCGGGACAAGGCCTGAAGCAATCAAGATGGCCCCGATCGTCAAGGCCTTCCAGGCCAATCGCAAGGTGGACATCAGAGTCTGTGTCACAGGGCAACACAGAGAGATGCTGGACCAGGTGCTCAATCTGTTCGAGATCAAGCCTGACTATGACCTCAACATCATGAAGCCGGGACAGGATCTGACCGATGTCACCACCGCCATCTTGCAGGGGTTGAAACCTGTGTTTGCCGAGTTCAAGCCGGATCGCATTCTGGTACACGGTGACACCGCCACCTCCTTTGCCGCGACCCTGGCGGCCTACTATCACCGCATCGCGGTGGGTCACGTTGAAGCCGGCCTGCGCACCGGCAATATCTACTCTCCCTGGCCTGAAGAGGGGATGCGCCGCCTGACCGGGGGGATTGCCGACCAGCACTACACCCCGACCATCAGTTCGCTGAAAAACCTCATCATGGAAAACATCGCCCCCGAGACCATCTTTGTCACTGGCAACTCGGTGATCGACGCCCTGATCGAGGTATCCCATCGCATCGACAAGAACGTGGGCATGAAAGCAGAGCTGGCTGCCCGCTTCCCCTTCCTTGACCAGAGCAAGAAGCTGATCCTGGTGACCGGTCACCGCCGTGAAAACCATGGCGATGGTTTCGAGCGCATCTGCAAAGCGCTGGCGGTGCTGGCACAGCGGGATGATGTGCAGATCGTTTATCCAGTCCACCTCAACCCCAATGTGCAGGAGCCGGTCAATCGCAACCTCAAGGGGCTCGACAACGTGTACCTGATCGAGCCGCAAGATTACCTGCCGTTCGTCTACCTGATGAAGCAGAGCTATCTGATCCTGACCGACTCCGGTGGCATTCAGGAAGAGGCACCCACCCTGGGCAAGCCCGTGCTCTGCATGCGCGACACCACGGAGCGCCCTGCAGCCGTCAAGGCTGGCACCGTACGCCTGGTCGGCACCTGTGACGAAACCATCGTCGCCGAGACAGTTCGTCTGCTGGATGACGAGCTGGCCTACCAGGTGATGAGCCACGCCAACAACCCCTATGGGGATGGCAAGACCAGTCAGCGTATCGTCGAGGCGGTGCTGGGTCTGAGCGGCGCTCTGGGCCAGCAGATTGACAGCAGCCTGCAAGTGGCCTGATTTACAGATTACATACCTGTCTAGGGGGCAAGGGTTATGCCCCTTTTTTACTATCGAGAGCACAAAATAAAATGAAATTCGAAACCATCTCTGTCGTGGGTCTGGGTTATATCGGTTTGCCAACTGCCGCAGTCATCGCCAGCAACGGCATTCGTGTCGTGGGCGTGGATGTCAACCAGCATGCGGTCGACACCATCAACCAGGGCAAGATCCACATCGTGGAACCGGGTCTGGAAGACCTGGTCAAGCAAGCCGTACAAGATGGCCATCTGAGTGCCCATACCAGCCCGCAGAAGGCCGATGCCTTCCTGATCGCCGTGCCGACCCCCTTCAAGGGCGAGGATCATGAGCCGGATCTGAAATATATCGAGAGCGCCTCCCGCGCCCTGGCCCCCATGCTGGAGAAAGGCAACCTGGTGGTACTGGAATCCACGTCGCCGGTCGGCGCCACCGAGCAGATGGCCAAATGGCTGGCGGAAGAGCGCAGCGATCTGACCTTCCCGCACACTGTGGCTGAGGGCCAGACCCCTGATATCTTTGTGGCGCACTGCCCGGAGCGGGTTCTGCCAGGTCAGGTGATCCGCGAGCTGGTGGAAAACGATCGCATCATCGGTGGCATGGACAAGGCCAGTACAGCCGCCGCCACCCAGGTCTACAAGATGTTCGTGAAAAAAGGGGAGTGCATCGCGACCGAAGCCCGCACCGCCGAGATGAGCAAGCTGACCGAGAATGCCTTCCGTGACGTCAATATCGCCTTTGCCAACGAACTGTCTCTCATCTGTGACAAGCAGGGCATCGATGTGTGGGAACTTATCTCCCTGGCCAACCGCCACCCCCGCGTCAATATCCTGCAGCCGGGTTGCGGCGTAGGCGGTCACTGCATCGCGGTCGACCCCTGGTTTATCGTCAACCAGAACCCGGATACTGCCAAAATCATCCACCAGGCGCGCCTGATCAACGACTACAAGCCGCACTATGTGGTGGAGCAGGTTGAACAGGCCGTCGCCGGGCTGAGCAATCCGAAAATTGCCTGTCTGGGGTTGGCGTTCAAGCCGGATATCGACGACCTGCGCGAAAGCCCGGCACTGGATATCACCAAGACCCTGGCCAATAACCCGGCCTATCAGATCCTGGCGGTGGAACCCAATATCGAGGCCCTGCCGCCGGCACTGGAAAACCGTAATAACGTGTGTCTGTCTTCGATCTCAGAAGCAATACAACAGGCTGACGTCGTTGTTATTCTTGTGAAACACAAGTCCTTTATCGGACTGCAAGAGAATGATTTTTCAAAAGCCAAATTCATTGACTTTGTCAATGTATAAGCTTTAACGCTTTAAAGCTTTAAAGTCAGTTTCTATTTATAGCCATGAGCAAATATGTGCTCATGGCTCTTTCACAAGAAAAATATGGCTATGACTGATATAGAAAAAATTAAACGTGAGCTTGAAGAATACAAGATAGAAAACCATGCCTTAAGACTTAAGAATGATAAGATAAAGAACACTGTATCATATCGCCTAGGCAATGTTTTAATCTCTGGCTTCAAAGGATATCGTCAGTTTATTATGTTGCCGTATGCACTTTATAAACTACGTCAAGACATTAGAGGAAGGAAACAAAAGAAAGAACAAAAGAGCAAAGATAAATCTCTCGTACTCTCACAGCATTCATTTTTCATATTAAGAGATGCGGTAGTTTCTAGCCACATCATGACCGAGCATGGTGAAATCAACCTTCTTGGCCACATTCAGGTAGAGGAGAATGAAAAACAGAATGCGGCATTGCTTATCTTCAAGGTATCGGGGGAGAGTAATAAGGGTCTGGCAAATAAAATTGGTGTCAACTGGTCAGAGAAGGTTGGCATGTATCATTACTTGCCGACAAATAATGGTTCCTGTGATTTCTCTTTGCAACTTAAAAATATTCCAGCAGGGAGACTGGAAGTTGCAGCAAGACGTTGGCATAGCAAAGGTTTGGTAAAAATATCAGGGGCGCTGACAATCCAGGAGGAAGCCTCATCTGAAGATAAGTTGCGCCAATCAGGCATCATTGAAAAATATACCATATTTTATCATAAAAACTCGGTGTATGATTTTATCATTGCATTGAATAAAGATAATTCTCTTACAGAGATGGATCGAGGAATAGTTCTATCTAATATTCTTAAGGGACTTACCGCGAAGGATCGCAGCTCAATTCAGTCACTGGTCACAGAGATCATAAAATGCTCAATGCCACCAGAGCAAGTGCATACTGTCTGCCAGCATCTTTATAATGAAGGATGTTATAGAGAGACGCATACACTTTATACTCACTTTAAATCTGGCCTAGATAGTTATAAGAGAAAGTTCATTACAGATATTATTGGAATATTGGATAATGGACTGGGCGTGCCAAATAAATCAGCACGGAAATTGGCAGCTTCATCTAATAATATCAACTATCTCATTCACTGTTCATTACCGCACCATTCTAATGGCTATGCCACTCGTAGCCACTCTGTCCTCACATCACTCAATACTTTGGGTATTGATATTACCGGCATTACCAGACCAGGATATCCTTGGGACGTTCGTTTTTCATCCCCCCCTAGTGATGACCCACACCACGTTATTGATAATGTCAACTATCACCATCTTTCCGGCCCTGTCCAGCGAGAGTTGACCATTTCAGAATACATAGACCATGCATCTCGCGTCATTGAATCTAATACCATTAATAATGGTGCTAAATATATTCATGCATGCTCGAATTATCTGAACGCATTCCCTGCTTTGTTTACCGCTAGACGATTGGGTATTCCTTTTATCTATGAAGTACGTGGTTTTTGGGAAATAACTGAATCCTCACGCAAGCTTGGATGGGAAAACTCAGATAAGTATCAAGTTGATAAGCAACTTGAGACACTGCTTGTACAATCCGCCGATGTTGTCATCACCCTCACTGAAGCCATGAAGGCAGAGATCGTTTCCAGAGGGGTGCAAGCAGATCGAATCTTTGTCGCCCCCAATGCTGTTGACTTGGATAAATTTGTTGCTCAGCCGATGAATCTTGAGCTCAAAACGGAGCTGGGTCTTCATGAGGAACTGACAATTGGCTATGTCGGTTCAATTGTTGATTATGAAGGGCTTGATGATCTACTGATTGCATCTAGCCAGCTCATAAAGGCAGGATACCGATTCAATGTACTTATCATCGGAGATGGCGGCGCTTTGCCGGGTCTCAAAAAACTTGCCAAAGATCTCGACATAGAACATTGTGTAAAATTCACAGGAAGAATACCGCACGAGTCCGTTGTAGATTACTATTCAATCATTGATATCACTCCATTCCCTAGAAAAAGTCTCACCGTTTGTGAACTCGTCTCACCGTTGAAACCCTTTGAGGCCATGGCTCTCAGTAAATGCATCATTGCTTCTGATGTCCAAGCGATAAAAGAGTTTATTATCGAAGGGGAGAATGGTCTTCTTTTCGAGAAAGGAAACATTGCTTCTCTGAAAGATGGGCTGTCCAAGCTACTCACTGATCAAAAATTAAGACAGCACTTGGCTGCCAGTGCTAAAGCATGGGTTTCAGAACACAGAACCTGGAAAAGAACAGGACTGGTTTTCAAGTCAGCATATGATTTTATTGATAAGCAAAAACTCATTTCACATGAAGATGGAGACTTGTTACCTTTAAAACAACATGCAACATACTACCTTGGTAAAGAAGCATATATTGATATTGCAGAAAAACCGCGTACGAGTTTCATTGTCGAGGGAAACACTCGATATATTCTCAATGGGAAGTGCAATATCAGCCATGTCCGTTCAGCCCTGGTACAATTGAAATTGTCACCCGACGTTTCAAAAGAGATGTATGTGACACTTGGCTATCATTGGTCAGAACGAATGGGGGCATACCGTTATATCCCTGTGCACAATGATGGAAAATACAGCATACCTTTCAAAACGGCTAAAAATTCCCTTTTTGCAAATATCACCATACACCCCTGGGGAAAGGGTGCTGAGAAGATCCTGCATCATAACGCAGTCAATATTGAGAAAAGCTATAACAATGAAACTGCTGCGATTTCTGCAATCACAAGCATGGGCTCATGTAAAAACATAGCCATTTATGGTGATGTCAATACGAATCTCATTGATGGTGCAGCGATTTGGCTTATCTCTCTAGCTAAAACACTTGCCAAAATAGAGCACATTAATGTGTTTGTATTTTTAAAAGACAAAATAAAAAGCACAGAAGTAATTGATGATGCCTACAAGTTTGACAATATTTATTTGATTGAACCCGACAAGGGTCCAATGAAAGCAGAAGCAGTTGTTAATACGTTCAAGAACTTTGAAGAAGAGCATGGTTGTTTTGATGCCGTGATCGTGAGAGGGTCGGATGTCTGTAAAGCCCTTGCCGATGCTGGTACCCTGGATGGCAGACTGATTCCTTACTTAACGGATATTCCGCAATCTACCGAGTTGTTGACCGTTGAATGGAAAAATAAAATTGATGACATCATTTACTCTGCAGGCCATGTACTGTGTCAAACAAGTGAGTTGTCTGATTTCTTTGCCCTGAACTTCCCTTCAGCGACCACATCACTCCTTCCGCCTATGGTTCCAGCCAGGCTGACTGGAAGACGGATTGAAGATAGCCAAAAGCAAGTCTTGATATACGCTGGAAAATTTGCTCCAGAATGGGGAATACGTGAGTTGTTCAGCACTTATAGAAAATTGCAGGAGGTATTCCCAAAGCTCGAGCTGCATATTTATGGTGATAAGATTCACAATCCAAAAGATGACCCCGGTTTTTATCAAGAAACGTTGCAACAGCTCAGCAGCGGCAATGGTATTGTCTGGCACGGGCGAGCTGCCCGTCAGCAAGTACTAAATGCCCTGCTTTCTGCAGATCTTGCTTGGGCGTGGCGCCACGATAGCCTTGAGCAACACACCAAAGAGCTCTCCACAAAGCTACTCGAGTATGGCCTTGCCAAGATTCCCGTTCTCCTGAATCGTTCGCCCTTGTATGAAAAATTGTTGGGCAGTAATTTCGAGCTGTTCGCTCGAAACCAACAAGAGCTCGAGCAACGAGCCCGTTTCGCCTTGATGCTCAAGAAAACAAAACGTCTGACAGCACCACTGGAAAATTTGGTCAAGCAGCACTCCTTCGAACACGTCGCAGTGAAGCATCTGCAACCCATGCTTGAGAAATTCCCTGCGAGGAACAAGGTCGTGATCCTGTTAGCAGGTCATGACCTCAAGTTCTTCACTCACTTGGAGGCAAATTTCAAGCAACAGGGCTTCACCGTATTGGTCGATCGGTGGTTGGGCCATAACAAGCACAATGAGCAGAGAAGCAAGGCGCTGCTTAGCCGGGCTGATATTGTCATCTGCGAGTGGGCATTGGGCAACGCGGTCTGGTATAGCAGTCATCTGCAAGCCCATCAGAAGCTTCACATCCGCGTGCATGGACAAGAGGTTAACCTCGAGTACTTTAGCAAGATGGACTTCAGCAAAATTAGTTCTATTAATTTTGTGAGCCAGCATCTACTGGATGATGGCCTGCTGAAGCAACCGATGATTCCGCACGATAAATGCCATGTGATTCCGAACTATGTTCTCTGTGAAAAGTTGGACCGGCCTAAACTCGATGGAGCTGAGTTTAATATAGGTCTGATTGGTATCGTCCCTAAAATGAAACGCCTCGATAAGGCCTTGGACATCTTGGAGGAGGTCCGTAAAAAGGATTCTCGTTATCGTCTTTTTATTAAAGGTAAAAAGCCGGAAGACTATCCTTGGATGAAGAACAGACCAGAAGAGATGGCTTTTTATGAAGCGCAATATGCTCGCATTGAAAATAGTAAATGGTTGAAAGACGCTGTATTTTTTGATGGCTTTGGCACTGATATGGCAACCTGGTATCAAAAAATTGGCTATGTGCTATCAACTAGTGACCACGAGTCATTCCATCTGAGTGTTACGGATGGTGCAGCGAGCGGAGCCGAGCCAAAAATAATTTCATGGCCAGGCAGCAAGGAATTATATAGTAGGGAGTGGAATTTCGACAATGTCATTAATTGTGCGAATAGTTTCAATATAAAGTCTATTCGTAACAATAAAGAAATGGTTAAACATTTCGATTTGTCAAATATCACTGACATTTGGATAAATAAGTTGTAATTAATATTCCCTGCTAGAAATAGCAGGGAATGATTTATTGAGTCAATATGAACGATTTACTTGCTCCTAGTAGCCTTGATGAACTATGTAAACATTTCAATCCTACCTTTTTAAAGGTAGGGTTGAAATGTACACCATCCATTCAATCTAAATGTATTCTTGATAAGCTAAATGATGGTGTTCTAATAGTTAAAGGCTTTGATGATCTATCTGTTTCATTACAAGATTTTGATTGGATTCATGGGATTGAAAACAGAAGTTGGTGGTGGCAAATACAAGCACTACCATATTTAAATAATTTTGTTGATGCAGCGACCGTGGTCACATCAATAGAAAATGAAAGATATTTCAATTTAACGAAGAAGCTGATCTTTAGTTGGATTGAGAAATCATCTAGAAATAAAAATTCACCACTAGCATGGCACGATCATGCCAGCGCATACAGACTAAGAAATATAGTACGATGGATAGCATATATACATAAAGAAGACCTAATTATATTTTTAACTTTAGAAGAACAAAACTCTTTACTAGAAATAATATTAGAGCATGTGCGTTGGCTTGGAGAAGAAGGAAACTACTCTAAACATACCAACCATGGTTTCGACCAAATGTTAATTCTGTATAGAACTTGCCTTATTTTTTCGACCCCAGGCTTTCTCAGCGGAATTAAAGAATTGTCGAAAAATAGACTTCTAGATGAGTTATCGTTTTCTTTCACAGATCAAGGGGTGCATAAAGAAAACAGTCCTGGTTATCAACAATTTATGTTGTCTAGAATTAAGGAACTAGTTAAGTTAAGTGATCTTGGTGATATAGATATTTGTGACCAAGCGCAGCTGCTGATTGATAGAGCTGAAGGGTTTTTGCATGCGATTACATTACCAAATAATAAAATACCCATTATAGGGGATACGCAAAGTATAAAATCTGCATTACCTGTAGCAGTTCGTAAACAATGCACACCTTATATTGATGTCTTCGACTACAGTCAATCTGGCTACATTATATTAACAGGTGTTAATATATATCATGATGACTTCCATTTTATATTTAAGTCATCACACTTCTCCTCATATCATAGGCACGATGATGATTTATCTATCCATTGGTATGTAAATGATGAGGTGATTATAGGTGATAGCGGACTATTTTCTCACGAAGAGAAAGAGCATAAGCGAATGTATATGAGGTCTCCTTTCGCACACAGCGCTCCATTTATTACAAATATTATTCCTGAGCGAACTCCAGATTTGCTACAATCCTTACCTAATTGTTATATTGACAAAAACAAAAAATATATTAAAGCGTTTAGTACAGCCTTTGGCGGCATAAAAATAGAGCGTATAGTAGATTATAGTAAAATACTGTTCAACTCTATATGCATTGAAGATACCGTAGTGTCAACTACTAATGAATCGTTATGCATCAACTTTATCCACCCAGAGCAAAATCAGAAGTTAATAGTAAATAATAATCGTGTATTTTTGAAGTCAGAAAAAAATCAAACAACCATTGAATGCGATGATGATGTAGATATATATAGCTTTTTTGGTATGGGGTCTACTTTAGACAATACAGCGATTACTTCCAACACATTCAATAGCTACCATGATTGCTTTAGAACAACTTTCTCACCTAAACAAGGAAAGAGCAAATTATTATTACAATCAACACCTAAGTCACATAAGGTGATTTTAAATAAAGAAGTTTTTAATGGCGACTTAAAAAACCTTAGTGCACACAATAATAATGGTTTCTTTTTAGTTAAAAACAATAATAACCATAATTCCTACCTAACACTATATAACTGTGATTTTTCTTTTGAAGAGACTAGAGAGTATCATATAAGGGTTGATTGTGATGTTATTAAATTTAGTTTTAACGCATCCAGTAACAACCTTAATCCTGAGCTTTTAATAATTTTCTATGGTATAGATAACAAAAAATCTGGAATGAATCGGGTAATCCCATCTACAGAGTCGATAATAAATATACCTAGTAATAGTTTTAGCTTTAAACTTTATATGAAAATACCAAAAAACTCAGAGTGTTGTATTGAGAATATTTCTTGGGTTATAGATTTTAGGTGACAACATGTTTGTATTTAATGAGTTTATTAATTCACGCTCAAACAGAGCTATTTTTTTTCTACCTTCTGTTAGATCTAAACCTATATACCCATATTACCCTAGAATATCGTGGGCTAATGAATTAAATAATCACTATAACGTATTCTATATCGCTGACCCATATCAAAATGAGGACGTATATAAAGATTCGGGGGGAAGCTGGTTTATTTCACCTAGTGGAGTGAGTTGCCTTAATGAGCTGTCTTCATTTATTAAAGACCTTTGTGTTAAATATGCATTAGATGAAATTCTTTTTTACGGTTCATCAATGGGTGGGTATGCATCTATTTGTTTGTCTATGATGCACAATAACTCCATGGCTATCTCTGAATGCCCACAATTGTATTTAGATAAACACCCTGGAAGTAGGCACGTTTTAAATACCAATAACATATTAAGCAGTACTTACGCTCCTCTTTCATTTTATGATGAGACCTGTAAACCTAATTCAATCAAAATGGTTTGCAGCATACATGACCGACATTATCAAACTCATGTCCTACCTTTTATTGAAGAGGTTAAAGACAAAAGTATCGCAACTTCATTTAGCATTCATTTGTTCTCATCTGAAAAATATCCAACTGGCCATGTAGCATTGAATAAAGATGATGCAATAAATATGATTCACTCATGCTTTGACACTATACTAAATGAAAAGGTGGTATGAATTACTTTATTATCATGACTGAGTTAGAACATGTATCACATAATATATTCAGTTAGAGGTTGGCATGACTATTTCTGCAATGGATATGATAGCTGATTGGATGAAATCGATGGGTGTAGATAAGCAAATACCCACTGCTTATTACATTTGGAAACGAGCAAACAGTGCTTTTCTAAAAGGAGATCTAGAGGAAGCCAAATTATATGAAAATATGAACCATATTTTACACAGCTCTTCTATCCCAGCATCAGTAACAATTGGAGATAGAGTTAATTTTGCCTATGGTGGGATTGGGACTATAATCCATAAAGATTGTATTATTGATGCGCATGCAACTATAGGTAGCAATGTTACTTTAGGTGGCAGAGGTGGCTCGACGGTCCATTATACTACTGAAGACGGTCGAAAAAGATACGTTCCAAGGATAGGGAAACACGCATACGTATCTACTGGAAGTAAAATTCTTGGTGGCGTTGATGTTGGACCTGTTTCAATAATAGGTGCGAACTCTGTTGTGCTTCAACATGTTGAGCCTTTAAGTATTGTCACTGGTTCACCCGCTAAGGTTGTTAACAGAATAACCCTGAAAAACTATAAAAGATATAGCTCTACATTTTCAGCATTTAAAACAATGGCGGACCATGACGTTGAAGCAATAATTTCATGTTATGAACAATAAGCGGTGTTCTTTAGAATCATTCCTTTCTCAATTGGTTTTTAATATATTCATTGATAAACACCACTCTATATTGTCTTTGCTAATTTCCAATAAATATAACTTACTGTATTTTAGAAACAAACCCAATTTTTATTCATGTAACCTTCATTTTCACTCATTGAATTTTAATTGGTCTGTGGGGAACAGGCATGCTACGCTACCTAAATGTAATTACCCCATTCTATTTTAGTCACAATGGGCGAGGCAGCCAAAATGCTGCAATAAAGAGGCTGGAAATCTGTCTCCTGTATCTCTCTATCAAATACAGGCAAGATGTTTTGATTCCAACTAATTGCTCACAATTGCTCTCAGGTAAAATGGATTTACAATTGATTGACGATGAACAACCTTTTTCCATTTATTCCCCAGGGATTGCTCGTAATCGTGCCATTCAGCGCAGCTCTGCTTGGGCAATCTTTCTTATGGATTCAGATCTTCTATGTAGCCCAGGACTTGTTGAACAATTACCTGTTCGTGGTCAACTATTTCGTCACTCAAGTACTGCTGCTTTTGAAATGTACCCCTGCCTCTATTTGACCAAAGAAGAGACGGAGCGGTTTGACGGGGATT
>RCUQ01000680.1_pt1 | contig 14575 bp, 12 predicted proteins | sample 2166351 | NCBI WGS metagenome assembly RCUQ01 (sample SAMN09932597, study PRJNA488358) | compost metagenome | feature: garden; material: soil; isolation source: compost soil in acetonitrile-enriched culture | place: Germany: Experimental Botanical Garden Goettingen | collected 2016-01-27
CCCTTTGTTTTACAATATTCAAAAGAAAAATAAATTTTTTATCAATGCAGAATTAAAAAAAACCGTATTCAAAAATAAAAGAATTGTCAAAAAATGAATTGTCAAAAAAGAATATAACATAAATTATCAAATAACCACAAAAACAATGTTTTTGATAAAAATAATTTGATATTTTAGCTATAAATGCTAGCGTTTTATGTGTTAAAAGTCTAAAATAATAATTTTTTAATAATGTAAAAATATGAAACGGATACCTAAATTAAACCTTAATGGTTGGGATGAGATGTTTTCAAATGAAGGGGTACGGGATTCCTATCGCCAAGTTTTAGAAAAATTACAATGTTCTGATTATGAATATCTAAATGACAAACAAAAACAAGCTGCCGATTTTTTTATGAATCAAGGAATTACATTTACTGTTTACAGTGATGACAATCAGGGAATCGAACGCATTTTTCCATTTGATATTATTCCAAGAATTATTACCAGAAACGAATGGAAAGAAGTGGAGTCCGGCATTAAGCAAAGACTGGAAGCTCTTAATTTATTTTTGGAAGATATTTATAACGATCAGAATATCATTAAAGAGGGCATTATCCCGGCAGGACTAATAGCCTCCTGCCCTCACTACATACAAGAAGTACAGGGTATAAAATTGCCGCATAATATCCATGTTCACATAGCAGGAATTGATTTAATAAGAGGAGCTAAGGGAGAATTCTATGTCCTTGAAGATAATCTGAGATGTCCAAGCGGCGTAAGTTACATGCTTGAAAACAGAGAAATCACCAAACGTATTTTTCCACAAATGCTGTCCTCAAATCATGTTCGGATGGTAAGCAATTACCCGATGATTTTTCACAATATTCTGGTTTCATTATCTCCCAGAAACGTCTCGAATCCTAATGTTGTTTTACTAACTCCCGGTATTTATAACTCCGCCTATTATGAACATACTTTCTTAGCCAGACAGATGGGAATTCCTTTGGTAGAAGGACGCGATTTAGTTGTCAATAACAATAAAGTATATATGAAAACCACGTCCGGACTTCATCAGGTTGATGTAATTTACAGAAGATTGGACGACGAATATCTTGATCCATTGGTCTTTAAACCAGATAGTGCACTAGGTGTTCCCGGCCTTATAAGTGCATACAGACAAGGAAATGTGGCTTTAGTAAATGCAGTAGGAAATGGGGTTGCAGACGACAAGGCTGTATATGCTTATGTTCCTGACATGATAAAATACTACCTAAATCAGGAACCTATTCTTAAAAATGTTCCCACGTATCAAATGGAAAACAAGGAAGAACGAGAACTTGTATTTGCTGATATGGGGAACATGGTTATCAAGGAAACCAATCAAAGCGGTGGATACGGAATGATCATGGGGAACAAAGCTACCGACGAAGAATTAGAAAATGCAAAAATTGCCATTATCAACAATCCCAGAAACTTTATTGCGCAGCCAATTATTCAATTGAGTACCGTGCCTTGCCTGATTGATGGAGAACTAAAACTGCGACACGTAGATTTAAGACCTTATGCTTTATGTGGACCAAAAGGTGTCGAAATAGTTCCTGGCGGATTAACCAGAGTAGCTCTTACCGAAGGCTCTCTTGTAGTAAACTCATCACAAGGTGGCGGAAGTAAAGACACTTGGATAATTCAATAAAATAAAATTCTTTTCAACACTTAAAAACAATCCCAAAAATGAAAGTAAATATGCTAAGTCGCGTGGCTGACGGAATGTTTTGGTTAGACCGATACATGGAAAGAACAGATGGAATGATGTTAACTTTGAACACTTTTTATATCTTGTCTTTTGACAAAGAAACCGATAATTATCAAGGGTTCAAACCATTATTAGAATATTATACAGACCTGCCTAAAGAAAAGATCAAAGAGATACAACACGATACAACATTTATTCTCAAATACATTATCTGCGACAGTCAAAATCATAATTCGGTGAAAAACCTTGTAATTAAGGCTCGTGAAAATGCCCGAGGATCTCAAGATAAAATTACTAAAGAACTATGGGAACACATCAACTCCTTGTATCATTTTATGAATTCACCGGACTTGCCTAAAAAATTAGAAACCTCTGATGCTTTAAAAATTGTAACCAAGCTCAATAAAGATTTCCTTCTGTATAACGGCATTCTGCAAGTAACTATGCCACGTGGTTTGGGTTGGTGTTTTTCAGGAATCGGTAAACATATCGAAAGGTGTTTGCAAACTATTTCTTTGACACAAGCCTACTACGCCCCAATTGATTACAATCTAGAAGGGGATGAAGATCTGTTATATTGGCGAAGATTATTACTATCTCTTTCGGGTTATGAAATGTATTTAAAAAGCTATAGCAATATCCCACACAACCGTAAAGTAATACAACAGGTCATCTTCAATAGAGACTTTGCCCATTCTGTTATTTATACTCTGGAATTAATCGGTAATTATTTAACCTACTTATTTAAAGACAATACGTTAAGCGAAGCCCGAACATTGAACAACCAATTTGGAAGACTTAAAAGTTATGTCGAGTATACCGATTACCATAATCTGAGCAACCAACAACTGGAAGAAGTTCTCAACAATACGAAGGCTCAACTAAATCAATTTTCGACTGATTTTTCCAAATTATTTTTTTCATATACCTAAATATAAATGGCACTTTTTAAAATAGTTCACATCACAAAATACCAATACAATTGGCCCATAAAAGAAAGCATTAACGAAATTCGGCTTTATCCTCATAATTTTGACAATCAAGAAGTATTGCAACATCAACTATTGATAACCAATAATCCTGAAGTCGAAATTTCAAAGGATTTCTATGGAAATCGAGTTGGCAACTTCAATACCATAGAAGCCCATTCGGAAATGACAATAGAATCCAGAATGTTAGTTCGTGTCAATCATTCCTTAAAAATTCCGGAAATCGACAATACTTCTGTAGCCGATTTGATGGAGGCAAAAGAAAAAAGCATCTTATTATTACGACTCTGTTACCCGGAAAGCATTGAAAAACAAGAAGAAATAATTTCTATTCTGAATGAAATAGAATATACCGGCAAATCGATTTTAGAGATTGCACAACAATGCAATAACTATATATTTAACCATTTTACCTATACAAAAGGAATCACCAACATAGAAACAACCGTTGATGAAATTTTAGAAATCAGGAAAGGGGTCTGTCAGGATTTTGCACACGTTTTATTACAACTACTTCGTACCGCCGGGATTCCTTCAAGATATGTAAGTGGCTATATTTGCCCTAACGAAAGTGGTCTTAGGGGCGAAGGCGCAACACATGCCTGGGTCGAAATATACACCCCAAATCAAGGCTGGCTGGGATTAGATCCTACCAATAATATCTGGACAATGGATAACCATGTGAAACTTTCTGTAGGAAGAAATTTCTATGATTGCACACCTGTAAAAGGAACCTTCAAAGGACTTGCCAAACAAACACTTTCAGTATGTGTTTCTATAGGATATGAAGACGGAAGACAATTTGAAGAAATAAACGATGTCCAACTGGAAGAGGTATCATCTGAATTACAAGAACAACTCGATTACATAGAACTGCTGCAACATCAACAACAGCAGCAACAATAAAATATCTTTAAAAAGAAACAGCACTATTTACAGAAATAAATAGTGCTGTTTCTTTATTTTAAAATGCGTTTATTACATATTGTACAACCAAATTGCCGGATTATTATAGGTTGTGTTTTGGGAAACAGTAAACTTCAAGACCGTTTTTCCTTCTCCATTAGTTCTAATCTTTCCAAGGCTTTGTTTAATATTTACCTTCTCTCCTTTACTCACAAACACGGAACTTAAATTTTGATATACTGTAAAGAAATCACCGTGTTGTACCATCACCGCTTTATTTACAGGAGATAAAACAATAACACTAGTCACTTCTCCTCCAAAAACAGCCCTTGCATTAGCCCCCTGATCCGTTGTAATCTCGACACCACTATTGCGAATAACCAAGGTTTTATATACCGGATGTGCTTGATCTCCATATGGTAATGAAACAAAACCCTTTTCTACCGGCCAAGGCAACATTCCTTTATTGGCTCTAAAATTGTCGGATACAATTTTTGCCTCTGCCGTTAATATAATTTTTGACGACGAAACAGGAGATTTCGAAACGGCTGCCCCCGGATTGGCTTTTGCCTTTTCTCTAGCGGCTTCTCTATTGGCTGCAGCAATGGCCTCGCGGATTAATCTATCTATTTGTCTGTCAATCGCTTTGGATTCCTTTTGTTTTTTCTTAATGTCGGCAATAATTTTCTTTTTATCCTTTTTGATTGCATTAACCAGTTTTTGCTGTTCTTGTTTTTCCTTTTCTAAAGCCAATCGCTCTTTTTCATTCTCAGCAATCAATTTTTTCTTAGCTGCTTTTTGAACATCTAATTTTTCGTTGTAAGAGATAAGTTCGTTCGATTTTACTTTAATTTCTTCCCCCTGCATTTTTCTATAGCTGGTATACTGCTTCATGTACTGCGCCCTTTTATAGGCTTGCAAAAAATTCTCAGAAGACAATAAAAACATGGCTCTACTCTGCTCCGATCGGCTCTTGTATGACTTCACAATCATCTTCGCATAATCCTCCTTTAGCACAGCCAATTCTCTTTTTAGCTTATTAATCTTCAATTGATTAATGTACATATCATTACTCAAAAGCTTCGTTTGTCTTTCCGTAGTGTTGATCAGTTTTTCTTTTAGCTTTATTTTATTGGTTTGAATAACGATTACATTTACCGCAGATTTTTCCTTTTTCTTAACGGATTGCAATAGTTTTTCGTTTTCTTTAATCTCTTGCTGAATTTGGGCTTTTCGTTGTTCTAATTTTTCTTGTTGCGATTCCTGACTCCACAAAAGTGAGGTCATACTTATAAAAATTAGGCTTAGGAGAAATTTTGGCATGTTAAAAATATATTTTTGCAAATTTACTTAATTAAAATTCTTTTGTACCCATTTGGAATACTATAAGGGAAAGAAAGTTGCTCATTGAAACTAACTGTATTGTAATTCAAATTAATTTCTGTCTTTCCTTTTTGCTGGGACGTGTTTATTAGGACATTCATTGGTATTACTAATTCATTATACATTTTACTGTCTGAATAGGCCACCTGAATCATTCTGTCCTCAGCTATTTGTGTAATTTCTTGTTTTTGGATTAAAAAAGTAGCAGCATCTAAGAAGAAAGATTTTCTAACATTGTTATTTGAAAAATCATCCAATCTGTATGTCTGTTCCGCAAATGACTCATTGTATTTTCCTTTACTCAAATCATCAAAAGCCTCCCCTAAAAGCATATTCTGAATTTTATTATAATCTAAATCGGTTCCCAGCCATTGACTCAATCCTCTAAAATCACCTTCAAAATAGCTCCCGTTAACCTTCTCATAATAACTTACAGCTGTAGGAGTGATTAATGCTTTTGCCATTGTAATTCCCAAAAAACGAATGCTTATCAGAATTTGTTCGTCTTTCTTTATTTTTATCTCGGCAGTTACGTTTTGGGTTTGCTTATCATCTGAATATCGGACATTTGCCTTTATATATAATGTAGAAAAATTGTTTTTATTGTTGTAATGGTTTTCAATTATTTTGTCGGCTGTCATTCGGTTTGCGTCTTTACTTGCTGCAGCCACTACCGCTTTCGATTTGCATGAAACCATAAAAACAACTAACAGTAAAAGGACAAATTTATTCATGTTTTTTATTCTTGTTTTTTTAATAATTGATTGGCCTTGGAAAAATACAACTCTTTTTTCTTAAAATCTCCCAAACCATTGTAAGCTTCACCCAATTGAATGTTAAAATTGATTTCTAAATAAGTGTCCTCGACCAAATAATCCAAGCCCATTTCTAACATGTCTTTGGCTTTTTTGAATTGCTGCAACTGGTTATTTGCTAAACCCGAATAATAATAAAATTGCGGTTGCGCCGGAAACATTTCAATCATTGCCGTTGCTCTTTGGTCAAGCTTTTGAAATTGTTTCATTTCGGTATACGCTTGAAGCAAAAGTAAATTCGTTTCCATATCCTCGGTTCCGCTGTTTTTCAACGATTGTTCGTAATACTTAATAGCTTTGTCCCATTGCTTTTTTTTATGATAAAACTTTGCTATTTCCTTGGCTACATTCACTTCCTTATCATTGTCAAAATAGCCGATTGCTTTTTCTAAATCAGGGGTGTATTGAGGATTGGCATTGACAAAAATCAGAAATTCATTGAGAATTCTATGTTTAATTTTAGAATCAATTTTGTTGCTTGCCAAAACAATATTCATCGCGTTTATGGCTTTTGTCGGTTCGTTTTTATCCAAATAACTTTTGAACAAACTGATCTGTGCCCATTCGGATGTGGGAACAGCCGCTTCTAATTTTTTTGCCAATTCCAGCACTTTCTCCTCTTCGTTATTTTGCGAATAGAGAAAAATCAGCGAAATATAATTGGATTCTTCTTTTGGATTTTTATTAATCTGATCGATCAGATTGGCAATCTCCTCCTCTTGGTATTTACCTCCGGACAGAATCTGTAATTTATATAAATCTCTTTCCTCTGATTTACCGAACTTATCGTTGAGTTCATTAATAAGCGCGAGTGCTTTATCCTGTTGATTGGTTGCCATGTAAAGCGAAACCAAATCATCTTTAAACCCTTCATCAAAAAGAATCAATTTATTAATCGTGCTTATGGCCTGGCTGTAATTTTTGGTCTCAAAACTCACATCGTACATGCCTACCAAAAACCATTTGTTTTTTGGATCCATTTTGGAAGCCTGTTCAAATGAATTATAGGCGTTTTCATAATTTTTTAAAGCCAAATAATTTTTTCCCAGTTCGAAATAAACGACTGCATTATTGGGTTCGATTTTCAGGCATTTTTGCAAAGCTACAATCGCCTTGTCATGATTCTCGATTCCTTTTTGCAGTAATGATTCATAAAAAGCATCTTGGAATTTATCATCAACCATAGCAATCTCCTCCGGTTCCGTTTGGGCCACAAGCGAAACAGGAATGCAAAACATTCCGAAAAAGAGAATAGCTAAAGTCTGTTTTTTCATTACTGAATTCTAAATTTTTATTCCAATACTGAATAATCTCCAATACTGATACTGGTAAATTTTCCGTCAAAACAAGCATGATTTCCAATCATTGCATTGTCTAAATTGGCGTTCTTAATATGCGAATGGGTTTGTACCAAACTGTTTTTTATACTACTGTCGATAACATGACATCCATTTCCTAAAGAAACATTTGGTCCGACAGTTGCGTTGATCAGTACAACGCCTTCACCGATATAGCATGGAGGAATAATTGTTGCGTTTTCTAATTTCACATTATAATCTACCAAATGTATTCCATCGTTGTGCAAAAAGCCCAACATTCTGGAATTAGTTTCCACAGTCACATTTTTGTTTCCGCAATCCATCCATTCATCGACTGTGCCCGGCACAAATTTCATGCCTTTTTGTTTTAGGTTTTCTAAACCGTCAGTCAATTGGTATTCACCACCTTTGGTAACATTATTATCCAATAAATATTGCAATTCAGAGCGTAAATCTTCTCCTTTTTTGAAATAGTATATTCCGATAATGGCTAAATCAGATACAAATTCCTTTGGTTTTTCAACAAAATCAACAATTTCGTTTTTATCGTTCAACTGTACTACACCAAAAGCGCTTGGGTCCGCTACCTGTTTTACCCAAATCACACTGTCAGCAGTGGTATCTAAACTAAAGTCAGCTCTGAAAAGGGTATCCGCATAAGCCACTACAATTGGGCCGTCCATACTTTCCTTGGCACACATAATTGCATGACCGGTTCCTAAAGCTTCGTTTTGATAATAAATAGTTCCTCTGGCACCTAATTTTTCGGCAATAGCAATTAAATCCACTTCGACCTGTGTCCCAAAGTCTTTGTGAATGATAAAAGCGATTTCTTCAATATCCTGATTGATTACTCCGGCAATGTCTTCCACCAAACGGTGAACGATTGGTTTTCCGGCAATTGGAATTAATGGTTTAGGTACTGTTAATGTATGTGGGCGAAGACGAGATCCGCGTCCGGCCATAGGAATTATTATTTTCATTGTTTGGTTATTTTGCCGTAAAATTTGCCATCCTAACTATTCCGGATTTGCAAAATTCACGAAGTTGGTTTGTATTTAATTCTTTGCAAAAGTGCAAAATTCATTTCTATATTTTAAAACTGGGCTTGTGTCTTTTCTTACGTTTTTCATCCCTCGTCTCTCGTCTCTCGTCTCTCGACTCCGCTCGAGATGACATGCTCGAGATGACATGCTCAAGAAGGCACATGAAATCACACGCTTAAGATTATACTATTCAGCTCCCCCCTAATTACACTGACTGCATAGTGTTTTCTATTTTACCCCAGTGCTTCCGAAACCGCCTTCTCCTCTTGACGTCTCAGACAGTTCCTGAACTTCAAGCCATTCGGCGCGTTCGTGCTTGGCAATGATTAATTGTGCAATTCGTTCTCCGTTTTCGACAACGAAAGCTTCATTCGATAAATTTACTAAAATCACTCCGATTTCTCCACGATAATCAGCATCAACTGTTCCCGGTGAATTCAGGACCGTCACCCCTTTTTTGGCAGCCAATCCGCTTCTTGGTCGTACCTGTGCTTCATATCCGATTGGTAATTCAATAAAAAGTCCCGTTTTTACGATGGCTCTTTCCAATGGTTGTAAGGTAATGGATTCTGTTAAATTGGCTCTTAAATCCATTCCAGCAGAAGCTATGGTTTCATAGTTTGGTAAGGCGTGTTGTGATTTGTTGATTATTTTTATGTTCATTTTTTTTAATTTTAAAAGGGATAAATCGCGATTTAAAAGGGACAAGTCGCGACTTGTCCGTACTTAATTATTGTTCGGCTAAAAAAATAAAAAAAAAGTGTACGGACAAGTCGCAATTTGGCCCTCACGATAAAATTTTGACTACTTCTACTTCTTTTTTCGTTTTGCAATACTTAGTATCGTTTGTTTTTCGTTGTGAAATATAAAGTACATGAATAGCAGCAGCAATGGAATTCCCACGAAATAATTTTCCCTAAATCCGTAGAATGAAATGATGGAGAAGACTATGGAAATTCCCAAGTAAGCTCCGATTTTTTCCATGTCATACGGAATAGGATAATGTTTGTTTCCCAGCACATACGATATCGCCATCATGCTTCCATAAGCCGATATGGTGGCGATTGCAGAACCGTAATAACTGAATTTTGGAATTAAAAGATAATTTAAAACCAAGGTTACGATTGCTCCCACAATGGAAATGTAAGCGCCAATTATGGTTTTATCCGTGAGCTTGTACCAGACCGAAAGGTTGTTGTAAATTCCCAGAAAAAAGTTAGCCAAAATAATCAGCGGTACCACTTTCATGGCTTCCCAATAGGTTTTATTGTCCAGCAGTAAAAACTTTAAGATATCGGCAAAAACGATAACACCCAGCAATATTAAAGACCCTAAAATGACAAAATATTTGGTGATCATAGCGTAGGTCTGTGGCGCTTTTTCATTACCTGAATGGCTAAAAAAGAAAGGCTCAATCCCTAAACGGAATGCGGTTGCGAACAAAACCATAAACAAGCCGAGTTTGTAACAGGCCGAATAGGCTCCTACTTCGGATTTTGCAATATTATCCGGAAGCAAATACCCCAACAGGATTTTATCGAAATGCTCGTTGACTGCAAATGCAATTCCGGCCACCAAAATAGGCAAACCGTACTTCATCATTTTTTTCCAAAGAACGGCATCAAAATTTCGTTTCAAAAAAAGGTAATCCGGCGAAAGCACTACAAAAGTTGCTAAACTTGCCAGTAAATTGGATACAAAAATATAGCCTATTTCGAAGTTTTCGACGTATAAATTACCGATAAAAGAATTTGGATTTTCCTGTGCTATCTGGGGTAATACCAATAAAAAGAAAAGATTCAGGGCCAGGTTTACCACGACATTTCCAATTTTGATAGCCGCATACATCATTGGTCGCTGATTGGCGCGCAGTTTAGAAAAAGGCACAATCACCAATGCATCCAATACCAAAATCCAGATGGAATAGGTGATGTATTGGACATCGACTTGGGCCCAAGCGGCTAAGGTGCTTCTAAAAATTAAGGCTCCGAAAAGGAAGAAAATAGAAGACCAAAAAATGGATATTGTTGTGGTCGCAATTACATTTTGCTTATCGGTTTCGGAATTGTAAAAACGGAAAAAGGCGGTTTCCATTCCGTAGGACAAAATTACGTTGAAGAAAACCATCCAGGAAAGTACGATGGACACTTCACCATATTCGGCCGTTGGTAGTATTCCTGTGTATAATCGTACGAGTAAGAAACTCAGCATACGAGGTAAAACCGTTGCCAGTCCGTAAATCGCAGTCTGTTTAAAAAGATTTTTATATAATCCCAAAGTGGTCTTGTTTATTAGTATTTATAAAACAAAAATAACTAAATCTTTGGTTTATTTCTTAGGAGGAGGAGAAATCATTTCTCTTTCTTTGATGTTGGTTATTTTAGCCAAATGGATCGCGTTGTTTCTGGTGTACTCCACCATGGCTTCGTCTGGCTGTAATTTGAATTTTGGTTTGGTTACCACAGGAGGTTTGTTTCCGTACTCGTTTATCGCCTCTGCCTCCATAATAAGATCCTGGGACCTTTCTTTTTTGAAAAAAACAGCTTTGTAGTCCCTTGAATTTAAGGATTCTGGCTTGGCTTCCTGATTGTGAAAATAAATTTTCATCAACTGTAAATCCTTTGCCAATGGCTGAGTGAATTCGAGATACAACCGAATTTCAGTGACTGAATCTTCGGGTTTCACGCCTGCTTTCTGGAAATAAACAGCTGCTATTTCCTGTGGAAAATCGGATTGGTATTCCGGTTTTGAAGCACAAGAAAAAAGACTGGAAGCCAGCAACAAAAAGGGAATTATTTTTATCCTGTTTTTCATTTGGTTGTTTTTAGGACAGTCCGTCTTCGTTTAAGATCTTTAAAAAATGGAATCCTTTTGGCACGTATCCCTGATTGTAATAAAAGCGGTGGGCGGTAAAGTTTCCCGTAAAGGCATCGAGCACAATCATCGTGCACCCATTCTCTCTGGCTTTTTTATCGATATAATCGGTCATCATTTTACCAATTCCTTTGGAACGGTGGTCCGGATGCACAATGAAGTTGTCTATCTCTATGTATTTTCCTGACCAAAGTTTGTATCCTGTCCAGAATCCCGTTATGCCTACACAAACCCCATCCTCAAAAACGGCCAGTTGTTTGTAATTGTGCGGAATCATTTCGGTGAGATAGGATTCGTATTTTTCGAGGGTGAATTTTGGATACAAATGTCTGATGACTTCTATTTGCGCCAGCATTTCTTCTTTGGTAGTGAGTTCAACGATTTTTAGTTGCATCTTGTTAAAAAATAGACCCCAAAATTAATCAAAAAAAGCGATTTATGTAATAGTTTATTTAGTCATCACTCTCAAATTACCATGTCTTTTTATGCTCAATCGTTTTGTAGTACCTATACAAATGATCATAAATCAACAATTCATACATTCTTTGTTTCGAAGTATATTGCCGGTTGATCATCATATGAATATGACTCGTTAAAAAATCAGATAAAGGAATTTGTATTTTTTCCTTAATTAACAAAATTGTTTTACGGCATTGATTTTGTTTGTCCTGAATCATTTTGAAAATTTCAGAAAATTCGTTTTGTGCTGTTCCAGTTAGAAAACTATTGATGTCTTGAAACAATTGCTGATACTGTTTATTTATTTCTTTTTTAAGATTCTTATCCGCATCAAATTCTTTTTTAAAAGACAATTGCAACATATCCATTAAGGCCAATTTATTGGTATTGGTTACCGAAAATGAATTTAAAAAATTATCAATCGCGCAAAAACTAAATAACAGTTGCATTTCATGTTTTTCAAAAGAGGACTTTATGGTTAGATAATCTACAATCATTTCACTATCCTGCCAAAAAAGAACTTCCGAATCAGTCATCGTGTTTTCACCATACCTTTCAATTTCTCTTTGGTAGGTATCTGTCTGTATTTTCCAAACAATATTTTCGTCAAGCATCTGCTTAAAAACCGGATAAAGTGCAGAAATAATTTCGGATAATTTAGCTGGTGATTGCGTTAAAAAACGAATTCTCAGATGTTCATCCGAATCTTTATATCGTATAAAAAACCATTTGCTAATCAGATTTTTTTCTTTTAAATCCAAAATAACCGGATATAATTTCTCCAGTAAAACAGTATCTGCCGTCCTGACACCAGTGTATATTTTATAATACAACCATTCGCTTCCTAAACAAAAATTTCTTTGCATCCTTTACAATTGCTCTTTATAAAATGACAATATAAACTGATTGGTAAATTCTTCGCCATTTATATCTTTTACTACAGATCCTTCGGCAAATAAAAATTCTTCGAGAATAATTTTGTTATAATTCTGAATCGATTTTAAAAATAATCGAATGCAAATTTCTTTTTCAAAATCAAACAAAAGAGTATTGTCAAAATTAACCCAATTCACAAAACGATTTATTTGTCGCTCTTTTCTCCAAGTCGAAAAAGATTCAAATAAATGATGTTCTGCTACTTTATAAAAAATTGCTATTTCATCTTTACTTATAATCCATTTTGCTTTCGAAAGTATTACTTCTTTATAGTCAACTCTTGGAAGATAATCATAATGTGATTCCAAAACTCCCCAACTAAAACTAAAAACAGGTTTCAAATCTTGTGATTGCAAGTCGCATAAAAAATGATAAATGGGCAAGGATTTACTCGAATAATTATGGGCATTCGACAAACATGGAATCACTTCTTTATTATGTGTTTTTGAACGTAAAATGATTTTGTCGTTTTTTACGGAAACCATCAGGTCATTTAAATCAATTGTATAATTTTCCGTTACTCCAGAGTTGGAGAGATACGCAATTTCATATTCTCTTAAAACAGGCCTTCTCAATATATTTCCGGTTCTTGATTCTGGAAAATGAACAATTTCTGCGAGAATTTTATCAGAATGCTGCATTGACTCCTTTTCAACAATCTCATTCGTCAAATTATGAATTGCGGTATTCCCGTTACAAAAACGTCCCAGTAATTTTGCAGCACTCACATCTCCCGAAGATTCGATAGCTATTTTTTCATTATTAAAAAGTTCAATCATTACTGAAAATGTAGCTGGTGTTTTATCCCAGTTGACATCAAAATCAGGAAAATCTTTCTCAGATAGTGAAATCAATTTCTCCTTTTTGAAAAGATATTCTTTTACTTTCTTTTCCAATATAAAATCATAGGCCGTCCAAGGCTGATTTTCTGTTTCAGGAATTTTACTTTTAAAAGAAAATTTTTCTAGAATAGCATGTGTATCATTCATGTCGGTGTTTTGAAGATAACCAATTCCGGTTTCTGTGTCTAAAACTATCCCCAATGGCATTTCTCTGGATTCATACCTTTTACTGAACGCTTTTATAAAATTTCCCTGATTGAACGATTTCTTTTCTTTTTGAATTCCGTTTAAGAATCGAATGGCTTGCAATACTTTTTTGGGAACATTATCATTCAAGTTGTTTATCGAAGTTGTACAAGTTAAATCTGTCTGAAAAAGGTATTTTTCGTCATAGTCTACAGCTGTTTTTTGAATTAAGCTTTTTACATCCTCGTATTTTCTTTCAGATGGAATAAGATTGGCATCTAATTCTAAAAACTGCTTTTTAATTTTTTGTAAAAGTTCTTGATCCGATTTTAAACTTGGGATTTTACTAAAAACAATTAAAACTCTCTCCCATTCATCACTCCCTGTCAGGCTTGCTTCCAGTTCACTCACAAGAAACTGAAAATCGATCAGTTGATCAACAAATTCTAAGGCCTCCGCTTTCTCAGAATCATCTTCTGCAAGAGAAAAAACCATTTCATCAATAGTCACTCCCGATTTTGCCTGAAGCAATAACTCGTTCAACAATGAGGATTTCCTTAGCGCCGAAATACTATGCTCTCTTTTTGTTTTTACGTAAGCGTATTCAACATATCGGTAAAAATCTCCGAGTGTGTATATCGAATTATTTGGATAATATTTAAGATGCTTTCTGACCTCTTTTCGATTAGCAAATTGATGCATCAATGCCACCCAAAATTGCATATCAAATTGGGTGAAGCGGATGAAATTTTCAACTGATTTCAGTGTAATCTTAGTTTCAGAAGCCATAGTGCCTACTGTACAACCGGCAAATAACCCGAAAGGGGTGCAACGTGAAGACATTCTGGCAATATATTTCAATAAACTAAGCTCTAAACCGAGCTTTTTTTTATTTGATAAACTTGAAGGATTTGTTTTCCATTTATCTAAACTTTCTAACAATTCAGGTGAAGCCAACCGGATCGCTTCCCTAACAAATGGACTATCTAATAAATGCGCTATGTTATCTGAAGAATAGTTTTCTAATACATTCCAATAGAAAGACAGTGGAAATAAAGGTGTTCTTAAAACATATTGTGAGAAAG
>RCUQ01000683.1_pt1 | contig 14560 bp, 15 predicted proteins | sample 2166351 | NCBI WGS metagenome assembly RCUQ01 (sample SAMN09932597, study PRJNA488358) | compost metagenome | feature: garden; material: soil; isolation source: compost soil in acetonitrile-enriched culture | place: Germany: Experimental Botanical Garden Goettingen | collected 2016-01-27
ACGCCCTGTTCCGCCACATGACCGTGGCCGACAACATCGCCTTTGGCCTGAAGGTGCGCCCGCGCAGATCGCGCGCCTGCCGCGCCGAGATCGCTGAACGGGTTCAGGACCTTTTGCGCCTGATCCAGCTTGAGGGCTTCGGAGGTCGCTATCCCAGCCAGTTGTCCGGCGGCCAGCGCCAGCGCGTCGCCCTGGCCCGCGCCCTGGCCATCGAACCGCGCCTGCTGCTGCTGGACGAGCCCTTCGGCGCCCTGGACGCCCGCGTCCGCCGCGACCTGCGTCGCTGGTTGCGTCAGGTCCATGAGCAGACCGGCGTGACGACCGTCCTCGTCACTCACGATCAGGAAGAGGCGCTGGAACTTGCCGACCGCGTCGCCATCCTGCGTCAGGGAAAGGTCGAGCAGGTCGACACGCCCCAGGCCCTCTACGACCGCCCCGCCTCGGCCTTCGTCCACGACTTCCTCGGCGAAGGCCTGCAGCTTCAGGCCACGGTGGCGCGCGGCGAGGTCGTGTCGAACGACTGGCGGGCGCCCTCCGACGCCCCGACTGGCGACGCCTTCCTCTGCATCCGTCCGGAAGATCTGGAAGCCGGGGAGACGGGTCTGGACGGCGTGGTCATGTCCAGCCTGAGGCGCGGCGATCGCGCTCGCGTGGCCGTGTCCCTGCACGGCCGCCGACTGGAGTTGGAACGGCCAGTCGGCGATCCGCTGACGACGCTGGCGGCGGGCGAACCGGTCCGACTGCATCCCCGTCGCTTCCATGTCCTGGCGAAAAGCGCATGACCGGCCCGACGGTCGCGGTCATCGGCGCAGGGTTCAGCGGTCTGCTGACCACGCTCAACATCCTGAGAATGTCGCCCGATGTTTCGGTGCAGTTGATCGAGCGACGCGGCGTCTTCGGCCTCGGCCCCGCCTATGCCACCGGCAACCCCAAGCACCTGCTCAATGTCCGCCTGTCGAACATGAGCGCTTTTCCCGACCGGCCGCGCCATCTAGCCGACTGGATGGCCGAGCAGCCCGCCTGGTTCGCCCGCGACGACTTCATCACGCGTGGCGACTACGGCCGCTATCTGGCCCATCTGCTGGATCAGGCCCTGCGCCCCGACCGGGACGGCGAGCGCCTGTCCCTGATCCGGGGTGAGGTCAACGCCCTCCGCCCCCATAAGGGCGGCTGGAAGATCATGCTGGACGGCCGCAGTTCGACAACAGCCGACGCCGTGGTTCTGGCTCAGGGCAATCTCAGCCCCGCCGCACCGTCGGCCCTCGACCCAGATCTGGTCGACTCGGGCCGTTACCTGAGCGATCCATGGAGGGCGTTGGACGCCTTGCCCGACGACGCCGGCGACATCCTGTTGATCGGGGCTGGCCTGACCATGGTGGACGCCGCCATCGCCCTGCGTCGTCCCGGCCGGCGCTTCACCGCCGTCTCGCGCCACGGCCTGCTGCCACGCAGCCACGGTTCAACGGCCATGCCGCCGCGCCGACGCACCTATGTCGGCAGTCCGGCCGAGGTCTTCAGACAAGCTCGGGTTGCCGCCCGCGCCGATGACTGGCGCATAGTCGTCGATGACGTGCGTCATTCCGCACGTGATCTTTGGTCTTCCTGGCCCCTGCCTCAACGCGGCCGCTTCCTGCGCCACCTGCGCGCGCTATGGGACAATCACCGCCACCGTCTGGCCCCTGGCGTCGCCCGCGAGGTCACGGCCATGCTGGCGTCAGAGGAGCTTGAGATCACGGCCGCCCGCATCACCGCGCTCAGGCGAGACAAGGACGAGGTCGAGGCCGTGCTGAAGCACCGGGGCGACACACAGCCTCGCCCCTATCATTTCGACGCGGTCATCAACTGCTCCGGCCCTACTGGCGACGTCGCGCACAGCAAGGAACCGCTTCTGACCGACCTACTGAAACAGGGTCTGGCCGCTCCCGCGCCGCTCGGGCTAGGCCTCGCGGTTGATCCGCAGGGGCGGCTGATCGACGGCCGAATGCTGGTCCACGATCGCCTCTTCGCCATAGGCCCCCTGACACGCGGCCTGTTCTGGGAGTCCACGGCCGTTCCCGATCTACGCGAACAGGCCGTGAGCCTGGCCTGCCACGTCGTCAACGCCATCCGGCAAGACACGGCGTCGCTTGACGACCTCGCCGGTGCGGCCCTGCATCTGGCCGGATCGGCCCACGACAACGCCCTCACCGCGTGAGCCAGTTCAGCGCGAACCGACGTCGCCCAGCGCCGGGGCGCGGCTGCCCGCCTGATCGAACAGGCCCGACAGATCAGCGCGTCGGCTGAGCAGGCTCTCCAGCGTATAGCCGTCCAGCACCTGCATGAAGGCGGCCAGGGCCTGATGCAGCGCACCGGTCAGGCCGCAGGCGGGCGCGATGATGCAACTGCCGCAGTCGACTAGATCAAAGCCGTCTTCCGTGTGCCGGACCACAGCGCCGATATTGATTTCGATGGGCGCCCTGGCCAACCGCACCCCGCCGAACCGCCCACGCACGCTGACCAGATAGCCGGCGTTCACAAGGTCGCTGACCACCTTCATCAGGTGGTTCTGGGAAATGTCGTAGGCTCCGGCGATTTCGGAGATCGAGCACAGACGCTCGGGCCGCGCCCCCAGATAGAGCAGCACCCGCATCGCATAGTCAGTGTAGCGCGTCAGGCGCATCAGGCTCTCCGATCACGCGTCACCTCGCCGCACTGCATTTTATATGCATTTCGTTTGCTTGTTTCAAACGCGGGCCTATAAATGCATTATTAATGCATGTTTTAGGCAAGGCCGATGAACGACCCAAGGCGTAGCTACGATCGTGTGACAAGCGACCGGTCCGGCCGCCGAGCCCCCGACAGCTAAGCCTAGCCGTTTTCCCTCCCCTCACACCCTACTCTGGAGACCTTCTGATGGCCGAAGCCCTCAGCCAGCGCACGATCGCGCTTGTCAAAGCCACCGTTCCCGCCCTCGAAGCTCACGGCCTCGACATTGTCCGCGAGATGTATTCGCGCATGTTCCAGAACCCCGAGATTCGTGACCTGTTCAATCAGTCGCACCACGGCGACACAGGATCGCAACCGCGCGCCCTGACCGGCGCCATCCTGGCCTACGCCAACAACATCGATAATCTCGGTGCCCTGGCCGCAGCGGTCGAACGCATCGCTCAGAAGCATGTCGGGCTGCAGATTCTGCCCGAACACTATCCGCATGTCGGAAACGCCTTGCTGGGGGCCATCGCCCACGTCCTGGGGGATGCGGCGACAGACGAGATCATGACCGCCTGGAGCGAGGCTTACTGGTTCCTGGCCAACATCCTGATCACCCGCGAAGCGGCGCTCTATGAGAGTCTGGCGGCGGCCGAAGGCGGCTGGAACGGCTGGCGGGCCTTTGAAGTGATCGAGGTGCGTCCCGAAAGCTCGGTCATCACCTCATTCGTGCTGAAGCCCAAGGACGGGGGCCCGGTGCTGCGTCACCGCCCCGGTCAGTATCTGACCTTCTGGTTCGATGTGCCCGGCCATGCCCCGGTCAAGCGCAACTACTCCATTTCCAGCGCGCCGAACGACGAAACCTATCGCATCTCGGTGAAGCGCGAGGACAAGGGACTGGCCTCGGGCTGGCTGCACGACAACGCCCGCGTCGGCATGGTGTTGAAGGTCGGCGCCCCGGCCGGCGACTTCTTCTTGCCCGAAGCGCCGCAACGGCCTGTCGTCCTGCTGTCCGGCGGCGTCGGCCTGACCCCCATGGTCTCCATGCTGGAGACCATCGTCGCCGAGAATCTGGATGCCGAGGTCCATTATGTCCACGGCGCGCGCGACGCGGCCTCCCACGCCATGGGCGAGCATGTTCGCGCCCTGACCGTCGCCCACCCCAAGGCCCGCAGCACGGTCTTCTATGAAACCGTCGCAGCGAACGACGCCGAGCGCCATGATCGACAAGGCGTGATCTCCGGTGCCTGGCTGGCCGAGCAGACGCCGATCCATGAGGCGGACTACTATCTGTGTGGACCCCGTCCCTTCCTGCGCGCCCTGGTGTCGGACCTTGCCGCCGCCGGCGTGCCGGCGGATCGGATCCATTACGAGTTCTTCGGTCCCGCCGACGAAAACCTCGCCGCCTGACGCTGTGGTGGAGCCGCGTCTGACGCTTCGTCCGTCAGGTGTGGCTCTACAGGGTCTGCCGCGCCAACGGGCAGACCCGGTCATAGAAGGCCTGGGTCGCCGGCGCCCGGCCGCCGCGCGACAGGATGAAGCGGTGCTCCACCACCATGGCCTGCTGCTCGATGTTGAGCCCGATCCAGTCGCAAAGGTCGTCCAGCGGATAGGCGTAGGCGGCGGGACCGTCGCCCGCCCGAAGCTTGCTCAGCAGCAGATTCAGCCCGTTCTGCGCCTGCCAGACATGGACCAGTTCATGGATGAAGACGGCCTGGGTCCGCAGCGGCGCGCGCGACAGATCCGGCTCCAACGTCTTCTTCGGCCAGACAATCCAGTCGCGCCCGAACCAGCCGCCCGGCACGAAGGCGCGATCAAACGGCCAGGGCGATCCCAGAAAGCGGATGTCATCCAGCCTCAGGGCCGCGCCGAACACCTCGCGCGCCAGCGCCGCCTCACCGTCCGCCAGCGGCCGTATCATCGCCAGTCCACTCCCAATGCCAAGGCTCGAACACATAGGGGGTGAAACCGAAACGGGAAGCATTGGCCACCAGCCAGCGGTAGGCCGGGCCTTCCGCCATGTGGCGGCGGCTCAAAGGATCGGTCGAATCCACCCCCATGCCCTCGACATGGCCGACGTGGATATCAATGGCGGTTCCGGTCCGGTGCGGCGAACAGACGGCGCGGCGCAGGCCGTCGCAGTTCCCTTGTGCGGCGCATCGTGCGGCGTCGGCCTCCGGGTCGCGGAATCCCGAGAAGATCTGCATCAGTTCGGGATCAGCGGCGATAGCGGGCGCCTCGGCGCGGGCGGCGGCGGCCATGCGACGATAGGCGTCCAGCACGTCGCGGCGCAGCAGACGCGTCATCCGCTCGGCGTGCTCTTCCTGCGGCGACAGATAGGCCAGCAGGCTGATGGGCGGCGGCTCGGGGCACTCCCCCCTCACCCGCGCCATGACGAAGGGGCGCCGTTCCTGCCACAGACCGCGAAACACCTGAAAGGTCGGTTGGTCGAACTGGCCCGTCGCCATCAGCCCATAGCGCGCCTGAAACCCGGCCAGGGCCTCGGCGAAGGCGGGCGACGCCGGATCGCACGGCGAACCGATCTCGCGCTGGATCAGGGGCGTATAGGTCTCCCATCCCCACTCCGCCGATCCGAACGGCGACCATTCCAGGGTATAGAGCGAAATGCCGTTGGCCTGGGCCGCATTGTCCCAGGCGTTGGTGGGCCGGTCGCAGATCTGGGCGTCGGCCTTCGCCGCTCCGGCGCCGCCGAGGACCGCAACAAAGACCGCGGCAAGGATCGCAAATCGCACTGACATGGCGCCAGCAGGCCTCAGCTTGCCGGGAACCGCAAGGGCGTCTTCGCCTGTTCGCAGAAAACCGGCATGGTGAAGCTGCGGCCGACTCAGGCCGACCATGTCCGGACGCCCGATGTCATCTGTTGCCGCCGCCGACGCGCCTCGCCGTTCCAACGCCGTTCTGGCCGCCTTTTCCGGGCCGTGCCTGCCGCTGGCGGCTTTCGGCGTGGCCCTGCCCGTCACCCTGCCGGAGTTCTACGCCACGCACGTCGGGCTGGAGCTGGGCGTGGTGGCCGCCGTCTTCATGGCCGTGCGGCTGATCGACATCGTCTTCGACCCCTTCATCGGCTGGGGCATGGACAAGACCAAGACGCGGTTCGGCCGCTATCGTCCGTGGATGATCGTCTCGACGCCCATTCTGATGCTGTCGGCGCTGATGATGTTCGTCCTGGTCCAGCCTGGCGCCGGACCCGCCTATCTGTTCGCCTGGCTGCTGGTGCTCTACCTCGGCTTCTCTATCGGCACCCTGGGCCAGCTCGGCTGGGCGGCGGTTCTGGCGCCCCAATACGACCAGCGCAGCCGGGTCTATGGCTGGTGGCAGGTGTTCAACATCATCGGCGTCATCCTGATCCTGATCCTGCCGACCGTGGTGGTGAAGACGGGCATCGGGAACTACGCCGACGGCGTGCGGATCATGGGCTGGGCCATCCTGATCGCCCTGCCCGTCACCATCGGCCTGGCCATGGTCGCTGTGCCCGAACCGATGAACGTCGGCGCCCCGCCGCACGGCGGACCCAAGGCCTATCTGGCCCTGTTCGGCATGAAGACGGTGCGCAAGCTGCTGATCGCCGACCTGCTGCTGGGCGTGGCGCCGGGCATCACCGGCTCGCTGCTGTTCTTCTTCTTCGGTCAGATCAAGGGCTACGACCACACCCAGGCCTCGCTGTTCATGCTGTTCTATTTCGTGGCGGGACTGGTCGGGGCGCCGATCTGGGCCTGGCTGGCGACCAGGATCGGCAAGGACAGGGCCCTGGCTGTCGCCAGCCTGATCTTCGCCGGCCTCTATATCGCCGCCACCCTGGTCCCCGGCGGCAACTTCGCCCTGACCGCCGTGGTCATGTTTATCGCCGGTCTGCCCTATGCAGCGGGCCTGTTCCTGCTGCGAGCCATGATGGCGGACGCGGGCGACGAGGTTCGCCTGGAGACGGGCGTGGACCGCACCGGCCTGATGTTCTCCATCCTGTCGGCCACGACCAAGATCGGCCACGTCGTGGCGCTGATCCCCTACCTGATCCTGCAATGGGTGGGGTTCAAGGCTCTGCCGGGACCTGAGGGCAACAGCGAGTTTTCGCTGCTGGCGCTGCAAATCCTGTTCATCGCCGTGCCGGGCCTGCTACTGGCGGCGGCCGCCTGGGTGCTGAAGGGCTATCCCCTAACGCCCAAGCGCCATGATGAAATCCGCGAGGCGCTGGCTGCCCGCGACGCCGGGACCGCCTGAATGACCCACTCCGTCGACCGCCTGAAAGAGATCATGGTTCGCCTGCGCGATCCGAACGGCGGTTGCCCCTGGGACGTCGAGCAGACCTTCGCGACCATCGCCCCCTATACGATCGAGGAGGCCTACGAGGTCGCCGACGCCATCGAGCGCGCCGACATGGAGGAGTTGAAGGTCGAACTGGGCGACCTGCTGTTCCAGGTCGTCTTCCACGCCCGCATGGCCGAGGAGGCCGGGCATTTCGCCTTTGACGACGTGGCCGACGCCATGGCCGACAAGCTGGTCCGCCGCCACCCGCACGTCTTCGGCGAGGAAGCCGCCAAGCCCAGCGGCTCGGCCCAGAAGGCCCGCTGGGAGGACATCAAGGCCGCTGAGCGTCAGGCCAAGGCGCAGCACGGCGTGCTGGACGATGTTCCGGTCGGCCTGCCCGCCCTGACCCGCGCCGCCAAGCTGACCAAGCGCGCCGGCCGCGTCGGCTTCGACTGGCCCTCGACCGACGAGGTCTTCGACAAGCTGGCCGAAGAGGTCGAGGAACTGCGCGTCGAGATCGCCGCCGGCGACAAGGACAAGGCGCGCGAGGAACTGGGCGACCTGTTGTTCGTTGTCGCCAACCTGGCCCGCAAGCTGGAGGTCGAGCCCGAAGACGCCCTGCGCGCCGCCAACGCCAAGTTCGTGCGTCGCTTCGGCTTCATCGAGGCTGAACTGGCCAAGGACGGCCGCACGCCGGAACAGTCTGATCTGGCCGAGATGGACGCCCTGTGGGACGCCGCAAAGGTCGCTGAACGGACCTAGGTTTCGAGCCCGTCTGACGGCAAGCGCGCGATGAAATGGCCCTTCATGTCCTCGGGCCAGTCACGATAGGCCACCGCGCCGTTCGGGCTGACGGCGTAGAGGCGGGCGAAGGCGGTCACAGCCTGGGCCGCTTCCTGCGTCGGCGCGAAACGCCCGGCCAGATAGGCCGGCTTGCCGGCTTCGGCCAGATAGACGGCGCAATGACTGACGCAGGCCCACAGACAGGCCTGCTCCTCGATACGCAAATCATCTACGCCTTTCACGGCCGCTGAGACGGCATCCAGCATGTGGAGCCCTCCGGATAGACCGGCGGCGTCGGTCGGCACATCGGCAGAGAAACGACAGGTCGTGCAGACGACCAGACGCGCGGCCATCAGAACTCGACCCCGGCCTGCGCCTTCACCCCGCTACGGAAGGGATGCTTCACCATCTGCATGTCGGTGACTAGGTCCGCCGCCTCGATCAAGGCGTCGGGGGCGTTGCGGCCGGTGATGACGACGTGGGTGTCGACGGGACGGACGGCCAGAACCTGCAGCACTTCTTCGACCGGCAGATAATCGTAGCGCAGGGCGATGTTCAGCTCATCGCAGACCACCATCTTCCACTCTGGGTCCATAATCCGCGTCCTGGCCGCCTCCCAGGCACGTCGGACATTGGCGATGTCGGCCGCGCGATCCTGGGTGTCCCAGGTAAAGCCCTCGCCCATCGGCCGCATCTCCACCAACTCCGGGAAGGCGTCGAACAGGTTCTGTTCGCCCGTCTCCATCGCCCCCTTTATGAACTGGATGATCGACGTCTTCATGCCATGACCGATCATGCGGCAGACCATGCCCAGGGCCGCCGTCGACTTGCCCTTGCCGGTTCCAGTATGGACGATGATCAAGCCCCGTTCGACCGTCTTGCTCGCCATCATTCGGGCGCGAGCGGCCTGAACCTTCTTCATCTTCTCGGCGTGGCGGGCGTTCAGTTCGGCTTCGGTCATAGGGATGCGGCTCCTTGGGACGACAGGTCGAGTTCGAAGGCTTCCCCCCAGGCGGTCTCCGCGCCTCGCCCGATGGAGGCTATGGCGCGGCTCATGGCCCCGTCGCGCGTCAACAGGCGGTCGGCCAAGTTCACGATCAGGGGGTTCGGCGTTGCGGTCGGGGCGGTGGCGCGCAGGCGCTCGGCCCACGCCGTCTCCCGGCCCGGTTCCGAGCGGGCGCAGGCGATGACATAGGCCGCCGCTGTTGATCGGCTGACCCCCGCCCAGCAGTGGACCAGCAGAGGCCGCGCCCCGTCCCAGCTTTCGGCGAAGGCCAGCAGGGCGGCGACATCCGCCTCGGTCGGCGGCGTCAGCCCGGCGCGTGGCTCGGCTATGTCATTGAACCTGAGGTCCAGTCGATGCTGTCGGGCGTCTGTCAGCGTCGCGTCGATATGGCCCGGCGAGGCCAGGCTGATCAGGTGCGACGGCCGATGTCGGGTCGCCAACTCGGCGACCTCATGCAGGGGCGCGACGATCAGCTTCATCCGACCGCCAATCCAGCGACGGCCAAGAGGAAGCCGACCTCGAAGGCCTGTTCCACCGCGCCCAGGACGTCCCCGGTCCGCCCCCCGATCAGCCGCCACGCCAGCCATGCCGGAACCGCGCCAAACACCAGGCCCAGGGCCAAGCCGCCTGCCCCCGTAGCCGGCGAGAAGAAGACCAGGGGCCACAGAGCGATCAGCACGGCCACGGTCAGGCCCAGCAGCGAGGCGCGATCCGGCCTGCCTTCCTTGGCCATGCCGGGATCGCCGCCGTAGGGCATGACGGTCATGGCCCCGACCGCCGCCGCGCGTCCCAGGCCATGCGCCGCCAACAAGGCGACGGCTGCAAAAAGGGGCGAAAACTGCGCCAGCATAGCCAGGGCCGCCATGCGCAGAGCCAGCGTCAGTCCCAGCGCCAACGCGCCGTAGGAGCCCAGCCGGCTGTCTTTCATGATCTCCAGGCGCCGTTGGCGGGTCAGGCCTCCGCCCAGCCCGTCCGCTGTATCGGCCAGGCCGTCCTCGTGAAAGCCCCCGGTCAAGACGACCCCCGCGGCCACGGCCAGAAGCGCCGCGATCCACGGGCTCCAGACCTGGGCCGCGCTATAGAGGACCAGGGCCGCCGCACCGCCAACCAGTTGACCAACCAGCGGATAATAGCGCGCGCTCTGCTGTATCCATTCCGGTTGAAAACCGGCGAGTTGCGGCGTCGGAATGCGCGTCAGGAACTGAACCGCGCAGACGAACAGGCGCGCTTCGCGCCGAATCAACCCGCCGCCTCCAGCACGTCGGCCAGTTCGGCGACCTCGGACAGCAGGGCGCAGGCGGCCTGAACCAGAGGCACGGCCAGAAGCGCGCCAGTCCCCTCGCCCAGCCTCATGTCCAGTTGCAGCAGAGGCCGGGCGTCCAGGACCTCCAGCATCAACCAATGCCCCGCCTCGGCCGAGGCATGGGCGAACAGGCAATAGTCGCGTGCATTCGGCGCCAGGCGCACCGCCAGCAGGGCCGCCGCCGTTCCGATGAAACCGTCGACCAAAACCGGCACCTTGACCCTGGCCGCCGCCAGAATCGCCCCGGCCATCATGGCGATCTCATACCCGCCGAACTGGGTCAGAACCTCGAGCGGCGCTGTCGCATCCGACCGCGCCGCCGCCTGGGCCAGAACGGCGCGCTTCCGCGCCATGCCCTCCGGCGAATGCCCCGCTCCCTGCCCCACGCAGTCGTCCAGCGGCGCGGGCGCCAGCCGGTGCATCAACAGGGCCGCCGAGGCGCTGTTGCCTATGCCCATTTCCCCCAATGCGATCAGATCCGCGCCGTCGGCGATGGCCTCGTCAGCCACCTGCGCCCCTGCCAGCAAGGCGGCCTCGGCTTGGGCAGGGGTCATCGCAGGCTCTGCCGCAGCGTCCTCTGTTCCAGGCGCGACCTTGGCCTGAACCAGACTGGTGCGCCCGGACAAGTCCGCCGCCACGCCAGCGTCGATCACCCGGACCTCGGCCCCGACCACGCGGGCGAAGGCGTTGGCGCTGGCCCTGCCCGCCAGCAGCGTATCCACCATGGCCACGGTGACGCCCGACGGAAAAGCCGCCACGCCCGAGCGCGTCAGGCCATGATCCCCGGCGAACACAAGAAGCACAGGTCGCGCCGCCGAGGGGCTCAGCCGTCCCTGGATCAGGCCCAACCTCAACGCCAGTTCCTCGATCCGTCCGAGCGCGCCTGGCGGCTTGGCCTTGCCGTCCAGCGCGGCTTTCAGCGCGCCCTGCAATGACCGATCCAGAACAGGCACGGTCAGAAGGTCGGTCAAGTCACTCATGCTAGGCCTGCGATCCGGCTCAGCGCCGCGATGTCGAAATGCGCTTCCAGAACGCCGGCGATACGGTCCAGGGCCTGATCGACGCGATCGGTCTGATCGACGCCGCCCGATTCCGTTCCCAGTTCGGCCAACAGGGCCGCCCGCGCCTCTGGCCGGTCGAACAGTCCGTGGACATAGAGGCCCGTGATCTTGCCGTCGGCTGAGGTCGCCCCGTGCGGTTGATCGCCGATACGGGCTGCCGGACGTGCAGCGTCAGGGCCGTCGGTGCGGCCGATATGGATTTCATAGCCCTCAAAGGCGCCGCCTGAGGCCGCCATCTGTCCTTCGACGCGTCGCAAGGTCTTGTCCCCGGCCAGAACCGTTTCAACGTCCAGCAACCCGAGCCCCGGCGCCGACCCGGCGACGCCTTCGATCCCGTCGGGGTCGCTGATCGTCCGGCCCAGCATCTGATAGCCGCCGCAGACGCCCAGAACGCGTCCACTCCGCCGAACGTGGGCCGCGATGTCTACGTCCCAGCCCTGCGCCCGCAAGAAGGCCAGATCGGCCAGCGTCGCCTTGGTTCCCGGCAAGATGACAAGGTCGGCGTCGCCCGGCAGAGCTTGTCCCGGCGGAACGAAGCCGAAATCCACGCCCGGTTCGTGTCTCAATGGATCAAAATCGTCAAAGTTGGCGATGCGCGACAGCATGGGCACGACGATGCGGACGCGGCGCTCCGCCCCCGGCACTGCCGTGCGATCCAGAACCACCGCGTCCTCGGCCGGCAAGGACCGGGCGTCGGCCAGCCAGGGCGCCATGCCCAGATCGGCCCACCCCGTGCGCCGCGCGATCTCAGCGCGACCTTGATCAAACAGCGCAGGATCACCCCGGAACTTGTTGATCAAAAAACCTTTAATCATTTCGCCATCCGCCTCGTCCAGCACGGCGCGAGCGCCGACCAGGGCGGCGATCACATGGCCCCGGTCGATGTCGCCGACCAGCACCACCGGCACGCCAGCAGCGCGCGCGAAGCCCATGTTGGCGATGTCCCCGGCGCGCAGATTGGTCTCGGCCGGACTGCCCGCCCCCTCGACGATCACCAGATCGGCTTCGCTCTGCAGCCGACGAAAGCTGTCCAGCACCACGTCCAGCAGCGCAGCCTTGCGGTCCTGATAGCCCGCCGCCTGCCAGACGCACTCGACCCGACCGCGAACGACCAGTTGCGCGCCCGTGTCGCTCTGCGGCTTCAGCAGCACCGGGTTCATGTCCACGCTTGGCGGCGTGCGGCAGGCTAGGGCCTGCAGCGCCTGGGCGCGCCCGATTTCGCCCACACGCCCCTCGGCGTCGGGCGCGGTGACGGCGGCGTTGTTGGACATGTTCTGCGGCTTGAACGGCCGCGCCGTCAGGCCGCGATTGGCGAACAGACGGCACAGGCCCGCGACCAGCACCGACTTGCCCACGTCCGAGCCGCAGCCCTGGATCATCAGCGCGGCCATGCGAAGCCTCCAGCGATCAGAAGCAGCATCAGAACGGCACAGGCCACGCCATAGACGCGAAGGCCGCGATGAAGATCATGGGCGCGCGGGGGCGCCCAGTCGCCGAAATCAGGTCGGTAGGTCATGACGCCCTCATAGCGAACCGGACCGCCCAATCGAACTCGAAGCGCTCCGGCCATGGCGGCTTCTGGCCAGCCAGCATTGGGCGAAGCGTGCTTGCCTGCATCGCGCCACATGATGCGCCAACCCTGCCAGCCGCCGAGCGCGATCAGCGCCCCCGCAATCCGCGCGGGAACCCAGTTCATCACGTCGTCGGTCCGCGCCGCCGCCCAGCCGAAAGCCCGCCAGCGCGGCTCCATGTGGCCGATCATGCTGTCGGCGGTGTTGACGGCCTTGTAGAGGCACAGCCCCGGCAGGCCGCCGATGACAAACCAGAAGACGGGCGCCACCACCCCGTCGCAGAAGCTCTCGGCCAGGCTTTCCAGCGCGGCGGTGGCGATCTCGCCCTCGTCCATCGCCTCGACGTCGCGGCCGACGATCATGCCGACCGCCAGCCGCGCGGTGGGCAGGTCGCCTACGCTCAGTGGACGGGAAACCGCGCGAACGTGCTCGAACAAGCTGCGCGCCGCCATCCCCGTCGCCCCCCAGATCACAAGTATCGCCAGTCCCGGCCAGAAGGGCGCCGTGGCGGCCAAGCGCTCGATGCCCCAGCCCGCCCCGCCCGCCACGACCAGCAGGATCATGACGGTCAGGACGCCCAGAACCCTTCGCGTCCTTGCCGACCACCCCGCGCGGTTCCAACGCCGCTCTAGCCCGGCGATCAGGCCGCCGATCCAGACGACCGGATGGCTCAGGCGACGCGGCCAGCCGACCGCGCCCTCGACCAGCAGGGCGCCGGCGACAATCCAGGGCGTCGCGACGCTAGCGGGCACGACCGACCATCTCCAGCACTGGACCGCGCGCTCCCTCCAGCGTGCGCGCTTCAACGCCATAGGCCGCCTTCAGCACGGCGGGCGACAAGGCCTCGGCCGGAGCGGCGTCAGCCAGCACCCGCCCTTCGGCCAAGACGATGACCCGATCGGCCACGCGCAACGCCGCGTCGAGATCGTGCAGGGTCAGGACTACGCCCCGCCCCTCCTCGTCCGCCAGCCGCCGAAAAAGGTCACAGGCGTCCAGCACATGGCCGGGATCGAGCCCGGCCAGCGGCTCATCGGCCAACAGCCATTGCGGATCGCCCGCCAGCGCCCGCGCGATCAGGACCCGCGCCCGCTCGCCCCCCGACAGCGTCGAGACCACGCGGTCGGCGAAGCCTTCCACTCCGGTCACGGCCATGGCCCGGACGACGGCGGCATGATCGTCCGCCCTCAGCCCCCAGGCCCCGACATAGGCGGTTCGGCCCAAGCCGACGAAGGCGCGCCCTTCGACCGCCCAGGCGATCTCGGCGTTCTGGGGCAGGTAGGCGATGCGGCGCGCCCGCTCACGCGGCGGCAGATCACGCAAAGGGCATTCGCCCAGCGTCACCCGCCCGGCGTCGGGATTCCTCAGGGCCGCCAGACAGTCCAGCAGGGTTGACTTGCCCGCCCCGTTCGGCCCGACCACCGCCGTCACCAGCCCCGGTGCGAAGGCGGCGCTGACGCCGTTCAGGACCGTCTTGTCGCCCAGACGGACGGACAGGTTCTCCGCGCTCAGAAGGTTCATGCCAGCTTCCTCCGCATGCCGATCAGAAGGGCGAGGAAGAAGGGCCCGCCCAGAGCCGCCATGGCCACGCCGAGCTTGATCTCGGCCGCCGAGGGTGTCAGCCGCACCAGTATGTCCGCCGCCAGCACGAGCGCCGCCCCGCCCAGAGCCGAGGGCAGCAGCAGGCCGCCGGGTCGCGCCCCGATCAGGGGACGCAGCAGGTGCGGCACGATCAGGCCGACGAAGCCGATAGACCCGGTCACCGCCACCGCGGACCCGACCGCCAGGGCTGCGCCCAGCGCCAGCATCAGACGTCCGATGTCCAGCCGCACGCCCAGCGACCGCGCCCCGGCCTCGCCCAGCGTCAGGGCGTCCAGCGTCCGGCCCT
>RCUQ01000685.1_pt1 | contig 14539 bp, 11 predicted proteins | sample 2166351 | NCBI WGS metagenome assembly RCUQ01 (sample SAMN09932597, study PRJNA488358) | compost metagenome | feature: garden; material: soil; isolation source: compost soil in acetonitrile-enriched culture | place: Germany: Experimental Botanical Garden Goettingen | collected 2016-01-27
CCGTTTAACAGGCACATTTTTTTGTATCCATCAATAGCGAAATTCTCAGACTTACCAGCACCCACTAATTCAATTGTTTGTGTTGCAAGGTCAATCGCTAACTCAGTAGCAGGGTTGTCAATAGTTGCTGATAGAATCTCTTGCAAGAACTCTTCAGAAACCTGAACCGGCAATAAGAAGTTATTTAATGCATTACCTTTAAAAATATCAGCGAAGAAGCTTGATACAACTACTCTGAACCCCGCGTCATAAATTGCCCATGCAGCGTGCTCACGGCTCGATCCACAACCAAAGTTTCTGCCTCCTACTAATATTTGTCCACTGTAACGCTTATTATTTAAAACAAAATCTGCTTTAGGCTGACCGGCATTGTCAAAACGCCAATCGCGGAACAAATTCTCACCAAAACCATCGCGACTTGTGGCCTTTAAAAAGCGCGCGGGAATAATCTGGTCGGTATCTATATTTTCTATCGGCAACGGAACCGCTGTCGATGTTAATTTTATAAAGTCTTTTTTCATTTTTTGAGATTTGAGATGTAAGATATCAGATTTGAGATAGCCTTACATCTTCTTAATCAAATATTTGAGTTTCAGACAAGAGATTCTCAAATCTCATATCTGAGATCTCATATCTAACAATACGCTTTCACATCTGCAATTTTACCTTCAAGAGCAGTAATTGCCGCAACTAACGGACTTGCAAGGAAGGTACGAGCACCTGGTCCCTGACGGCCTTCAAAGTTTCTGTTTGACGTAGAAACACAATATTCACCAGCAGGAATTTTATCGTCATTCATTGCTAGGCAAGCTGAACAACCAGGCTCTCTTAATTGGAAACCTGCTTCTTCAAAAATCTTATCTAATCCCTCTGCTTTAGCTTGTGCTTCCACTTGCTTTGAGCCAGGAACAATAAAGGCATGAACATTAGCCGCTTTTTTATGACCTTTTACTACTTGTGCTGCAATACGCAAATCTTCTATACGTGAGTTAGTACAGCTACCGATAAACACATAATTCACTTGTTTACCGATCATTTGCTCTCCAGCTTGCAATCCCATATAATCTAAAGCCTTACTGAAACTCTCCTTACCTGAAAACGCATCTTCAACCGGAATCGAATCAGTAACTTTAATACCCATGCCCGGATTAGTACCATAAGTGATCATCGCTTCAATATCTTCAGCATTGTAAGAGTACTCTGCATCAAAAATTGCGTCAGCATCCGTTGCTAATGATTTCCAATAAGCCGCTGCTTTTTCAAAAGCCTCGCCTTTTGGAGCGAACTCCTTACCACGAACATATTCAACAGTAGTATCATCAGGAGCAATCATTCCTCCTCGTGCACCCATCTCAATGCTCATATTACACACGGTCATACGGCCTTCCATCGACATTTCACGAAATACGTTTCCTGCGAACTCTACGAAATAGCCTGTACCTCCGTTAGCACTTAATTTTGCAATAATATATAGCACAACATCTTTCGGTAGCGTTCCCTTTGGAAGTTTACCATTAACATTGATCCGCATTTTTTTAGGTTTTGCCTGAAGCAAGCATTGACTCGCCATCACCATGGCAACCTGACTGGTACCAATACCAAACGCAATCGAACCAAAAGCACCATGAGTTGACGTATGACTATCACCACACACAATCGTCATGCCCGGTTGTGTAATACCCAACTCAGGACCAATTACGTGTACGATTCCCTGGTATTTATGTCCAAGGCCATAAAGTTCAACACCAAACTTATTACAGTTCTCTGTTAATTTATTTACCTGGAATCTTGAAAGATCATCTTTAATTGGCAGGTGCTGATCAATCGTAGGAACGTTATGATCCGCAGTGGCTACCATTTTAGTAGGACGGAATAAATTAATTCCACGATTCTCCAATTCGGAGAAAGCTTGTGGACTAGTAACTTCGTGAATCAAATGCTTGTCGATATACAGCACGTCAATTCCGCCTTCGGCAGTTGTTACAACGTGTGCATCCCAAACTTTGTCAAATAAGGTTTTCCCCATCTCTTTCTATCGGTTAAGCCGACCCAATAGGATCGGCTTGGTTAATTGTTCAATCTTAAATTACCTTCTATGATTAAGCAGAAAGTTCAATGTTTACATTACGCATTAATTCATGAATATCGGTATCATGAATTTCCTTCTTGTGGTCAGCCACAATTAAGAATTGACCATAAACTTCATCCAGTGCATCTTTGGTTAACGTATAACCAATTTTGTGAGCACGATAGGCTAAAGCTGCACGACCGCTACGAGCTGTAAGAACGATCAACGATTGATCTACACCAACATCTGCAGGATCAATGATTTCATACGTTTCACGGTTTTTAATCACGCCATCCTGGTGTATACCTGATGAGTGGGCAAATGCATTAGCTCCAACAATCGCTTTGTTAGGCTGCACAAACATCTGCATTTTCTCAGAAACTAACTGACTAATCGGATACAACATTTTGCAATCGATACCAGTAATCAGGTTTAAGTAAGGATGCTGACGCATAATCATCACCACTTCCTCCAATGAAGTATTTCCGGCACGTTCACCAATTCCATTAATGGTACATTCAATTTGTCCGGCACCATTAATAACCCCTTCAATTGAATTGGCAGTTGCCAATCCTAAATCATTATGACAATGAGTTGAAAGGATTGCTTTGGTATCAATGCCTTTTACATTTTCGTACAAGTATTTGATTTTAGCGCCATATTCATGTGGAAGGCAATAACCTGTTGTATCAGGAATATTTAATACTGTTGCGCCTGCGGCCACTACAGCCTCACATACGCGGGCCAAGTATTCATTATCGGTACGACCTGCATCTTCAGCATAAAACTCAACATCTTCTACGAAACTTTTTGCGTATTTTACGGCAGCTACAGCGCGCTCAATAATTTGTTCGCGGGTAGCGTTAAATTTATGTTTAATGTGAGAATCTGAAGTGCCAATTCCAGTGTGGATGCGAGGACGTTTAGCATATTTGAGAGCTTCAGCGGCTGTTTCAATATCTTTTTCTACAGCACGTGACAAACCGCAAACAATTGGGTCGGTGACGGCTTTTGCGATCTCCACCACCGATTTAAAATCTCCTGGACTAGAGATAGGAAAACCGGCTTCGATCACGTCAACGCCTAAGCGTTCAAGCTTACGTGCGATCTCCACTTTTTCCGGGGTATTTAACTTGCAACCCGGTACTTGTTCACCGTCGCGTAAGGTTGTGTCGAATATCTGAATCTTTCTTCCTGACATTTTTAGATTTGTGTTTGGAAATTCTAAAGTATTCACTAAGATTAGCTTTGGGAAACCACTATTACTATTAATGTACTATTTTCAATTTTAGTACATTTTTAGCAACTTACTGTAAATCAGAATTTTAAAGGAGGTGTTTATACAATGGCTAATGGAAAAAACGAGCCGGTATTTGAACTGATAAAATCGATGTCGAAATCAGAAAAGCGAAACTTTAAGCTTTTTGCTACCCGATTACAAGGAAATCAGGATGCAAAATTTCTGGCATTATTTGATGCGATTGACGGAATGGACGCCTTTGATGAGGACAAAGTATTAAAAAGAGCTCCCGTTAAAAAAGTACAGCTTTCTAATATGAAGGCGCATTTGTACAAACAAATCCTTATCAGTCTGCGCTTAATGAATGTGCAGCATTACCCCGATCTGCAATTGCGTGAACAGGTCGATTTTGCCAAGATTCTTTACAACAAGGGCTTATATCGCCAAAGTTTAAAGATTTTGGACAAAGCCAAGCAAATGGCTATTCAACTGATGCAGAATACTATTGCGCTGGAAATTGTAGAATTTGAAAAAATGATTGAATCCCAATACATCACTAGAAGTATTTCAAATCGGGCTGACATTTTAACAAGTGAAGCAATTGGATTAAATAACAGTATTCAAACGACTAATGAGTTCTCGAATCTTGCATTGCAGCTTTATGGTTTGTACTTAAAGGTAGGATATGCCCGCAACAGTAAGGACGTTGCTTACGTTCAAACATTTTTTGAGCATAATCTCCCTAAATATGACCCGGAAAAATTAGGCTTTTCTGAAAAGATGTATCTCTACCAAGCCTACGTTTGGTATTATTCGATCATTCAAGATTTTGTCTCGTGTTATCGCTACGCGCAACGATGGGTAGACTTGTTTAAAGAACACCCTCAATTGAAGCAGGGAATGGTTAGCTTTTACATTAAGGCTTACAATTATTTACTGGAATCTCTATTCTATATGCGCTATTATTCCAAGTTCTGGGAAGTGCTTACCGAATTGCAGAAGGAGATTGAGACGGATGCTGAAATCTTTGACGATAATTCGGAAATGCTTGCTCAATCGTGCATATTGACTCACAAAGTGAACTTGCATTATATGGAAGGAAGTTTTACGAAAGGACTAGCGCTAATTCCTGAACTAAAAAGCTTTCTTTCACACCACAGTGAACGTATTGACGAGCACCACGTATTGGTATTTTATTATAAGATCGCTTGCCTGTATTTTGGTAGTGGTGATAACAAAAATGCAATCGTTTACTTAAATAAAATCATCAGCACCCGCGACAGCGATGTTCGCTCGGATATCCAATGTTTTGCTCGCATTCTTAATTTAATTGCCAATTATGAAGCTGGGAATGATGCTAATCTTGAATATCAGATTAAATCTGTTTATCGCTTCTTAGTAAAGATGGATGATCTGCACAAGGTTCAAACGGAAATTATCAATTTCTTAAAGAATCTTGGGAATATTTATGCTACAGACATTAAGCGGGAATTTAAACGTTTGCATGATCGACTCGTACCTTACGAAAACCATCCTTACGAAAAACGTCCGTTCTTGTATTTGGATATTATCTCTTGGTTAGAAAGCAAGATGTATAATAAGCCTGTTCAGGAAATTATCAGGGATAAGTTTTTAAAGGTAAATAGATAATTTATTACACACCCCAACCCCTCTCAAGAGGGGAACCCTTAATCAACGTAGTTGATAATCCCCTCTTGAGAGGGGTTAGGGGTGTGTTCTTTAAATAAAAACGAGGCTATACTTTTCAGTTAGTCTCGTTTTTATTTTATAAATATTATTTCTCCTAATTAGTCAGCACTAATATTAGCACCGATCATATAGTTATACTGTTCAACTTTCTCCCATTTGTTGATGCCATAACGTCTCCACGAACGGGTAATAGCTTTCTCTTCGATTTTCTCATATCCGATTGCTGGTGCCGGATAGTGCATTAACGTTATATTTTTTCCGTCAAATGTTGTTTCTGTGCTGGTAACCTCCGATGAATAATACTGTAAAGGAAGAATTTCCAGAACTACAAAAAATCCATCATAAGGCACTTCGATGTTATACTGTGAAAGATCAACTGATAACCACTCATTATTCTTTTGTGCACGGGCAATAATCGCATCCTGAATTAACTCATCTCCTGGAAAATCACGCATATTCGCTTTACCGTAGATCTTAACACGGAAAGGAGCATCAATTACCCCATTTTCACATTCACGGATAAAGAATCTAACCGAGCGAACCACTCCTGTTGTGTTATTATCATTAGGAACATAAAACGCATGTTGTAGTTCAGGGAATGGGCAGTATTTGCCAAAACTCGATTTTTTCTCACTACCAACGTACAGCTTACGTGCTCTTTTTGCATTTACCACAATATCATCAAGCTGGTAATACGCCGACTTTAATTTAATGGTTGTAAACTGGTTTTTAATTAATTCCTTAACACTGATGGTTTTGGCTTTATAACCTAAGGCTGTTACAACCAAACTATCCACTTTGTTCTTTTCAGGAATACTAATTGCAAATTCACCGTTTTTATTTGCTGAATAAATCAGCTTTGTACTTGTAATTGTTAAGGTTGCATTTGAAACCGGGTAAGCTTCTGGAACATCTTCAACAACTTTTCCTTTTAAGGTTATGTTTTGGCCATTGGCAGTGGCGCAAATAAGTACTAAAAACAGCCATGTCAGTTGTAAACATTTTCTCATACGGGCAAGGTTGGTTTTTACGTTTATTGGTTTATTTTATTGCTAACTATTTTCTCGTTCTTCTTTGCGTTTTCTCCTACGTTCCTCACGTTCTTGTTTTCTTATTTCGGCTTTACTTTTCTCAGGAGTTTCGGTTTCCTGAATAGTAGCCGGCTGGGTCTCTTCTTGTTGCACAGGATTGAGCGCTTTTCCTGTGTTTGGATTTTCATCTATAATTTGCTGAGGAAGAGCATCTACATCTAATAATGTATCAACCTGTGTTGTATCCGTTATTACATAGTTACGAGCCGGACCTCTTAAAACCACATTATACATTGATGCGCGGTCTTCTTCAGTAATCATTCCACGCTTTAACATTAACCCACTAATAAGGTCAAAGTAATAGCCACTAATGCGTTGCTTTAATGCTCCATTCGGATAAAATTGGTAGCGGTATCGTTTGGGGCTAGGTATTATACTAGCCAGAAACATTGACTCTCCCAAATTTAGCTCCGAAGGATGTTTAGCGAAGTAAAAACGTGATGCTTCACTAACTCCGTAAACGTTTGGCGCCCATTCTATAATATTGAGGTAAACCTCAAACATCCGCTCTTTACTGGTTAAACGATTATTTTCAATTAACCAAACAATCAACATTTCCTCGAGTTTACGAGCCATTGTCTTTTGTCTGCTTAAATAAACATTCTTTACCAGTTGCATAGAAATGGTGCTTCCTCCTCGTTTAAAGCTTCCCGCTTTATAATTAGTTGCAATCGACTTTCTGATTGCTTCTTCAAAGAACCCTTTGTGTGTGAAGAACGCATTATCTTCGGCTGTTAAGATAGCATTTTTTAGATAATTACAAATCTGATTATAGGGAGTAAAATTCGGATTTTGTGGACCAATTGTAATATTGCGCATTGGCTTACCATATTCATAAGGTGTATACACAAACGGCCCGTTTATTTTTTGGAGGTTTACAGCTCCAAAATGCAGTATTTTAAAATCTTTCTTGTCTAATCTTGAATCAAACTTACAGTCATCAGGATGTTTATCTTCAAGATAAAAATTTAACCCATACTTTATTTTTCCTGCAACTTTTATCCCTTCAAGCGACTCAAACATACCTGCAGGAAATGCATCAAAGAAATCTTGTGCATTTACCCAATCCGTATTCAACTTTAGCTCGTAAACCTTAGCGGGCTTAAGCGTAAATTTTATAAAAGGATGAGCTTCAAGATTACGAAGATGAACTGTTGAAGCACTGTCGAGAGAAAGAAAGTTTTTACCAATTACCATTGTTGCATCAATAGAACCGTTGTCAACCACAACATCCTTATTTGCAATCTTCTTATGATTAATAAGCAGGTTTTTAATGCCCCAGGCTCCTTTTACGGTTAGCTCATCACCACTATATTTTGTTCCTGCTAACTTAAGTGCCAGCGTATCAAAATTTACTTTCAGGCCGAATTTCTGTTCAAGGTATGGGAATTCAACTTTTCTCCCATCAGCAAAAAGTTTAACATCCATTTCTTTAGCACCACCATCAATCATACCAGTACAGTGCCATGTGGCTTCACCATTATTAAGAATGAAGGTTGATGTTAACTCCTGATCGTTGATAGACACATTCTTGGCTAACACACTTACGTTCCGACTGCTGTCGGTTTCAGCAAAAGAAGCTTCAAAATTTTTAAGTTCCAGGTTATCCGGAACTTTATAAAGAACCTTATTGATCAGTTTGTTGGCAAATTTAGCCAGATCAAGTTCTGTTTTCTGTGTTGTATCCCGCTTACGCTCTTTAAACAAAAAATCATAATTCTTTACTCCATGACGATTAACAAATGTTAGCTTACCGTCAAATAGCTTAACAGCTGCTAGCTTAACATCGCCAAAAAGCAGTGGCAATAATTTAACCTTCACCTCAAAGTCGCGGATTGAGAGCAATGTATCTTTCTTTAATGGAACAACAGAAATTTTTCCAAAATGAACGGTACTTAACCCTGCAAAATGGGCTTGCTCAATTTTTATCTCAAGTTGATTTTGTTGCTTTTGAGAGGCTACAATTTTTTCAATCGTACTATTAAGAATTTGTTCACGCTTAGAGAAAAGAATTCCACCTGCTATTCCAACCAATACAATGATAATGGCGAATATCCACCAGTACTTCTTCAGGAAATTTTTCAAGACCTACAAAAATATTTTGTTCCAACAATTCAGCATCTCGAAATCATTCATTGGGTTACTGAAATAATTATATTCTAACAGGGCATTTACTGTTTTTTGCCCCAGTACCTGAATGAGTAATTCCGGACGCATACCTGCTCGCAAAGATAATGCGGCATAGGTATATCTGGCAGTATCTGTGGTAATTAATTCGTATTTGGGTTTTGACTTCTCAATAATCTGATTGCCTTTGTGGATACTAACATTAATTGGGGTGTTTATTCCCGCCATTTTCCCCAATGTTTTTAGATGTTTGTTAGCATAAACATTTTGCACCATCGGGAAACAATAACCTTTCTCCGCACCATATTTCTTCAAAATAAAACGCGCATAGTTATTCATCGGAATACGCGTTTTAATATATGTATACTGATTAATGATCAAAAGCTTATCATCAGCAACATCATCTACTTTTAGCTTAATAATATCGGAATGTTTGAGTCCTGTAACACAACCAAACATAAAAATGTCGCGGATAAGAGCAAGCTCTTTATTTAAACTTAAATTAAGGGTATATAAACGCTGAACTTCTTCTTCCGTTAAAGAAAGCTTTACCGATTCAACTGTTTTGGTGTCAAAATTTTCAAACTCCGATGTTTGTACCAGCTTTTTCCCCGAAGCGTAATGTAAAAATGCTTTTAAGGCTTTTATCTTTTTACTGATCGTATTGTTGGTATTGTTCAGTGTCTTTTCTAAGAACCCCGTAAACTGAACATAAAACTCTGTATTAAGATTATTAAAACTTATATGGTAGTCGGCCGCATCTTCAAAAAGCTTCAAATCTTTTATCAGCGTTTCATACACAAAGACAGTGCTTTCCTTTTTTGTTTTCTTGGATTCCTCAATATACTCGGCTAATTCTTCGAAGAATTCACTTCCTCCTTTAAAAAGATCCTTGTAAAATGCCTCTTTTATTTCCTGCACATCTGCATCCTCATGCTCTCTCAGGATATGATAAGTGGCATTTAATAGTTTAATTTTCTGAGTGCTTAGCGTGTGATTCCACTTTTCAGTATTACCGTTAAACTCTATAATTTCTTGTTTTTTGGCATCCCAGCTCTCTTGCGGAACTTTTAACCCAGTGAAGTGTTTAAAACGCTTCCCTCTGTGCTGAAAGATCATATAAATTGGCATTAAACCATTATTATCTTTCATCTCGGGTCTAACACAAAGATTTACCGTAGCCATTTTAGTAATTATATAAATATATAGTATTCTGCGAATCTAAACAAAAGTCAAATTATTGTGTTTTTTAATTAATTTTGACTGATTTTTTTTTAACATATCCACACTAAATGATTACACCGGAACAAGTTTTAACTGCACTTAAGAACGTTGAAGAGCCTGATCTGAAAAAAGATATAGTTACTTTGAAAATGGTAGAGGATGTGAAAGTGGAAGGCAAAAAAATTAGCTTTTCAGTTGTCCTCACTACTCCAGCGTGTCCGTTGAAAGACCTTATCAAAAATGCCTGTATAAATGCAGTTAAGCATTTTGTAGATAAAGAAGCGGAAGTAGAAGTTAATTTAACCTCACGCGTTACGACTAAGAGCACCAATACCTTCAGTAATATTAAGAACATTATAGCTGTTGCTTCTGGCAAAGGTGGTGTAGGAAAGTCTACTGTTGCTGTAAATCTGGCCATTTCTTTAGCGAAAAAAGGTGCTAAAGTTGGTTTAATTGATGGCGACATCTACGGCCCGTCTATTCCTATCATGTTCCAATTAGAAGGAGCGAAGCCTTACATGACGCAGGTAGATGGCCAGAACAAAATAGAACCGATTGAAAAATACGGAATAAAATTATTGTCGATAGGATTCTTTACAGACCCTAATCAAGCTATTCCGTGGAGAGGCCCGATGGTTTCATCGGCTATCAAACAATTATTTAATGACGCTCATTGGGGAGAGTTAGATTATTTATTGGTTGATACTCCTCCAGGAACCGGTGACGTACACATTACATTGGCGCAAGGTTTTCCAATAGCAGGTGTGGTAATTGTAACAACACCTCAAAACGTAGCATTGGCTGATGCCAAAAAAGGGGCAGGAATGTTTAGAATGGAGGGCGTTAAGGTTCCGATTCTTGGTGTGGTTGAAAACATGTCTTATTTCACCCCGGCAGAACTACCAACTAATAAATACTACATTTTTGGCAAGGGCGGAGGAAATGTACTTGCTACCCAATTTGACGTTCCATTTTTAGGAGAAATCCCATTGGTAATGGAGGTTAGTGAAGGAGGAGACAAAGGTGAACCGGTTGCTCTTCAAGACAATAACCTGGTGGCTGAAGCATTTGCTGATATTGCTGAAAAAGTAGCACAGCAAGTTGCTATACAAAACGCACTCGCTAATAAAGAGACAGTTGTAGAATAATTTTTCTATATTTGTATTTAGACTAAACAGAGGATTTTGGCATGAGTAACGCAGAATTGTTAACAAAAGTTGAAGGAGCATTGAACCAGATTCGCCCTTATTTAGAGGCCGATGGGGGAAATGTTGAAGTGTTGGAGGTTACCGACGATAATATTTTAAAGCTAAAATTGCTTGGATCTTGTGGATCTTGTCCAATGAGTATCATGACACTTAAAGCAGGCATCGAACAAGCTGTAATGCGTGAAGTTCCTGAAATTGTTTCAGTTGAAGCTACCAATATTACCGATATTGATGATCCTAATGCAGTAATGCCAAATACGGTAAATGCTCAATAATAAACTTTTACAAGATTCCCCATCTATGGCGGTGTCTTAACCATATAAAAAGGGTTCTGTTTCATTCAAACGGAACCCTTTTCTTTTTCATTAACTATCCTGTTTACCTTCTTCCTTTTTTTCTAGCAGGAAATTTCATCTTATAATCCACCTTAATGGCACCTTTGGTAATTGAATCCAATCGGCCTCTTAACATTGCTTTTTTTAGCGGATTTAAGTAATCAGTAAATAATTTACCTTCAATATGATCATATTCATGCTGAATAACACGGGCAGCTAATCCTGTGTATTCTTCAATATGCTCCACCCATTTTTCATCATAATACTTGATTTTAATATTTGCCGGACGCATCACTTCTTCCCGGATATCAGGAATACTCAAACATCCTTCTGTGAACGCCCATTTCTCACCAGTTTGTTCAAGAATTTCAGCATTAAGAAACACTCGTTTAAAAGCTTTCAATTGTTTGCTTTCTGCTTCACTCACTTCATCGTCATCATCATCAGCAAAAGGTTTTGCGTCAATAACAAATAAACGAATTGAAAGTCCTACCTGAGGAGCAGCAATTCCAACTCCACTGGCATTATACATGGTTTCAAACATATCATTAATCAAGCCTGATAAATTCGGATAATCTTTATCAATAGGTTGAGCTTTCTTCAATAAAACAGGATCGCCATAGGCGGTAATTGGTAATATCATTTATGCTAAAAGTTATTAGTACTTAGTAGCTAGTCATAAGGCATCTGATTTTTGTACAGCCTGATAGCTAACCTCTTCTTCAAGATTGGCAAAAATACGGAAAAAGCCTTTAAAAGCCGAATGAGCGTTTTTCCATGTATGACTGCAAAATAATAACAGCACTAACAGAATCAATCAATCCTTTTTTTTCTCTATCCGATTTTTTCAATCCGCTATTTGCAATTGTGTGGCTTGCCATTTTAGATGTAAATCGTTCATCCATCCTATCAATCGGGATGGTCGGAAATTGTTTTTTTAAAAGATTAATAAAGGCTTCTACATGGCGAGCAGATTCTGATGGAGTGCTATCCATTTGTTTTGGCTCACCCACTATAAAAGTTTCAATTTGTTCGGTAAGTAGGTATTCTTTAAGATAATCGATTACATCTTTAGGATGAATAGTTGTTAACGCCGTTGCAATAATTTGCAAAGGGTCTGTAACAGCTATACCGATTCTTTTGGTTCCGAAATCAAAGGCCATCAATCTTGCCATATATCATTATTAAGATTACAAAAGTGAAGATTTTTGTGCCTAAATAAGAATGTTTGGGTGCATAACACTCAACATTTTCCACAAGCTTAAACGGATCTCTAGCATGAACAATAAACCAAAATAATTAAACACATGGTCTATTCGCATTATATATAACTTAGTCTATCTTTACAGCATGCAGTTTAAAGAAATTGTAGGAAACGAACACATTAAAGATCAACTGATTCGCTCTGCAAAAGAGAATAGGATCAGTCATGCGCAATTATTTCTTGGACCGGAGGGCTCGGGAGCACTGTCTTTGGCTATTGCTTATGCTCAATTTATCGGCTGTGAAAATAAGCAGGAAGACGATTCTTGCGGACAATGTGCATCTTGTAGAAAATATCAGAAGTTTATCCATCCGGATCTTCATTTCTCTTATCCCTTTATTGCCAATAAAACCAATAAAGTGGAAACAAGTGTAGATGTGATTGAGGAATGGAGAAAAGCATTATCGGAAGACCAGTATCTTTCTTTAAATGCCTGGTTAAAACACCTGGATGTTGAGAATAAACAGCCAAATATTCCAATCGCAGAATGTCACGCCATTATTCAAAAGCTAAGTTTAAAGCCCTTTGAATCGGAGTTTAAGGTCCTGATCATGTGGTTGCCGGAGTTTCTGGGTAATGAGGGTAACTCTTTATTAAAGATCATCGAGGAACCTTCTCATAAAACGTTATTCTTATTAGTTGCTGAGAATCGCGATAAAATGTTAAACACTATTTTATCTCGTACGCAACTGATAAAGATCAACAAGCTGTCGAACAAAGAAATTCAGCAACATTTTATGGATAAGCATAACTGCGATTCACAACAAGCGAACCGCATTGCTTATTTGGCTAACGGGAATATGTCGGCAGCTTATGCGATATTTAACGAAGAGGAAAACAAAGACACAGGCAGTTTTGCCGATTGGATGCGACTCTGTTATACCGGGAACGGCACCGGCATCGTAAAATGGGTGGAAGATTTTGCAAAGATCGGAAGGGAGCGTCAAAAAAACTTTATACGCTACGGATTAAACATCATCCGCGATTGTTTGTTATATTCGGACGGGGCGAAAGAAATGATACATTTAGAAGGTGAGGAAATGGAGTTTGTTACTAAATTTTCGGCACTGGTGGGTTTGCAAAAGGGTGAATTACTGATAAAAACGTTTGAAGAGGCTATTTATCATGTTGAACGAAATGCTAACCCGAAAATTTTATTTTTAGATGTATCTTTGCAAATTAACCGTTACTTGAAAACACAACCAGCCGCATAAAAGGCATGGTTTCATTATATATGGAGAGAAAAAAATATGGGATGTAGTACTTGTTCAACCGGAGGTTGCACGCCGGCGGGTTGCAAAAGCAACGGATCGTGCTTAACTGACGGAGGATGCAGTAAGCTGGACGTTTATGATTGGCTGTCTGATATGGATTTGCCAGCTCACTATAAACCATTTAACATAGTTGAGGTTAAGTTTAAAGGTTCACGTAAAGATTTTTACGTAAACACAAACAATCATTACCTCGAAATGGGAGAAATGGTAGCCGTTGAAGGAAATCAGGGTGGTTTTGACCTTGGTCATGTTTCTTTGACAGGTGAACTGGTGCGTATGCAGATGAAGAAAAAAGGTGTTAAGGATAGTGCCGAATTCAAGAAAATTATCAGAAAAGCCAGCCAGGCTGATATAGATAAATGGAAGATTGCAAAAGGTCTTGAATATGAGACTATGCATAAAGCCCGCACGCTAGCCCTTGAGCTTAACTTAAAAATGAAGTTAAGTGATGTTGATTATCAGGGCGATAAAACTAAAGCTACTTTTTATTATACAGCCGATGACAGGGTCGATTTTCGCGAGCTGATCAAGAAAATGGCCGAAGCATTTAAGATTCGTATCGAAATGCGCCAGATAGGTATGCGACAAGAAGCCAGCCGCTTAGGTGGTATTGGGTCTTGTGGTCGTGAACTTTGCTGTTCAACCTGGCTAACAGATTTCCGTACCGTTTCAACAGCGGCGGCGCGTTACCAAAATCTTTCATTAAATACATTAAAATTAGCCGGACAATGCGGAAAATTAAAATGTTGTTTGAATTATGAGTTAGATACTTATATCGACGCATTGAAAGATATTCCGGAGAATGTAACCGGATTACAAACAGAAAGAGGCTTTGCCCGTCTGCAAAAAACCGATATCTTTAAAAAGATCATGTGGTTTAGCTACGCTGATGTAACCGACTGGATTCCTCTTGAGGTGAATAAAGTTCGTGAGCTCCTGTCGATGAATAGTAAAGGTCAAAAACCGGCGGATCTAAAAGGATTAGAATATACTAGTAC
>RCUQ01000689.1_pt1 | contig 14490 bp, 11 predicted proteins | sample 2166351 | NCBI WGS metagenome assembly RCUQ01 (sample SAMN09932597, study PRJNA488358) | compost metagenome | feature: garden; material: soil; isolation source: compost soil in acetonitrile-enriched culture | place: Germany: Experimental Botanical Garden Goettingen | collected 2016-01-27
GAAGGTCTTCTATATTAGCAGAAAATCCCTTGTCAATCAATTGCTTATAACGTCTGCTCGCACGCGCTTCGGCGGTTGCCGTCAGGAAGACTTTCAATTCAGCGTCGGGGAAAATCACGGTCCCCATATCGCGCCCATCGGCAATCAGGCCTGGTGCCTCACGGAAACGCAGCTGCAACTCGACCAGCGCCTGGCGTACTGCCGGCAAAGCAGCGATTTTTGATGCTGAATTGCCAACTTCCTCCGCCCGGATCGACATCGTGACGTTTTCACGATCAAGGAAGATGTCGCCATCTTTGAAGCCGCAGTTGAGCGTTTCGACCAATTTAGCGACAGCTTGCTCATCATCCAGCGCCACGCCGCGATACAAGGCAGACAAGGCCGTCAGACGGTACAAGGCACCGGAATCCAGATAGTGGAAGCCCAATTCGCTGGCAACCAGTTGCGCAACCGTCCCTTTACCAGAAGCGGTTGGACCATCAATGGTAATGACCGGGATGGCGGTAGATGAGGAAGATGTCATTTCAAGAGTGTGTCGAAAATACAACTACAGCACCAAGCCATAGCCGTTGGGATAGGGATACAGAACGGGATGCGCCCAGCGCACCCCGTCAACCATTAAAACAAGCTGTCTTCCGCGACCTTGGCAAAGGCCTCGAAATACTCAGGGAAGGTCTTGGCGACGCATTGCGGATCATTGATGCGCACCTTATTGCCACGGCGTGCCGCACCATCCAGCGTTGCCAGCGAGAAGCACATCGCCATGCGGTGATCATCATAAGTATCGATAGCAGCAGATAGGATTTCTGCCGGTGGCGTGACCTTCAGGTAATCCTCGCCCTCTTCCACAATGGCACCCAGCTTACGTAACTCGGTCGCCATCGCACTGATGCGATCAGTTTCCTTGACGCGCCAGCTGCCGATATTGCGCAAGGTGCTAGGGCCGTCAGCGTATAAGGCGACCACCGCGATCGTCATCGCCGCATCCGGAATATGGTTGAAGTCGGCATCGATCGCGCGCAACACGCCGTTCGACTCGGCCTCTATCCAGTTATCACCCATGCGTACGGTCGCACCCATCTGCTGCAGCGCTTCGACGAAACGCACGTCACCCTGAATGCTGTCTTGTCCAACGCCTTCGACCCGCACCGGACCACCGGCTATCGCGCCAGCCGCCAGGAAGTAAGACGCCGATGAAGCATCGCCTTCGACATGGATATTGCCCGGACTGACATAGCGTTGTCCGGCTTTGATGGTGAATGACTGCCAGCCATTGCGTTGCACTTCCACGCCAAAGCGCTTGATCAGGTTCAGCGTAATTTCGATATACGGCTTCGAAATCAATTCGCCTATCACCTTAATCGTCACATCATTTTCACGTGCCATCAAAGGCGCAGCCATCAGCAGCGCCGTCAGGAACTGGCTGGAAACATTGCCGCGCACTGACATCTCGTGCGCATGGATGCGACCGCGCTGAATATGCAGTGGCGGATAGCCCGGCACGCCGGTGTATTCGATATGGGCGCCAATCGCATTCAAGGCATCCGCCAGATCGCCGATCGGACGTTCATGCATGCGCGACACACCATGCAGCGTGTAGTCGCCACCGGTCACCGCCAGTGCTGCCGTCAACGGCCGTATCGCGGTCCCCGCATTGCCCATGAAGAGGTCAGCGTGATGTACCGGGAACGCGCCATCCACACCGTGCACGATGTAATCTTGCGACTCGCCGATCTGCTCCCATTTGACGCCCAGCTTTTGCAATGCCATCAGCATCACATGGGTGTCGTCCGAAGCGAGCAAATCGCGAATATGCGTTGTCCCCTGCGCCAGTGCGGCCAGTAACAGGGTACGGTTGGAAATACTTTTGGAGCCAGGCAAACGCACCACGCCTTTCGCGTGCATCGCCGGTTTCAGGTCAAGATAATGCGGATAGTGTTTCATTTATCGCCATCTGGTTTGTGCTGAGGTTCAGCCGTTTCTATGCTGCGCTGCCAATTCTGGCGCGCCTGCTGCGCGTTCGCAAACATCGCCTGCATGGCGGCACCATCCTTGGCGGCCAGTTGCGCGCGAAAACGCGTCAGCTGCGCAATGTAGGCATCCAGTTCGGTCAGGATCGCATCTTGGTTCGATAAGCTGATATCGCGCCACATCTCTGGCGACGAACCGGCTATTCGCGTGAAGTCGCGGAAACCACTCGCGGCATATTGGAACAGTAAATCGGCATGCGGTTTGTTGGCGATATCGTCCACCAGTGCATACGCCAATAAGTGCGGCAAATGACTGACGGCAGCAAATACCGCGTCGTGATTTTCTGCTGTTAATTGATGAATGATGGCGCCGCATTGTTGCCACGCTTGCGCCACTCGTGCGACATCCGACGCTGAGTTTTCTGGCAGTGGTGTCAGCACGACTTTCTTACCGACATACAGATCGGCAATCGCCGCTTCCGGCCCGGTGGTTTCCAGTCCGGCGATCGGATGACCGGGTACGAATTGCGCAATCTTGTCACCCAATACCGCGCGTGCAGTCGCTACCACTTCGCCCTTGATACTGCCGGCATCGGTCACTACTGTGCCCGACTGTAAATAAGGTTTGATCGCTTCCAGAATCGCTGCGGTTTGCGCCACTGGTGCGGCCAGCAAGACCAGATCCGCGTCGCGCAAGGCTTCTTCAACCGAAGTACTGGCAACATCGATGATGCCCAGCTCTTTGGCACGCTGCAATACTGCTGCGGTGCGACCGACACCGACAATTTGCTCAACCGCTCCCGCCTGGCGCAGAGCGCGCGCAAACGAACCGCCTATCAAACCCACTCCAAAGATGACGATTTTTTTTAGCACGAGAGCAAAGAGTTAAAAGTTAATCGGTTCAATACACAATCAGGCCAGAGCTTTTTTCAGCGCTGCGATGAAAATCGCATTTTCTTCTTCCAGTCCGATCGAAATGCGCAACCATTGCGGCAAGCCATAGTTACCGACCGGGCGCACGATCACACCCTGCTTCAGCAAAGCCAGATTGATGCGCGTACCAGCGCCATCATCATCACCTACCTTGACCATGACAAAGTTGCCAGCAGATGGCAAATAAGGCAGCTTCAATTCGTCGAAGGCCTGCGTCAGCTGACGGTAACCGGCCGCATTCAGTTGCGCGCTTTTTTGTACGAAAGCCTGATCATTCAAGGCAGCAATCGCGGCGGCTTGTGCCAGCGAATTCACATTGAAAGGCTGGCGTATGCGATTGAGCAAATCGGTAATGCCCGCTTGCGCGATGCCGTAACCGATACGCAAACCCGCCAGGCCATAGACCTTGGACATCGAACGCGACACCAGCAGGTTCGGGTATTGGGCAACCCAGGCGATCGAATCGTACTGCTGTTCCGGCGCGAGGAATTCGGTGTATGCCTCATCCAGCACAACCACGACCTCAGGCGGCACGCGCTTGAGGAAGGATTCAATCTGTGCGCCGGGAATAAAGGTACCGGTTGGGTTATTTGGATTCGCGACGAAAATCAAACGCGTATCAGCTTCAATCGCATCCGCCATCGCATCCAGGTCGTGGCCAAAATCCTTTGCCGCAATCACCAGCGAACGACCACCAACCGCTTGCGCTGCCAATGGATAGACCGCAAATGAATACTGCGCGTAAATCACCGATTGCCCCGGCTGCACAAAAGCATGCGCCGCCAGCTCCAGGATATCGTTGCTGCCGTTGCCCAGCGTAATCCATTCTGCCGGTACACCGTACTTGGCAGTCAATGCCGCTTTCAATTCAAAGCCATTGCCGTCCGGATAGCGACCGGCATCGGCGATTGCCGCAGCCATCGCCTGTTTGGCGGACTCGGGCATGCCGAGCGGGTTTTCATTCGACGCGAGTTTGACGATTTTTGCTTCATCGAGGCCGAATTCACGCGCGACTTCCGCAATCGGGCGACCGCCCTGGTAAGGCGCAATCGCACGAACGTAGTCAGGACCAAACTTGATTGACATAGCAGATTCCAAAATAAATCAGGTCAGAGGCAGAACCGGACGCCGCATGCAGCGCCCGTCAAATCTCAACAACAGATTACAAACTGAATGGATACGAACCCAGCACCTTGAAAAATGCTGCGTTGTCTTTTAGTTCTTTCAAGGCGTTTTCAACCTTGGCGTCTTGCAGGTGCCCTTCGACGTCAACATAGAAATAATATTCCCACGTCCCCATGCGCGCCGGACGCGATTCAAAACGCGTCATCGACACGCCATGCTTGGCCAGAGGCGCGAGCAGGTTATAAACCGCGCCCGCCTTGTTTGGCACTGACAGCACCAGCGAGGTTTGATCCTTGCCGCTGGCCGCCGTCTGCAGGCGACCGATTACCGCAAAACGGGTGCGGTTATGCGGATCGTCCTGGATGTGCGCCTTGATGACTTGCAGGCTGTATTTTTGCCCGGCGATCTCGCTGGCAATCGCCGCGATGCTCGGATCTTCACCCGCCAGGCGTGCCGCTTCGCCATTGGAAGCAACGGCCATACGTTCGATGTTCGGGTAATTCTGGTTCAGCCAGACCTGGCATTGCGCCAGAGCCTGCGAATGTGCGCAGATGGTCTTAACACCTGTCATCGAACCGGTACGCGTCATCAGGCTGTGATTCACCTGGATCGACACTTCACCGCTAATGGTCAATGTTGTTTGCAGCAGCAAATCCAGCGTGCGATTGATCACGCCTTCCGAGGAGTTCTCGATAGGCACGACGCCGAAATCGGCGGTACCGGCTTCGGTCGCGCGGAATACTTCATCGATAGATGCACATGGCATCGCATCGACGGCACGGCCGAATTGCTGATACACCGCTTGCTCGCTGAAGGTGCCGACCGGTCCCAGATAGGCGACGGTCACACGCTTTTCCAGCGCGCGGCAAGCCGACATCACTTCGCGGAATACGGTCTGGATATCGGTATTGAGCAAAGGCCCGGGATTGCGTTCTGCCACGCTGCGCAAGACTTGCGCTTCGCGTTCCGGACGGAAGACCGGTGCATTGGTCTCCGCCTTGACGTGGCCGACTTCCTGCGCGACGCGTGCGCGCCGATTCAGTAAATCGAGAATTTGCGCATCGATCGCATCGATCTGTTCACGCAGTGGTTTGAGCTTGTCGTCGGTCGTCATAGTTATGCAAACAATCTTTTATTTGAATAAAAATCAGCCGTACTTTTTCTCGAAGTCTTTCATGAATGCGACCAGGGCCTGCACACCTTCAATCGGCATCGCGTTATAGATCGACGCACGCATGCCGCCGACCGAGCTATGACCCTTGAGTTGTACCAGACCTTGTGCGTCCGCTTCGGCGATGAACTTGCTGTTCAGCGACTCGTCTTTCAGGAAAAACGGTACGTTCATGCGCGAGCGATTCGCCGCCGGAACATTATTGATATAGAAGCCGGTCGAATCCAGGTAGTCGTAAATCAATTTCGCTTTTGCGATATTGACTTGCTCCATCGCCGCCACACCACCCTGGCGCAACATCCACTGGAAAGTCAGGCCGGCGATATAGATAGGATAAGTTGGCGGCGTATTGAACATCGAATCATGTTCGTCCACCAGTTTCCAGTCGAAGGCGGATGGGCAGATAGGCAAGGCATGGCCCAGCATATCGTCACGTACGATGACTATCGTTACACCGGCCGGACCGATATTCTTTTGTGCGCCGGCATAGATCACCGCGTACTTGGACACATCGATTTCACGCGACAGGATATTCGACGACATATCCGCCACCAAAGGCACATTGCCGACGTCAGGCGTGAAGTCAAACTCGACGCCGCCGATGGTTTCGTTGGTGCAGATGTGCACATACGCCGCATCAGGGGTCAGCTTCCAGCTATCACGTGCAGGCACGTAGGTGAAATTCTTGTCTTCGGACGAAGCAGCGATATTGACCTTCGCATACTTGTGCGCTTCTTCTACTGTCTTGCTCGACCAGTGGCCGGTATTGACGAAGTCGATGGTCGCAGGCTGCGCTGTGCGACCAACCAGGTTCATCGGCACAATTGCGTTTTCCGCAATTGCACCACCTTGCATCAACAGAATTTTGTAATTGTCCGGAATCGACAACAAGGTGCGCAAATCCGCCTTGGTTGTTGCCAGGATTTCCGTGAATTCCCGCCCGCGATGGCTCATCTCCATCACTGACAAACCGCTACCTCTCCAGTTTGTCATTTCCTCTGCTGCCTGCTTGATCACTTCCTGCGGCAATGCAGCCGGACCCGGCGAAAAGTTATACACACGCTTCATTATTCTGCTTCCTCCGTACCGGATTGATCGTCTTCAACTTCTACATCTGATTCAAGTATGCGTTGCAGTCCGCTCAGCTTGGTGCCGTCTTCGACTGCAATCAGGGTCACACCTTGTGTCGCGCGACCCATCTCGCGAATTTCCGCCACACGGGTGCGAATCAGTACGCCGCCGGTGGTAATCAACATGATTTCATCGCTGGCATCGACCAGGGTCGCAGCCACGACCTTGCCGTTACGTTCGCTGGTCTGGATCGCGATCATGCCCTTGGTGCCGCGGCCGTGACGGGTGTACTCGGTGATAGGCGTACGTTTGCCAAAACCGTTTTCCGTTGCCGTCAGCACCGATTGCTGTTCGTTTTCTGCGACCAGCAAGGCGATAACCTGCTGCCCCTCTTCCAGGTTCATGCCGCGCACGCCACGTGCCGTACGACCCATAGGACGCACATCGTTTTCGTCAAAGCGCACGGCCTTGCCGGAGTCGGAGAACAACATGACATCGTGCTTGCCATCGGTCAGCGCGGCACCGATCAGGAAGTCGCCATCATCCAGGTCGACCGCGATGATGCCGGCCTTGCGTGGATTGCTGAAATCGCTGAGCGAAGTTTTCTTCACGGTACCGAGGCTGGTCGCCATGAAGATGTAATGATCTTCAGGGAAGCTGCGGTTCTCGCCGGAGATCGGCAGGATCACAGTGATCTTTTCGCCATCCTGCAGCGGGAACATATTGACGATAGGCTTGCCGCGCGAGTTGCGCGAACCTTGCGGCACTTCCCATACCTTCAGCCAGTACAGACGACCGCGATTGCTGAAGCACAGGATGTAATCATGTGTATTGGCAATGAAGAGCTGGTCGATCCAGTCATCATCCTTGGTCGCCATCGCCTGCTTGCCGCGACCACCGCGCTTCTGCGCACGGTATTCGGAAATCGGCTGCGCCTTCATGTAACCGGTATGCGACAAGGTCACGACCATATCCTGCGGCGTGATCAAATCTTCAGTACCGAGGTCGGTCGCATTCAGTTCGATGGTCGAACGACGTTCATCCTTGTTGCCGATGCCGTAGTCGTTTTTAGCCACGGTCAATTCATCAGTGATGATGACGGTGACACGTTCAGGCTTGGCCAGGATGTCGAGCAAATCAGCGATCTGCTCCATGACTTCCTTGTATTCGTTAACGATCTTGTCTTGTTCCAGACCGGTCAGGCGTTGCAGACGCATCTGCAGGATTTCCTGTGCCTGGTCATCGGACAATTTATACAAGCCGTCAGCCTGGATGCCGTAATGCTTGGGCAGGTTTTCCGGACGGAAGGCGTTCACACCGCCTACGCCTTCTTCACCGGTACGTGCCAGCATTTCACGCACCACGGACGAATCCCAGGCACGCGACATCAGATCAACTTTTGCGACCGGTGGGGTCGGTGCGGCTTTGATGATCGCAATAAAGTCATCAATGTTGGCCAATGCAACCGCCAGGCCTTCCAGTACATGGCCGCGCTCACGCGCTTTACGCAATTCAAATATGGTACGGCGCGTCACCACTTCGCGGCGATGCGACAGGAAGCATTCCAGCATCTGCTTCAGGTTCAGCAGCTTAGGCTGACCATCAACGAGTGCAACCATATTCATGCCGAAGGTGTCTTGCAGCTGGGTCTGTTTGTACAGATTGTTCAGCACGACTTCCGGTACTTCATTGCGCTTCAATTCGATCACGACGCGCATACCCGATTTATCGGATTCATCGCGAATGTCGGAGATACCGTCGAGCTTCTTGTCACGTACCAGTTCGGCGATACGTTCCAGCAGCGACTTCTTGTTTACCTGATATGGCAACTCATCGACGATGATGGCAGCGCGGTTTTCCTTGCCGAATTCTTCGAAGTGGGTCTTCGCACGCATCACCACGCGACCGCGACCGGTGCGATAACCATCGCGCACGCCGGACACGCCATAAATGATGCCGCCTGTCGGGAAATCCGGTGCCGGGATGATTTCAATCAATTCATCGACCGTTGCATCCGCATTGCGCAAGACGTGCAAGGCGCCATCGATGACTTCGGTAATATTGTGTGGCGGGATATTCGTCGCCATACCAACCGCGATACCGGACGAACCATTGATCAGCAGGTTAGGAATACGGGTCGGCAGTACCGACGGTTCCTTTTCCTTGCCGTCGTAGTTCGGTACGAAGTCGACGGTTTCCTTGTCCAGGTCAGCCAGCAATTCACCGGCGATCTTGTCCAGGCGGCACTCGGTGTAACGCATCGCCGCGGCGTTATCGCCATCGATCGAACCGAAGTTACCCTGGCCGTCGACCAGCATATAACGCAAGGAGAATGGCTGCGCCATCCGCACCAGCGTGTCGTAAATCGACGCGTCACCGTGCGGGTGGTACTTACCCATGGTTTCACCGACCACACGTGCGCATTTCACGAACGGACGGTTCCACACATTGTTCATCTCATGCATGGCAAACAACACCCGGCGATGCACCGGCTTCAAGCCGTCGCGCACATCGGGCAAGGCGCGGCCTACAATCACGCTCATCGCGTAATCGAGGTAACTCTTGCGCATCTCTTCTTCGAGGGAAATAGGGATTGTTTCTTTAGCGAATTGATCCATTGGCGGTTCGTCTGGTCTTTGGCTAGGGGTTTTAATAATGAAGAATCGCCCAAGTAAACGGGTGATCCGGCAAATCGTAAGATTTTAACACGGCAGAGGCCTCCGCTCCCCGCTTTCGGCAATCCGGGAGCTTTCCCTACGGTGAGCATTGCAGCCACGTGGCAAGAAGAAAATATGTTTAAATGCTGACTGTCAAAAATATGCCTCTTTTTCAGCCCTCATCCAATTAACAAGAGAAAAACATGATTAACAAAGTGGTCCTTGGCTTGCTGCTTGGCGCCTCCACCTCCTACGTCGCCGCGCAAACCGATATCCAGGTCCCGCCCAATAATGCATATGCCCAGGATAGCCGCGGCGTAGTGACGCGCAGTGCCTTCGGCCTGTGCTGGCGTTCCGGCTCATGGACGCCCGGCGATGCAGTCGCCGGCTGCGACGGCGCGCTGGCCTCGCCAATCCCGAACCCGACTGCACCGGAAGTTGCCAGCCACCTGGATGGCAAGGTCGCACCAGTTGCCATTGCAGCAAATTCTTGTGATTTCACTATCGCGCTGGAAAGCGACCAGACTTTCGGCCTGAACCAGTCCGTATTAAATAGGGCTGCGAAAAACCGCATCGACCGCGATGTCCTGCCGAAACTGAGCGCATGCAATAGTGCCAGCGGCATGACCATTACCGGCTACACTGATCTGCTGGGTAATGCGCGCGCGAACCAGGTCCTGTCGGAAAAACGTGCCGCAGCGGTCGCCGCCTACTTAAAGAAAAAGGGCGTGACGGTCAATATGAAGGTCGCCGGCGTCGGAGCCAGCCAGCCGGTCAAGGAATGCGACAGCAAATTAAACCGCACCAAATTAGTTGCATGTTTAGCACCAAATCGGCGCGTTTTAATAGAAATGCATCACTTGCCGAAATAAAAGAGTGCTTTTTATTAAAGATTTCTCAAAAACATGAACGTTTTTGATGTCCAAAGGTCAATGTTTTGCCAGGGGAAATATTTCTTAGCAAGCGTTGTGTTTAAACAACGCTTTGGAAAAAACGTTAATTAGTCGATTTAGCAATCGTTCGTTGTAGTGGCGTGGTGTGGCAAAATGGAGCCAAGTTAAACCATTGCATGCGAACAATTTGTTTCATGTGGTTGTTGAAGCGCGTGTTAATATCCATTTCCGATGTCATTCACGTAATTTTGCGCAGTTTAGTCTGCGGATATCTCACTCGAGAGGAGAAAGAAATATGAATAAATTAGCAAAACTCGTCTTCGCTGCGTCCGCGATTGTCGCAATGTCTGCTCAAGCACAGACCGACATCAAAGCAAGCACACCAAACAGCGCTTACGCTCAAGCTACCAACGGTACGATCGTTCGTAATTCGACCGGTCTGTGCTGGCACACTGGCTACTGGACACCGGCTGATTCGGTGCCTGGTTGCGACGGTGCATTGGTTGCTGCTGCAGCCCCTGCTCCAGCTAGCCCAGCTCCAGCAGTTGTTCCAGTTCCAACCTCGGAAAAAGTAACTTTCGCAGCAGACGCATTCTTTGATTTCGACAAAGCAGTGTTGAAACCAGAAGGCAAAGCTAAGCTGGACGACCTGACCTCCAAGCTGAAAGATTTGAACCTGGAAGTTATCATTGCTGTTGGTCACACTGACTCGGTCGGTTCCGATGCATACAACCAAAAACTGTCGGTTCGCCGTGCAGAAGCTGTTAAAGCTTACTTGGTTGGCAAAGGCGTTGACGCGAAACGTGTTTACACCGAAGGTAAAGGCGAAAAACAACCAGTTGCTACTAACAAGACAGCTGCTGGTCGCGCACAAAACCGTCGCGTAGAAATCGAAGTTGTTGGCACACGCAAATAATTCGTTTCTTGCGAAACCAAAACCCCGCTCCGGCGGGGTTTTTTTTCGTCCGCATTTTCACCTGAACCAAACAAGTTGTACTGCGTCGTATGTAAGCAGCACACTCCGCACACTTTCCAGTTATCATTTAGCCCATGAATGCCGATCCTTTAGAACTGAAAAAATTTAGCGATTTGGCCCATCAATGGTGGGATCCAACATCAGAATTTCGTCCACTGCATGAAATCAATCCGCTGCGCCTCGGCTGGATCAATGGTCGTGCACCATTGGCGGGCAAGACTGTCGTCGATATCGGTTGCGGCGGTGGCATCCTGGCCGAATCGATGGCCAAGAGCGGTGCTAATGTCACCGGCATCGACCTGTCGGAAAAAGCATTGAAGGTAGCCGACCTGCACAGCCTGGAATCCGGCGTGCAAGTCCGCTATGAACTGATCGCGGCAGAAGACCTGGCGGAACGCGAAGCCGGTCGCTTCGACATCGTGACCTGCATGGAAATGCTCGAGCATGTGCCTGATCCGGCAGCCATCGTGGCCGCCTGCGCCAAACTGGCAAAACCGGGCGGCAAAGTATTTTTCTCGACCATCAATCGCAATCCGAAAGCCTATCTGCATGCGGTGATCGGTGCTGAATACCTGTTGCGCCTGTTGCCAAAAGGTACGCACGATTACGCCAAGTTCATTACACCGGCGGAATTGTCACGCTTCGCACGCGAAGCCGGTCTCGACATCGATGCGCTCAAGGGCATGGGTTTCAATCCACTGACCAAGATCTATTCGCTGAACCAGGACACAAGCGTCAACTATCTGGTCGCCTGCACCAAACCTGCCTGATCTTCGACCTATTGCAAGGCCTGCCATCACGGCGCGGCCTTGCTTTCCTTACCTGCACACGAGCCCGCATGAAACTACGTACGCCACAAGCCATCCTGTTTGACCTCGACGGTACACTTGCGGACACCGCGCCCGATCTGGCTGGCGCAGTCAATCAATTGCGCATTGCGCGCGGCCTGGAACCGACCGACTACGAACTGTTGCGCCCTACCGCTTCCGCGGGTGCACGCGGTCTGATAGGCGCCGCTTTCGGCCTGACACCGCAAGATGCGGAATATCCGGAATTGCGCGATGCCTTCCTGAAGAATTACGAAGCATCGATCGCGGTAGAAAGCCGTTTGTTCGATGGCATCACCGAATTGCTGGCGCAACTGCAGGAGCAAGGCATCGTCTGGGGCATCGTTACCAACAAGGTCAGCTACCTGACTGATCGCCTGGTACCGCAAATCGGCCTCGATCACGCCGCCTGTGTCATCTCTGGCGATACTGCCGGTCATCCGAAACCGCACCCGGCTCCGTTGTTCGAAGCCGCCAAGCGCATCGGTATAGATCCCGAGCACTGCTGGTATGTCGGCGACGATTTACGCGACATCCAGGCTGGTCAGGCCGCCGGCATGACTACGATTGCGGCGGGCTGGGGCTATTGCGGCAACATTGCACCGGCAAGCTGGAATGCCGATGCATTGGCAGAGTCTCCCGAGCAATTATTTACGCTGATCGGTAGATAAAACAGGCTCACTTGAATCTGCAATGAATCACCCCATCTAATGAGATACAATGGCAATGCTTGGGGGCGACCTGGTTTCGACAGGGGTTGCAAAGCAGCGCAGGGCATACCGAGGACTGGTTACCTCGTAAATACATCCAGAAAAGTAATAACTGCAAACGATAACTCGTACGCACTAGCCGCTTAATAACCGGTTAGCTTCACACCGTTTCTTCCTTGGGGCGGGCTGGCAACAGCAGTGAAGTCATATACAAGGAATCGCGTCGTGCCGGGTCACTTGGCAAGGCGTTAAATAATAGGTGACTCGCCTGTCCGAAGCGTGCGCGTCCGCGTCGTCCGGGTTAAATCAAATGGCAGCGCTAAGTATGTAGAACTGTCTGTAGAGTGCTTCTGGACGCGGGTTCGATTCCCGCCGCCTCCACCACAACAAACCACGCCAGCCCACTGAAACAAGGTGCGCTGGCGTTTATTTTTGCCTTTTTAATTGTCTGAAATAGTCCCGGTTTTCGCCCAAATTTCGCCCACGGACTACTGAATGTAAACACAGATAAATCCGACGTTGCAACCCGCGCAGAAAATGTTGTGACACAATACCAACCGATTCAATATCGCAACTAAAACTCTTACTAAAAATCGACATGAAAAATTTCGCCAGATCGGTAAAGCATAACCTTGTGTTCTATAGGAACCTTTTATCGTTCCTCTTCTCTCTTTTCTCGCTGATCAGCAAATCACACAAGAATGTTTGGATGCGAGATAGATTGACTGCTGAGTTTCAGTTGCTTGTTAAATTCCTCAGCACTGATACTAAAATACTGAAGACCAAGGAAGACAGCAAGAGCGCCTATAACCTGTATGACGACAGGGAGATCATTGCTGATTACAAGGATAGCCAGGTCGTATTAATGAATAATGCTCCGGTTCTGATGAGCTACAGAGAGCAGCGGCTTATTCACCTAAGCTACATTTTTTCCGAAATCGACGCGATCCTGAAAAAGAAAGATAAGGCATTGGTATTAGAGGTGGGCTGCGGCAATTGCATCAACATATTTGAAATCATGCAAAAGTACGGTGACCGCGTTGAGGTGCACGGCGTCGATATTGCAGAGAATCGTATCAATGTCGGTCGCGGATACTTCAAAGATGGCTTAGCAAATGCCAAATTGAAAGCGGCATCAATCACCGAAAGAACAGACTTTGCAGACGGTCAGTTTGATCTTGTCTATAGCGTGTTTTGTATCGAGCAGATCGCCTATGAGACTAAAGCGGCAGTCGAAGAGATGTACCGCATCAGCGGCGATAAGGTATTGATGCTAGAGCCAGTGTTTGAAAATGGCTCAATCATGCAGAAAATATACCTTGTCTGGTCAGATCACACTCGCATCCTGTTGAAATCAATTCGCGAGCTGAATCTGCCGCTAGTTAAAAATGAAGTGCTACCGATGCAATTTAATCCATCGAATCAATCGACTATGTTGCTAATCGACAAAGCTGCTATTTAGGCCAAGCATCCTCTAGTTTTTGCCGGTCGTTATCGATTTTCCCAGCATACTCTGCCAGCGATCGATATTCGCTAATGCACTCGCTGAGTACGATACTGGCGGAGTCTGCGTAACTACGGATGGCTTGCTCGGTAAGTTGGGGGATACGTGAGCGCAATCCTGCAATTCACCGCGCTGGCCGGTCAGCAAATTTTCAACGATCCTCGATATAACGAGCGGTGGGCTAGCGATCAGCCTTTGAAGAAGCGATGGATGATAATCTTGCGCAAGGCTGGCGTACGGTACCGGAATCCGTACCAGACTCGGCACACGTTCGCGTCAACATTGCTCTCGGCCGGGGCTAACCCTTTGTACGTTGCCAAGCAAATGGGGCACCGCGACACCGAGATGATTACGCGCAATTATGGGAGGTGGATCGAGCAGGGAACCGAGCCGGAGACCAAAAAGAAGTTAGAAGCATTTTTCGCCCACGTTTCGCCCTTGGTTTTATCTGGAAAGACAAAAACGTTGTAGGGCAAAGGTTTGCTGCCAGATGGAACGCGGGTTCGATTCCCGCCGCCTCCACCAGAATGTAATAAGGCCTTTGATAATCAGTAAGTTACTGGTTCTCAAGGGTTTTTTTTCGTCTCTATTCCCTGTGGTGTTGATTTGCTCGCAGAATTGACCCTCTCTAATTGATCCACCTTCCACTGTCT
>RCUQ01000691.1_pt1 | contig 14478 bp, 10 predicted proteins | sample 2166351 | NCBI WGS metagenome assembly RCUQ01 (sample SAMN09932597, study PRJNA488358) | compost metagenome | feature: garden; material: soil; isolation source: compost soil in acetonitrile-enriched culture | place: Germany: Experimental Botanical Garden Goettingen | collected 2016-01-27
TCGACGTCGATGGCCTCAGCAATCCGCAGTTCACCTTCCAGTGGCAGGAGACCAACGGGGTCACCTTCGTCGACATCGTCGGAGCCACCGCTAGCACGTTCACGCTTGGCCTGGCTCAGGTCGGCGATCAGGTGCGCGTGGTGGTCAGTTACGTGGATGACTTCGGTGTGGCCGAAAGCGTTGCGTCCGACGCCACGGCTCCGGTGGTCAATGTCAACGATGCACCGACAGGCGCGTTGCTGGTCAGCGATACGACACCGACTCAAGGTCAGGTGCTGACCGCGCTGACAGCCGGGATTGCCGATCCGGACGGGTTGGGCACATTCAGCTACCAATGGCAGCAAGGTGTCGGGACTACCTTCACCAATATCGCCGGCGCGACCGCTGCGACCTTCACCCCGGGTGCGGCGCAAGTCAACCAGCAAATCCGGGTGATTGCACGCTACACCGATGGCTTCGGTACGCTGGAGTCGGTGACCTCTGCGGCGACGGCGCTGGTCGTGCTGCTGGGGGCGGTGCAAACGGGCGACGCCCTGGCGAACAGCCTCGTCGGTACCGCGGGTAGCGATGTGCTGTTTGGCCTGGGCGGGAACGATACGCTCATTGGCCAGGGCGGTGTCGACCAGTTGTTTGGTGGCATCGGCGACGACAATCTCAGTGGCGGAGACGGCAACGACTTCATCAATGGTGAGGACGGTAACGACTTCCTCAACGGCGGTGCGGGTAATGACCAGATGCTGGGCGGAGTCGGCAACGACACCTACCGCGTCGACTCAGCCGGGGACGTGCTGATCGAGCTGACGGGTGAGGGTGCGGATTCCGTACAGACCTCGCTGGCCAGCTTCACACTGGGCGCCAATGTCGAGCATCTGCTCTACCTCGGTGCCGCCAACTTCACCGGCAACGGCAACGCGCTGGGTAACGTCATCACCGGCGGGACGGGTAATGACAGCCTCAACGGCGGTGACGGCAACGACACATTGATGGGTGGTCTGGGCAATGACGTCCTTACTGGCGGTGCGGGTAATGACGCAATGGTCGGCGGAGTCGGCAACGATACCTTCCGCGTCGATTCCGCCGGGGACCTGGTGGTCGAGGCAGCGGGTGAAGGTGCCGATTCGGTACAAACGACGCTGAACAGCTACACACTGGGTGCCAATGTCGAGCATCTGCTCTTCACCGGAACCGGCAACTTCACCGGTAACGGCAACGCGTTGAACAACGTCATGACCGGTGGGACGGGCAATGACAGCCTCGACGGCGCCGGCGGCAACGACACATTGATGGGTGGAGCCGGTAACGACGTCCTCACGGGTGGTGCGGGTAATGACGCAATGGTCGGCGGAGTCGGCAACGATACCTTCCGCGTCGATTCCGCCGGGGACCTGGTGGTCGAGGCAGCGGGTGAAGGTGCCGATTCGGTACAAACGACGCTGAACAGCTACACACTGGGTGCCAATGTCGAGCATATGCTCTTCACCGGAGCCGGCAACTTCGTCGGCAACGGCAACGCGTTGAACAACATCATCACCGCCGGGGCCGGTAATGACAGCCTCAACGGTGGTGCTGGCAACGACACGCTGTTGGGTGGCAGCGGCAACGACGTCGTTGATGGCGCTGCAGGGGCTGACCGGATGGAAGGTGGAGTCGGCAACGATACCTTCCGCGTCGACTCAGCCGCGGACGCGGTGGTCGAGCTGGCGGGTAGCGGTGAGGACTCCGTACAGACGTCGCTGAACAGTTACACACTGGGCGCCGATGCCGAGCATCTGCTCTTCACCGGAGTCGGCAACTTCGTCGGCACCGGCAACGCGTCGAACAACGTCATGACCGCTGGGGTGGGTAATGACACCCTCAACGGTGCTGGCGGCAACGACACATTGTTGGGCGGCCTGGGCGACGACAACCTTGATGGTGGTGCGGGCAACGATAGTGTTGCGGGCGGTGCCGGCAACGACACGATGAATGCCGCCAGTGGCAACGATATCTTCGTGTTCGGCGCGGGCTTCGGCAATGACCGGATCCTCGGCTTCGATACCGACGCTGCGGGAGGGCAGGATCTGCTCAATATCGCCGCGCTCAACATCACGGCGGCGACCTTTGGCAGTAGTTTCAACGTCGTCGATCTCGGTGCGGATACGATGCTCAGCTTCGGAGCTGGCAACATCACCCTGGTAGGTGTGGGAGATCCAAACACCCTCTCGGCCACAGACTTCATTCTGGCCTCTTGAGGTCCTGATAAGGACTGTCGCAGGGAGCGTGAACCACGGAGGGGAGGGCAATGGATGCCCTCCCTTTCTCTTTTCACTCTCCGGGGTTTTGTCCGCAATACCATCCGTTATCGGGGGGCCAGCAGCGTACTGGAACTCATCAAACAGGTTGGAACCGAGCGGCGAAATCAAAAAACAATGGAAAAAAGGAAACCCTGCCTTGAACATTTCAGCCATCTGCGTCTTGAGCAGCCTATTGGTTTCGATCGCGGCTTTTGCTACTGGGGTGACTCCACTCTTCGACCTGGACTTCACCAGGTCCGCCACGGAAACGCTGAAAAAACTGAATATCGACGACGCTGGTATTATCGCCGTCTCAAGTCCTGCCGCGTTTACCTTCTGCCGAAAAGGATCGCCAACGCTATGGAAGTATCAGGTGTTGGATCTGGAGCAACTGGCGGCGAACCAGACTGGCCAAAAGCGCACTTCGACGGATGATCAGCGTATTACCGTTGAGGAAATCGACAGCGCCGCCTGCGAGCAGGATCACCTTGCGCTATTGGTCAAACCGGCTATTACGCGTGGACTGGTCCTTGGCCTGATCACCCTGTTTCTGTTGCTAGGCATCCGACACACCTACCGGGCAATCCAGTATTGCCGTTATGACCAGTCCGGGTTTTCGAAATCCGGATTGCAGCGGTTGAGCGAATCCCGGTTACCGCATCATTCAACGGTAATGGCGTTGACCGCGTGGGGTGTAGCCGCGGCCATGGCATTTGTTTACTTCGGGTTTTGGGCATGATCACTGATAGCCCAATGTTGCTGCTCATTTCGATCAATAAGTTGTCATTTACGGTCATTGAGGGATGGCGGCACGACTCTTAGTCTGTCGAACATGACTGATGGGGGCCGCAGAGCTCCCGCACTTTCCGTGATCGCTCGATGTGGAGTTACCGATGACCGCCGCTCAATACCCGCACCTGTTGGCTCCGCTGGACCTGGGTTTCACCACGCTGCGCAATCGCACCCTGATGGGGTCGATGCACACTGGCCTTGAAGAGAAACCGGGTGGCTTCGAGCGCATGGCGGCGTACTTTGCCGAGCGTGCCCGTGGCGGTGTCGGCCTGATGGTCACCGGCGGTATCGGCCCGAATGACGAGGGTGGCGTGTATTCCGGCGCGGCCAAGCTGACGACCGAAGAAGAGGCGCTCAAGCACCGTATCGTCACCCGTGCCGTGCATGACGCGGGCGGCAAGATCTGCATGCAGATCCTCCATGCCGGTCGTTATGCCTACAGCCCGAAACAGGTGGCGCCCAGTGCGATCCAGGCACCGATCAACCCGTTCAAGCCCAAAGAGCTGGACGAGGAAGGCATCGAGAAGCAGATCAGCGATTTCGTCACCTGTTCGACCCTGGCACAACAGGCCGAGTACGACGGCGTCGAAATCATGGGCTCCGAAGGTTATTTCATTAACCAGTTCCTCGCCGCCCACACCAACCACCGTACCGACCGCTGGGGTGGCAGCTATGAAAACCGCATGCGCCTGCCGGTGGAGATCGTTCGTCGCGTGCGTGAAGCGGTAGGCCCGAACTTCATCATCATTTTCCGTCTGTCGATGCTCGACCTGGTTGAAGGCGGCAGCACCTGGGAAGAGATCGTTCAACTGGCCAAGGCCATCGAGCAGGCCGGCGCGACCATCATCAACACCGGTATCGGCTGGCACGAAGCGCGGATTCCGACCATCGCCACCAAAGTGCCGCGTGCGGCGTTCAGCAAGGTCACGGCCAAGCTGCGGGGTTCGGTGAATATTCCGCTGATCACCACCAATCGCATCAACACGCCGGAAGTCGCCGAGCAGATCCTCGCCGAGGGCGATGCCGACATGGTGTCCATGGCGCGGCCCTTCCTCGCCGACCCGGATTTCGTCAACAAGGCCGCTGAAGGTCGCGCCGATGAGATCAACACCTGCATCGGCTGCAACCAGGCCTGCCTCGACCACACTTTTGGCGGCAAGCTGACCAGCTGCCTGGTCAACCCGCGTGCCTGCCACGAAACCGAACTCAATTACCTGCCCGTGCAGCAATTGAAGAAAATCGCCGTGGTCGGTGCCGGGCCTGCCGGTTTGTCCGCCGCGACCGTGGCGGCCGAGCGTGGCCATCAGGTGACGCTGTTCGATTCGGCCAGCGAAATCGGCGGTCAGTTCAACATCGCCAAGCGCGTTCCGGGCAAGGAAGAGTTCTTTGAGACCATTCGCTACTTCAACCGCAAGCTGCAGACCACCAACGTCGAGGTGTGCCTGAACACCCGCGTCGACGTGGCACAGCTGGTCGAAGGCGGCTACGACGAGATCATTCTGGCCACCGGCATTGCGCCGCGCGTGCCGGCGATTCCTGGCGTGGAAAACGCCAAGGTGCTGAGCTACCTGGATGTGATCCTGGAGCGCAAACCGGTCGGCAAGCGTGTCGCGGTGATTGGTGCCGGTGGTATTGGTTTCGACGTCTCCGAGTTCCTCGTTCATGAAGGTGTCGCCACCAGTCAGGACCGCGCCGCGTTCTGGAAGGAGTGGGGAATCGATACGCACCTTGAGGCACGGGGTGGTGTTGCCGGTATCAAGGCCGCACCCCATGCGCCGGCCCGCGAGGTGTTCCTGCTGCAACGCAAGAAGTCCAAGGTCGGCGACGGCCTGGGCAAGACCACTGGCTGGATCCATCGCACGGGGCTGAAGAACAAGCAGGTGCAGATGCTCAACAGCGTTGAATACCTGAAGATCGACGACCAAGGCCTGCACATCCGCATCGGCGAAACCGGCGAGCCGCAGGTGCTGCCAGTGGACAACATCGTGATTTGCGCCGGGCAGGACCCGCTGCGCGAGTTGCATGAAAGCCTGGTGGCGGCGGGGCAGAGCGTGCACCTGATCGGTGGCGCGGACGTCGCGGCAGAGCTGGATGCCAAGCGGGCGATCAATCAGGGTTCGCGATTGGCGGCGCAGTTGTAACAGACTGGTCTGTGGCGAGGGAGCTTGCTCCCGCTGGGCCGCGAAGCGGCCCCAAATCGGTAGCTCCGATACACCAGAAGTATCGAGTGTTCCGGGTTTGCGCCTGCTGCGCAGCCGAGCGGGAGCAAGCTCCCTCGCCACAAGTCAGCTGTTAAGATGCCGGCTCTTCATCCAGAGCCGGCATTGATGCTTCTTCCTCCAGAAACCTGGTTAACCCAGGCTCCCCTCGAACCGCTCCACCTCGACTGGCTCACAGATGCCGGCGTCGAAGTCGCCATCCTGCGTCTGGACCAGATCGATCCGCTGATCAGCGGCAACAAATGGTTCAAGCTGATCGAACACCTGAAGACCGCCGACCGCGCTGGGGCCGAAGGCATCATCAGTCTCGGTGGCGCGCACTCCAATCACCTCCACGCGTTGGCGGCGGCGGGCAAGCGTTTCGGCTTTTCCACCGTCGGCTTGTTGCGCGGGCATCCTCAGGAAACACCGACCGTGAGGGATTTGCAGGCATTTGGCATGCAGTTGCACTGGCTGGGTTACGGCGGCTATCGGGCGAGGCATGAAGCCGGTTTCTGGCAACCCTGGCAAACCCGCTACCCGACCTTGCACCCGGTGCCTGAAGGGGGAGGTGGTTTGCCAGGTGCCCTGGGTTGCATGCCATTGCGGGCTGCTGTTTGCGCGCAATTGCAGGGCTTGGGCTGGAACGACTACGACGGCTGGTGGCTGGCCTGTGGAACCGGCACGACGCTGGCTGGCCTGGTGCTCGCCGAAGCGGGGGATCACCCGGTGTACGGTGCCCTGGCGGTGCCTGACGATCATGGGGTGGTGCAGCAGGTCGAGATGATCGTACAGGAAGCGGGAGCGGTTGATGCCGTGTATGAGTTAGTCGATGCGAGTCGTGGTGGGTTTGCCAAGGTTGACCCACTGTTACTCGACTTTATCGATCAGACAGAGCAGGCGGGAAATTTTCCACTGGAACCGCTGTACACCGGCAAGGCACTGCTGGCACTCAAGCAACAAGTCGAAGCGGGACGATTCGCCCAAGGTACGCGACTGATCTTCATCCACACCGGCGGCTTGCAGGGACGGCGGGGATTGAAATCAAAAAACTGAGCGGCGCTGCGATCCAGTGTGGGAGCGGCGGTGCGGCGATCCGACTTGCTCGCGAAGGCGGAGTATCAGTCGAAGTTGTATTGCATGACCCACCGATTTCGCGAGCAAGCCCGCTCCCACATTGGTGTGTGCTGGCGTCAGGTATCGCGGGTTCCGCCTTTGGGCATCATCCGCAGCAAGGTGTTATCGCCCACCACATAATGGTGATACAGCGCGGCCACGGCATGCAGGCCGATCAGCCAATAGCCGATAGTGCCGCCGAGCTCGTGCCATTCCTGGAGTTGTTTGGCCAGGTCCTTGTTTTCCGCGATCGGCATCGGCAGGTCGAAACCGTAGAACATCACCTGGTTGCCTTTGGCGCTGGTGACCAGCCAGCCGAGAATCGGCGTGACGATCATGAAAATGTACAGCGCCCAGTGCATCAGCCTGGCCAGCGTCGTTTGCCACGGCGGCGAAGCGGGGAAGACCTGCGGCGCCGGGCCGAGACTGCGTGCGAACAATCGCAGCCAGACCAGGACGAATACGGTCAGGCCGAGCATGAAGTGTGATTCGACGATCAGCGTGCGCCCGCCACTGCCCTTGGGAAAGAGCCCGCGAAACTCGATACAGGCGTAAACCAGCACCAGCAGGACCAGCATCAACCAATGCAGCGCGATCGATACGGTGCTGTAGCGCGACTCGGAGTTTTTCCACGGCATACGGTGTTCCTCAGAGGTCCGGTTTAAAGCCACCGCTCTTGTCCGACGGTGTGCCTTAACTGTAATCCTGTTTCACCGGGTTTGCCTGAGGTGATCGATCGCTCGATGCTCTGGATCGGGGCAATAGAAAAAAACATTGTAGGAGCGAGCTTGCTCGCGATGGTGTGTCAGTCGACATCAACGTATCTGACACTCCATCGCGAGCAAGCTCGCTCCTACAGGGGGCGTTGTGGTTTTTAGCTCGATTGCGGCATTTCGCCGTTGGCCAGACGCTTGTTGATGTCGGCGATCACCTGCGGCAGATCGGTGATGGTGTCGATCATGTAGTGCGGGCGCGAACCTTCGAACAGCGCATGGATGCGCTTGCGCTCGCTGTCCAGTTGGTCGCTGCCCAGCGCGCGATAACCTTCGTAATCCAGACCCAGGGCGTTGCCCGAGCAGATCAGCGCCACGGTCCACATGCCGGCGCGGCGACCTTCGAGAATGCCTGGCACGGTGTCATCGATCTTCACGCAGGCGGCGACATCGTCGATGCCCAGGGCAATGACGTTGGCCAGCGCCTGGGCGGGCCACGGGCGGCCATTCGGGACTTCGTCGGTGGCCACCACGTGATCGGCCACATAGCCGTTGGTGGCAGCCAGTTCGACCACTTTGTCCATGACCTGTTTCGGATAACCGGAGCAGGAGCCGATCTTGATCCCTTGCTGGCGCAGGTTGGCGATGGTCTCCAGTGCGCCCGGAATCAGCGCCGAGTGTTCGGCGATTTTCTCGATCTGCAGCGGCATGAAACGCTGGTAAATCGCGGTGACGTCGTCGTCGGTCGGCGTGCGGCCGAAGACTTTGCGATAACGCTCGGCAACTTCCGGCAGATTGCACAGGGTGCGGATGTGGTCCCACTTGCCCATGCCCATCGGGCCACGGGCTTCTTCGATGGACACCTGGACGTCGAACTCGGCGAAGGCCTCGACGAAAATCTGCGTCGGGGCGAAGGAGCCGAAGTCGACCACGGTGCCGGCCCAGTCGAGGATGGCGGCCTGGAGTTTGCCTGGGTTGGAGTAGTTCATGGTGATCAAATTCCTTGGAAACTGGCGGATGAAGAGCAGCTTTGGGTGGGAGCGGGCTTGCTCGCGAAAGCGGTGTGTCAGCCGACATCCATGTTGAGTGTCAGTCCGTCTTCGCGAGCAAGCCCGCTCCCACAGGGGAATGCGGTGTGGGTTAGATCTCCAGCACTTCCATCTCGCGCAACACCTCGCCAATCGCGGCCACGGCTTCGCGCATCTCGGCCGGTTGCACATGCCCGATGCAGCCGACGCGGAAGGTTTCGACCTGGGTCAGTTTGCCGGGGTAGAGGATGTAACCCTTGGCCTTGACCCGCTCGTAGAATTCCTTGAACTGGTAGCGTGGATCTTTCGGGGCGTGGAAGGTGGCGATGATGGGCGCCTGAATGGCCGCCGGCAGGAAGCTGCGCAACCCCAGGTTACCCATCTCTTCCATCAGTGCCTGGCAGTTGGCGGCGTAGCGTGCGTGCCGGGCCGGCAAGCCGCCTTCTTCGTTGTATTGCAGCAGGGCTTCGTGCAGCGCCGCGACCACGTGGGTCGGCGGGGTGAAGCGCCACTGGCCGGTCTTGGCCATGTAGGCGTGCTGGTCCTGCAGGTCCATCGCCAGCGAATGCGAGTTGCCGGCGGCGCTGGCCAGGGATTCTTTGCGAGCGAAGACAAAACCCATGCCTGGCACGCCTTCCAGGCATTTGCCCGAGGCGGCGATCAGGGCGTCGAACGGCACTTGTTGCGCGTCCACCGGCAAGGCACCGAAGGAACTCATGGCGTCGATGATCAGGCGCTTGCCGTGTTGTGCCACGACCTGGGCGATCTCCGGCAGCGGATTGAGGATGCCGGTGCTGGTTTCGCAGTGAATCAGGGCAACGTGGGTGATGCCGTTGTCGGCGCGCAGCAGGCGGTCGACGTCGGCGGCGGTGGTCGGTTCGTCTTCGGCGGTCTCGAAGGTGCTGAAGGAACGGCCCAGCACTTCGCAGATTTTCGCCAGGCGTTTGCCGTAGGCGCCGTTGATCAGTACCAGAACCTTGCCATCGCGAGGCACCAGGGTGCCGATCGCGGCCTCGACGGCGAAGGTGCCACTGCCTTGCAAGGGCACGCAGTGGTGGGTGGCGGCGCCGTTGACGATCGCCAGCAATTGCTCGCAGAGGCTGGCGGTCAGTTGATTGAAGCGGTCATCCCATGAACCCCAGTCGATCATCATCGCCTGACGGGTGCGGGCCGAAGTGGTCAACGGGCCGGGGGTGAGCAGGATGGGTTCGGCAGCACTCATTTTCGTGTCCTCGCAATCGATGGGATCAAGCTACGGGGCTTAAATTGCAATTTGCCGTGCTATCAATCAAATTGTTTGTTGTTATGCCAGCCATCAGTGAGGGTTATTCATGAACCTGTTTCAGCTCCGCGCCTTCGATGCCGTGGCCCGGGAAGGCAGCTTTACCCGGGCGGCGGCGCGGTTATTCATCAGCCAGCCGGCGGTCACCGGGCACATCAAGGCGCTGGAAGAGCACTACCAGATCACCCTGTTGCGCCGCACCGCCCGACGCGTGGAACTGACGGAGGAGGGCACCAAGCTGGCGGCGATCACCCGGGCGATGTTCGGCCTGGCCGAGGAGGCGCAGGCGATGCTCGAAGCCAACCGGCAATTGCTGACCGGGCGTCTGGAGGTGGCGGCGGACGGCCCGCACATGGTCATGCCCATGCTCGCCAGCCTGCGCGCGCGCTATCCGGGGATCACGGTGAACCTGCGCCTGGGCAACGCCCAGGAAACCCTGGCGGCGCTGCTGTCCGAACATGCCGACGTGGCGGTGCTGACCGAAGTCGAGCCGCGCAAGGGCTTGCATCTGCAGGCACTGAGCGAATCACGGATTTGTGCGCTGGTGCCCGACGGGCACCCTTGGGCGCAGAAGACCCAAGGCGTGCAGCTCAAGGAGCTGGATCAGGTAATCATGGTGCTGCGCGAGCCGAGTTCGATTACCCGGCGCACCTTCGATGAGGCTTGCGCTCAGGCCAGGGTCAATCCGCGGGTGCTGCTGGAACTGGACAGCCGCGAAGCGGTGACCGAGGCGGTGGCTGCCGAACTGGGGGTGGGGGTGGTGTCGTCGGTGGAAGTCAGCCACGACCCGCGAGTGGCGGCGGTGCCGATCATTGGCGAGGGGTTGGTGAACCGGCACATGATCGGGTGCATGGAGCGGCGGCGGGATTTGCGGTTGATTCAGGCTTTTTTGGGGTTGGCGTCAGTCAGGTAGACCGAGTCGCCTGCATTCGCGAGCAAGCCCGCTCCCACATTTGGAATGCATTCCCCTGTGGGGGCGGGCTTGCTCGCGAAGGGGCCGGTCCTGCCTACACAAGACTCTCGCGAACCATCTCAAGAAACGTCGCCACGATTCGCCGCGAACTCTGCTCGCGCAAGCACACCAGGGTTTCCGTCAGGCGGCGTTTGCAATCGGTAATCGGCAACGCGCATACCCGTGAGTCGGCGCCGAACTCGGCCGCCGACACCACGCCGATGCCAATCCCGACCACCACCGCTTCACGAGCGGCTTCCCGGCCTTCAACCTGGATCGCCGGACGAATGCGCAGCCCGGCGCCGGCCATTTCCTCCTCCAGGGTCTGGCGCGTCACCGAACCGATTTCCCGCAGTACCAGCGGTGTGTCATCAAGGTCGGCGAGGGTGATGGATTCACGGTCGGCCCACGGATGATTGCGCGACACGAACGCCACCATCGGGTCATTGCGCAGGGGCAGGGAGATCAGGCGTTCGTCACTGACGTCCCGGCCCAGCAACGCCAGGTCGGCCTGATAGTTGAACAGTCGAAACAGCGACTCATCAGTGTTGCCGGTTTCGATCTTCACGCTGATCCCCGGGTAGCGTTCGCAGAATCGGGCAATCTGCGGCAGCACGTGCACCGGCGCATCCACCGCCAGAATCAGGCTGCCGGTCTGCAGGGCCTGGGAATCCTGCAGCAGTTCCTGGGCTTCGGCCTCAATCACAAAAAGCCGCTGGGTAACGCTCAGCAGGCGTTCGCCCAGATCGGTCAGGCGTACCGAACGCTTGTTGCGGTGAAACAGCAAAACACCGTAGCGCTCTTCAAGTTTGCGCACTTGGTCGGAAATCGCCGGCTGCGTCAGAAATAGCCGCTCGGCGGCTTTGGTAAAGCTTCCATATACCGCAACGGCATGGAACGCTTTGAGTTGGGCGTGGGAAACCGACATCGATATCTCCAGTAACAAGCAAAGCTTATTTTGGAAATACGATAAATCGATTTCACTTATTAAACAGTAATTGTTTTTATCACACTCAGCCCCGCTGACCGGTCAGTCGAACCGCAGCGGGTGCCATGAGCCTGGGCGTGCAAAACAGGACTCATCTGACCGGTATCCGCCGTAGGGACAGGGCGATATCGCAGTGCTCAACAATAAAAACACAGGCGTTTTCTTCCAATTCTGCCGGCACACTCACACCCTGAGGTCAGAACCACAATGAACAAGCACATCGGCACCATCAAGCGTTGGCGCGTGCAGATCTTCGCGATCACCTGGCTCGCCTACGCCGCGTTCTATTTCACCCGCAAAGCATTCTCGGTCGCCAAACTCGGTATTGGCGAAGACCCGACCTTCATGCTCGACAAAATGGCCATGGCCAACCTCGACGCCATCTACCTGACGGCTTACGCCGTCGGTCAGTTCACCTGGGGCATCCTGGCCGACCGCTTCGGGCCGCGGGTGGTGGTGCTCGGCGGGTTGGTGATTTCCGCCGCCGCGGCGCTGGTGATGGGCAACTTTGCAACGATACCGATTTTCGCTACCTGCATGCTGATACAAGGCCTGGCGCAGTCCACCGGTTGGTCGGGGCTGTGCAAGAACCTCGGCAGTTTCTTTCCCTCCGAGCAACGTGGGCGAGTCCTGGGGTTGTGGAGTTCCTGCTACGCCTTTGGTGGTCTGGTGGCCTCGCCGTTTGCCGGTTGGTGGGCGTACACGCTCATCGGCAGCTGGCATGCGGCGTTCATTTCCAGTGCGGCGGTGGTTGGGCTGGTCGCCGTGCTGTTTTTTATTTTCCAACGCAACAAACCGGAAGACGTCGGCTTGCCGGCGGTGGAGCCGGAGCCTGAGCTGACCGCCGAACAAGCCGAGGCGCAAAGCAAAATCAGCATGTGGGAGCCTTTGAAGGAAATCCTGCGCAACCGCACGGTGCTGGTGCTGGGGTTGGCGTACTTCATGCTCAAGCCGGCGCGCTACGCGATTCTGCTGTGGGGGCCGGTGATCGTCTTCGAACAGATGCCTTCGGTGGGCAAGGTCGGTGCGGCGATCATTCCGACCTCGTTCGAGCTGGCCGGGTTGCTCGGGCCGATCATGATCGGCCTGGCCTCGGACAAACTGTTCGGCGCCCGGCGCATGCCGGCTTGCGTACTCAGTCTGTTGGCACTCACCGTGACCCTGGCACTGTTCATGGGCGCCCTGCATACCGGCAGTGTGGTCCTGGTGGTGGTGCTCTTGTTCGTCATGGGCCTGACCCTCTACGGGCCGGACTCGATGATCAGCGGCGCGGCGGCGATCGATTTCGGCACGGCCAAGGCCGGTGCGACGGCGGCCGGGTTCGTCAACGGTTGCGGTTCCGTCGGAGCGGTGCTCGGCGGATTGCTGCCGGGTTACTTCGACTCGGTCACGGTGTTCATTGTCTTCGCCGGTTGTGCGATGTTCTCGGCGCTGGTGCTGATCCCGCACTGGAACAGTCGCCCCGGCGGCCTTAAAACCAACCATCCCTCCGTGCCCAACCGAGCGATAAACATCAAACCCCTGCGTACCTGAATCCTGTTCCTCGTCGCCGATGTGTGCATCGTCGGCGGCGGTTACACCGGCTTGTGGACCTCGGTCATGCTCAAGGACGGTGGAGCAGCCAGTCGAACAGCAGGCGGGTATCGCCACGGGGTTCACGGGGCCGTGGGCGCAGAGGTTGTGGCCGAGGGCCCAGCGCCGTACAGAGCACCGGGCGATCCGGGTCACTGTCGAGGAAGATCACCTGTACCTCACTGCCGGCCACGGGCAAGCGGGAGGGATCGATCCAGTCCTCGGCGGTGGTCAGCGCCAAGGGTAGCCACAGGCCGCCGGACAACGACTCTGTGGCTGAATCTGTGGCGGGCCAGAGGTTCACCCGAATCCGGCCATCCTCGTTCACTGTCGGCGGTTGTCCGACCGGGCCGCACACCTGGCCTGGCTGATACCCGGGGATGCTCGGCCTGGGTTGTTTTAGCGCGGGCCTGAACACCGTTGACCAGGGGATGGCGCTGAATTGATTGCGGTAACCCAGGGCCATACCCGCTGAATCGTCGAGCAGAATCGATGACTGGCCTCCCTGATGGCTTGTTTCGGTTACCAGCCATTGATCATTGAAACTCGCCAGGGGATGCCCGGCCACCTGCACGATCCGGCCGCTGCGTAATGCTCCCAGGTTGCTTTGACCGTGGATCTGCAGGTGCCGGCACCGCAGGCGTTCCAGTTGTCGCCGGCTGAGCTGGTCGCGATGCTGCTGTTCGCCAGCGAGAACCTGTCTGGCCGTGGTGAACGAGTGATTGGCTGCACCGTCGCTGATGTCCGCTGCACCAGGATTGCTCGCACCCGGGCGCACAGGGGGGAGCGAAGCATCATGGCGCTGGAACAATTCGCTGATCACGGGTTGGTGATGATCGTCGACTGCGTCGCTGCGCAGCGACATGAGCAGCGGCTCCTGGGGGAAACTCAGGCTGTCATCGGCCAGTACCAGTACATGGCCGTCGCGTTGATGCTCGAAGTGGTAATGGATGCCTTCTTCCTCGCACAGTCGTTGCAACAATACGAGGTCGGTTTCTTCGTACTGAATGCAAAAAGCTCGCACGGGATAGTGCCCGGTGGCCAGTTCAAAGCGATAACTGCTGGCGGGCAGCCCATGTTCCTCGAGCAACTGGCGCAGGATCATGGGCACGCTGGCGCGCTGGAAAACCCGTCGGCAGCGTTGCTGCTCCAGTTTCTGGATACCGGACACCAGCACCAGTTTGTAAGCGACCCGTTGTGCGCTTCGATATTCACACCCGGCGCTGTGCAGCACGCCATGCAGGCCCTGGTCGTGGCCGAACTCGAGAAACGCCGGCTGGTGCAGCAATCGTTCGAGGTTCAGGGCCGGTGCCAGGCCGATAACCTCGATGTCGAATCGATAGGGCTGGTTGAGTGCTTCGTGACCGCTGAACCGGACCACCTGGAAACTCAGGTCGTCATCGAGAAGCGTCAGGGTGGTGGGACTTTCCTTGTCGTTGTGCATCGAACACGCTGCTGCCGTGGAATAGGGTGCAAAGCGTACGAAACCCCAGTGCATTGCGGGCACGCTAAAGCGACATTTCCGAATTGCCCTACAACCGCTGGTGAAGATGTCGATGCAAGT
>RCUQ01000692.1_pt1 | contig 14473 bp, 11 predicted proteins | sample 2166351 | NCBI WGS metagenome assembly RCUQ01 (sample SAMN09932597, study PRJNA488358) | compost metagenome | feature: garden; material: soil; isolation source: compost soil in acetonitrile-enriched culture | place: Germany: Experimental Botanical Garden Goettingen | collected 2016-01-27
TTTTGCAATAATACATTCCTTCTTTTACCATTGTCATATTATCGCCCGGACATTTTCCAGGAGTTGATGAAGTGTGATCGCATTTCGGACAAATGTACATCGGCGACCATTTCATAGTTTGTTTGTTTTTAATGGTATCCTGGGCATAAGCTGCAGCTCCAATAAAAAGCAAAACTGTGAGAACGATTAGTTTTTTCATAACTCATAAGTGTTTGGTTGTTTGACAAATGCATTGGTTTATAAAGTTAATCAATTATGTACTGATAATGAATACATTACATCAGTGAATGAGTGTCTGTAAAAAGGCAATTATCTGTTGAGGGTACACACCGATTATGATGAGTCCCGCAGTTAAAACTGTTAAAAGAAGCCCATTGATGTAATAATATCCGGGATGAAGCTGATAAGCTTCAGTAATAACTTTATCACCTGCCGAAAACATTGATACAATGATCCTCAGGTAATAAAACAGACTTACAATGCTGGTGAAGATTAAGGTGAATATTAGTACCCATTGTTTCCCTTCTATACCTGTACGCAGTATGTAGAATTTTCCAATAAAGCCTGCTGTTAAGGGAATCCCTGCTAATGAAAGTAAGGCAACGGTTAATAGCATTGCCAGAACGGGCTGGTACCAAAAGAGCCCTTTAACATCATCTATCGAATCGGCATCACGAGTTTTAGTTGATAAAGTACAGATGGTTCCAAAAATCACTAATAGTGCAATAAAATAAATAAGTGTATAAAAGGTAGCAGCTTGAATTCCACCGTTTTTAACCGCAAGTATTGTCACCAGTAAATAGCCCATATTAGCAATCGAAGAGAACGCCATGATACGCTTCAGGTTTCGCTGCTTTAATGCCAGGAAACTTCCTGTTAGCATCGAAATTAAAGCTAATACTGTTAGAATAGTAAATGTGGGTTCATATTGATACAACCCGGTGATGGCCAAAAAGCGGAATAAAATAATCAGCATTCCACCTTTTGAAACGGTTGCAATAAATGCTGTTACCGGAGTAGGGGAACCATCATATACATCGGCAGCCCATAAGTGAAAAGGCGCCAAGGAAAGTTTAAAACCAGCGCCTACTACTAATAAACCTACTCCTGTTATCAGGATAACAGATGAAGGATTGTCTTTAGCTACTTCAGCGATTTTGCTGAATTCCATAGTGCCGGCTTCGAAATAAATAAAAGCCATTCCCAGCAATAAAAATGCGGAAGAAAATGCAGCAAGGATTAAATACTTGATTCCTGCTTCTACTGCATTATTACGAGTTCGCAAATAGGCAATAAGTGCATACAGACCAATGGTTAAGGTTTCGAGTCCCAGAAATAGGCTAATAAAATGATGACTAATACAAAGTACTTGTGCTCCTAAAGTACTAAGCAATAATAGCACATAATATTCTTTGGGGTTTTCTTCCTTTTCATTAAAGTAAGTGTAAGAAAGCAAGGTTACCGCTAAGCCGGAAAATAATAGTATAGCTTGAAAAAGAGCCTGAAAACCATCAAAAATAAACAGGTTATTTAGCATGTAATGCGACTCCGATAAGGCAACAATTGCATGCAGGTAAATAATCAAGCAAATGATTTCAATAACTCTATGTGATAATTTTATGGCAATAAGCAACATCAGCAGTACTGATCCTGCGGCAGTAGTTAGCAATGGCATCCAATTATATAGATCAATTATTGGCATCTTGGGAATCGGTTAGATCATTCGTATCAGGATGTTGAATTGTGGTTATAGATAAGCGTTGAGCTAAAGGTTTGAGCAGGTCAATTACCGGTTGAGGGAATAAGCCCAAAACTACTATCGCTACAGTTAATAAACCCATAATCAGTTTTTCTCGCATAGAAAGATCGTACGTTGAAGGAGCCGGAGTGTGCGTGGGTCCGAAGAATACTTTCTGCATCATTCTGACGGAATAGATGGCAGACAAGATGAGACCAACACTGGCTAATGCAGTTGCAACCGGATGTTTTTCAAATGAGCCAAGTAAAATCAAAAATTCAGCAATGAAATTACCTAAAGCAGGTAGCCCGCAGGCTGCCATCGCAAATAACAATGCCACTGATCCCATTTGTGGAGCTGAACTCCAAAGTCCGCTCATTTCATTAATATTTCGTGTATGCAAACGTTCCTTAAGCATCCCGGCAAGAATGAATAATGCGGCAGCGCTTATTCCATGAGCAATCATTTGGAGGATAATTCCCTGAATGGCTAATTCATTAAATGCAAATAGGCCTAAAATGATAAAACCCATATGGCTTACACTTGTATAGGCAACAAGTCTTTTCAAATCGGTTTGCCCGAAGGCTTGTAAGGCCCCATACAAAATGGAAATCACCCCTAAAATAATGGCCCACTCCGAAATTTGATGCATGGTTTGAGGGAAGAGCGGTAATATAAATCGTAGCAGCCCATAAGCCCCCGTTTTTAACATTAGTCCGGCTAAAATCACACTTCCTCCGGTTGGAGCTTCCGAGTGTGCATCCGGTAACCAAGTATGAAATGGGAATAAGGGCAGCTTAACAACAAATGCAATTAAGAACCCAAGCATGATTAAAAGTGAATAAGGAGTTCTGATTTCAATGCCAATTAATTGTTCGTAATCATAAGAAGTTGAATTACTTGTAAAATAAATTGTAATAATGCTTGCCAGCATTAACAGCCCGCTTGCCTGAGTAAAAATGAAAAACTTATATGACGCGTAGATCCTCTTTTCACTTCCCCAAATGCCAATGAGAAAATACATCGGAATAAGCATTACTTCCCAGAAAAAGTAAAAAAGGAATAGGTCTAGCGCAACAAAAACGCCCGTTATTCCAGCAAGAACCCATAATAAATTAAAGTAGAAGAAATTGGTTTTTAAGTTGATCTCTGTCCACGAACACAGTATGGCAACCGTTCCAATAAAAAAAGTCAGCAACAGCATAGTTAAGCTGAGTCCATCGAGTCCGAGGTGAAAAGTGATATTCCATTGGCGAATCCAGGGAGTTTTATATTCAATGATCCATTGACTATTGGCTACAGTTGAAATGGCCACACTTTGCTCATGCCATATATTATGACAAATAACAAAGCATATAAAACAGCTTATCAGGGCGATCCACTTAGGCAAAGCAGGTATAAAATATCCAGCAATCCATGCAAGTAGCCCTCCTGAAAGTAATGTAACAATGAGCCATAGCAGTATCATAGTAATAGCTGTAAGGTTAAAATCATGATTGTTCCGGCAATAATTCCCATCACATACCATCGAAGTGATCCCGACTGAGTAAATGAAAGCATTTGATATAGCCAATTACAGAAGTCAACAATTATTGTATTGAGTTGATCTACAATATCATTTTTATTGGCTTTTGCTAAAAGACGATAAGGCTGTTGAAATAAGGCATTATAGAGCACATCAAACTTCCATCCACTTAAGAGAAAATTATGAATGGATTCAAAAAAAGTACTGTCTTTTAGCTTATTATGAAGCAGTTGGTTGTTAGTATATAGCTTCCATCCCAAAAATATTCCAAGCAAACAAATAACTGCTGCCAGGAGCTGGAAGGTTAGTTCAGAAAACCCTTCAGATAGTTGCACGGAGGGTAGCATGTTCGATAAAAGATCAGAAAATAAGGTAACATGACCGAAGTTGTGTGGTAGTTCAATAAATCCGCCAACAATTGAAAGAAATGCCAAAATAATAAGCGGAATGATCATTTTCCACTTTGGCAGGTAACTGACTTCGGTTTTTGATTCACCGAAAAACGTTAGTACAACCATACGGGTAGAATACAAGGCCGTAATAAACGAACCGACTATTGCTGCAAGCCAAAGCAGGATTGAGCCATTTTGAGAGCTGATTGAATACCATAAAATGGCATCTTTACTGTAAAAACCGGCACTTATTAAAGGTAATGCAGCTAAGGCGGCGGCTCCGATAATAAAGGTTTTATAAACAACAGGTAGTTTATCTTTCAACCCTCCCATTTTAAACATATTATGTTCGTGGTGTTGTGCTTCAATAACGGTTCCGGCAGCCAGAAATAACAACGCTTTAAAAAAAGCATGAATCATGAAGTGGAATATAGCAGCAGTCCAGGCGCCTACCCCCAAGGCCAAAAACATGTAACCCAATTGGCTCACTGTTGAGTAAGCTAAGACTCGTTTTATATCATATTGAGCTAATGCAGAGGTACCAGCAATAAGTAAGGTTAAAGCCCCTACAACTGCAACTGTGGTCATTGCGGTAGGCGATAATTCAAAAACAAAATGCATTCGTGTTATTAAATAAACTCCTGCTGTAACCATTGTGGCAGCATGGATCAACGCACTAACAGGTGAAGGACCCGCCATAGCATCGGGAAGCCATGTTTGCAGCGGCAGTTGAGCCGATTTTCCTACAGCTCCTCCTAATAACAATAAGGCGGCCAGGGTAGTTAATGAACTATCATGAGTTGGTTGATGTTGAATAACGTTATTAATAGATAGGATTTGTAAACTGCCATACTGATAGAATAGAAGAAATAAACCCAAGGCAAGAGCAGTATCTCCAATACGTGTTATAATAAAAGCCTTTTGTGCTGCCTGTCCATTTTGGGTTTCTTCATACCAAAAACCAATTAAAAGATAACTGCATAAACCAACACCTTCCCATCCTAAATAAAGTAAAACCAGGTTATCTGCTAAAACCAAAAGGAGCATGGAGCAAACGAATAAGTTCATATAGGCAAAAAAACGAGCATAACTTTTATCGTGTTCCATAAATTCAGTCGAATAAAGATGGATCAGCGCTCCAACAAAGGTGATTACAAAGACAAATACCAATGAAAGGGCATCATAATAAAAGGTAATGCCGCTGGAAAAGTTTCCGACCTGTATCCATTCCCATAATGTTTGGATCACGTATCCTGAGGATGGAGGGCTAGTGATGTAATGGACAGCAATGTAGATGCCTAATAATGCAGAAATGCTAACGCTTCCTGTTCCGATGAATGCAATGGCTGATTGGGGTAATCTTCTGCCAAAAAAAGCCAGCAGCAGAAAACCTAAAAATGGAAATGCCGGTAGGAGGGCGAGTTGCATATTATGTTGTTTAGTTATCCATGGACTTTAATCCGTCGTTTATGCTATGTGATTTTCTCATTGTCAAATACTTTTGTTTTCAAGTTGGCGAGTTCATCTATATCTAAGGTTTTATGTTGATGATAGATTTGCATGATGAGCGCAAGTCCGATCGAAACTTCCGCTGCTGCCATTGTTAGGATGAAAAGGAACATTACCTGTCCATCTGCTTGTACCCATTTGGCTCCAGCTGTGATAAATGCTAGTCCTGCAGCATTGAGCATAACTTCTACAGAAATAAGCATGAATAATACGTTCCGTCTTATCACAACACCGATGGCCCCCAGCCCAAACAAGATAGCAGCAAGAAGCAAAACATGATTGATTTCAACAGTACTTATCATAATTATTCCTTTAAAAATCGATGCCAATGTTTTCGTTTATGCTGACCAATATGGGCTGCTCCAACAACACCCGCCATTAAAAGCATTGCAGCCAATTCCACTCCTATTAAGTAAGGTCCAAACAATGATGCAGCAACCTGCGTTGGACCGATTTCGGTAATTGCTAACACTTCATTTTTAGCAATACCAACCATGTAAATCAATTCAATTAGAAGTATTCCTGATAAAACTGTTGGTCCGAACCATGTTTGAGGGCGGAGCCATTCGCTTTCTTTCATTTTTGTTTCAATTCCTAAATTCAGCATCATCACCACAAAAATGAAGAATACTACAATTGCACCTGCATAAACAATGATTTCTAACACAGCAATAAATGGAGCTCCAAGTTGGTAGAAAATTATAGATACGGACAGAAATGACACCACAAGATAGAGCAGTGCATGAACCGGGTGCTTCCTGGTGATTACCAGTAATGTTGCCAGAATGGCGACTAATGATGCTATGTAAAATAGTATAGCCATGGTGTGTCGTTTTTTACCGCCAAGGCACAGAGTTGCTAAGTTTATTCTTCTTTGCTTCATCGCGACTTTGCGGTTTAATATGTTACGGTAATAAACTCCGGATATCAATCGGAGGATCCTCATTGTCACCTTCTCCTTTCCCTTTTACACCCGCATCTAACCCTGCCACTTTGTAATAATTATAACCAGGATATTTGCCCTCACTGTTTATCAATAGATCCTCTTTCTCGTAAACCAAATTCTGACGTGAATATTCCGCCATTTCAAAATCGGGAATAAGCTGAATGGCGTAAGTCGGACAAGCTTCTTCACAATATCCACAGAAAATACACCTCGAAAAGTTTATTCTGAAGAACTCCGGATAACGACGGCCCTCGTCATTCTCAGTTGCCTGCAAGGCAATACAATCAACAGGGCAGGCCGCTGCACATAAGTAACACCCGACACAACGTTCACCACCATCTGGATCTCGTGTAAGTACAATGCGGCCCCTCCACCGCGGATGTAATGGAGCCTTTTGCTCAGGGTATTCAATTGTTTCCGTTTTCCTGAACAAATGCAAAAAGGTTAGCCATATACTTCGAATAATACTTAGCATGTTACCTCTTGTTAATTAATGCTTATTACCCTTCTCCTAAAGGAGAAGGGTGAGAAGACAGTACTTAAAAAATGATTCTATTTTACATAATTTGAGTACGCTATTGTACTGCACTGTCTGTGTCCCCCTCTCCTTAAGGAGAGGGGCTAGGGGTGAGGTATAAAGCCACAGCCCCAGTAATCAATAAATTCAATAATGTAATTGGTAAAAGCGTTTTCCATCCGAATTCCATTAGCTGATCGTATCGTGGTCGTGGTAATGAAGCTCTTAGCAACACGAAGAATAAGATAAACCCAAACGTTTTTAAAACGAACCAAACCAAAGGCGGAAGGAATGAAGGCCCCAGCCACCCGCCGAAAAATAAGGTTACTGTCATGGCCGATATTAAGGTGACTCCCAAATACTCTCCAATAAAGAACATACCGAATTTCATGCCTGAGTATTCAGAGTGAAATCCTGCAACCAACTCGCTTTCAGCCTCTGGTATATCAAATGGCAATCGGTGTGTTTCTGCAATTCCGGCAATAAAAAAGATGACAAAACCGACAGGCTGCAAAAGAATAAACCAATAATCTTTTTGTGCCTCTACTATGGCTTGCAAACTAAACGAACCCGTTAGCATCACAACCCCCATTAGGGATAAGCCCATGAAAACTTCATAAGAAATCATTTGTGAAGCTCCCCGTAAAGCACCCAATAATGAATATTTGTTGTTGGAAGCCCAGCCTCCTAAAACAATGCTATAAACACCCAAAGACGACATTCCAAGAAAAAACAACAAACCAATATTTAGATCTGCAATTTGAATATTTGGAGCAAAGGGAATGATGCTGAAACTTAACAGCACACTGATAACTACCACCGCCGGAGCCAGGATAAAAACAGGCTTGTCTGCAAATGGAGGGATCCAGTCTTCTTTGAAAAATAATTTTAGTGAATCAGCAACCACAATAAATAAACCCAAAGGCCCGGCGCGGTTTGGCCCCAAACGATCTTGCCACAATGCAAGCATACGTCGCTCTACCCATATTAATAAAGCGGCAAGCGTAAGCAAACTAAAAAGTACGCCGACAATAATAAGCCAGTAGGTTAGTGTCTCGTTCATTTTTTTCTAACTATACAATTGATAGGGAAAGGATTAATAGCAAAATCCTTTAAGCCATATGGGATGCCAACTGTTTTAGGTGGCAATCCATATTTTAGTTGAATCGGCAATTCGAAATCATTGTTATTTAGCGTGATAATCAGTCTGTCTGTAGGATTTAATCCAAGTTCTTTAAGGTCTGTTTCATTCAGGGCCACATAAGGTGCCGGACTTAGTTCCGCTATTGGTGCTGATAAATTGCTCAACTCTTCCGAGCCGAAAATGTGGTGGATTGGAACAACCGTCCAATCGTTGGACTTTTTCTCTTCTTCTGATGAAGAGGTAATGAATGAAGCAGAAGTATTAATTAGAGGTTCAATTAGCCGTACTCCGGGATCTCCGTCATGCAAGGGACCCCCAATCTCGATCTGAAATTTGTTGATCGATTGAACAGAATTCCATCCGGGCGACCAGAAAAATGGTGTTAATGAAGATGGTGGAATGCCCTGATAACCTTCCATCGTAAATGAAAGCGAAGAGTCCAGATCTTCAGGAGGCTTAGGTTCGCTCACATTTTTATTGGCCTGCATTGCAGTGCGGCCGCTATAGCGATGTGGTTCACGTGGAATTTTTTGTCCATTTACCCTAAAACTATCTTCAGGAGCTGTTTTTTCAACACCTTTGAATTGCGGTAAACTTTCAATTAACTCACGCTGCAGATCGTTGAGAGAAAGTGCATCATTGATGGCGATACCGTTTTTTAACGAATACATATCAGTTAACCAACGCCAACTTTCTCGTATCATCGGATTTTCAGGTGTAAACACCTGGAAGTAGCGTTGAGCCCTTCCTTCATTATTTATGATCGTTCCGTCTGCTTCTGAAAAGAATCCGGAAGGAATGATAACAGTCGAACTTTCGGCTAATTTGGTATATTGATGATCAATGGTTATTACCTCTGAGCATTTCGTTAAAAACAAATCAATATGCTCAGCAGGTACACGGCGATAGATATCATTCTCAAGAATGATAACGGCAAAGTCTTCTTCATTAGTTTTAGCTAAAGCCTCATTAAGAGATGTGGATTGCATCATTGTTAGCCCAAGTGAATTACATTCTTGCATAATCAGAAACAACCCAGCCGTTTTTCCATTCTTGGTAAGCGCCATTGCAATGTTTCCGGCTGCTTTCAGAGTAGGTTCATTCATTAGGCTGGTTCCTGCAATAATTAAAGGGCGTTCTGCCTTTAAGAGTTCGGAGGCAATAAGCGAGGCCTCCTCGTTAAATGAATGTTCAGAAAGAGAACCATTATTGATGTGCTGGGTAATCGCATATCCTAATGCAGCAATTTCTGTTGGTGTTAGGTAATGAGTTTTCGTTGCTATATCATCTAATTTAGTTTCATAAGGATGGGCAATAAAAAGAGCGCTATGCTTATTTTGGATGTATTCTCTTAATGCAGCATCATGCCATACTGGTAAATTGATCGCATTATGTGCTGTGTCGATCGGAACCTGACGGATGGCTTGCCGTACTGATAATGCAGCCATTGGCGCTGAATTGATTATATCCTCACCTAAAATCAAGACCACATCGTATTCTTCGATCTCTTTTAATGAAGGAATATGTGCTACTCCACTTTGTAAAAGTGCTAAAGCAGTAGTGTTGAGTTGATGCTCAGTTTCTGAAATGCCGTTGAAAAAGTGCTCTTTTCCAACCAGTTTCATCAGTGCATAATTGGATTCCAGAGAAGCCCTTGGTGATCCGATTCCAATGAATTGATGTTTGATAAGCAATTCTGAAATATGATCTAAGAGTATTTTTTTATCGATAGGATAATGATGAGTCTTTATAGCGGCTTGTTGAATACGTTGATCACTATTAGCAGCCTCATAACCAAATCGTCCACGGTCGCACATAAAATACCCATTTACCTCGCTGTTATAGCGCGAAGTGATCTGACGGAGTTCTCCATATCGCTCTCCGGCAATAATATTACAGCCTAAACTGCAATGTTGGCAAATGGAAGGCGCAAAAGTAAAATCCCATTTTCGGGTATAATGCTGCTTAAGTGTTTTGTCAGTAAACACACCCGTTGGACAAACTTCGGCAAGATTGCCACTAAATTCACTTTGCAACACGCCATCTTCGGCTCTTCCAAAATAAACATGATTATGCGCTGCAAAAACATCCAAATCATTACCTCCCGCATAATCCTTATAGAAACGAACACAACGATAACATTGAATGCAACGGTTCATTTCATGATTAATCAGTGGTCCTAAATATTGATTGGTATAGGTTCGTTTAGGAAATTCGAAGCGGCGATAATTATGTCCAGTCATTACCGTCATGTCCTGCAAATGACAAGAACCACCTTCATCGCAGACCGCACAGTCATGAGGGTGATTGGTCATCAACCATTCGATGAGTTGTTTTCTGAATGCTTTGGCAGTAGGATGATCAACAGAAATTCTTAGTTCATTATTAACCGGCTCCATGCAGGCCATTGCTAAACGGCCATTGCTATCATTTTCATCCTTAAAAACCCTTATAGCACACTGACGGCAAGCCCCAACTGATCCCATTGCGGGATGCCAGCAGAAATAAGGAAGATCAATCCCTAAAGACAAACAGATCTCCAGAAGGTTTTTACCTTCTTTTACTTCATACGGTCGATTATCAATGTAGAGCGTTGCCATTTTACCTCACCCTAAATCCCTCTCCTGAAGGAGAGGGACTTTTGGGCCATTGCTAATTGTTAATTATTCCATTTAATTATCAGTATCCTTTTACATTATCTAATAAATCCATCCCGTCACTCCGAGCGCTCCCTTCATTTTACCTCACGCTAAATCCTCCTCCTGAAGGAGAGGGACTTTTGAGCCAGTGCTTATTGTTAATTATTCCATTTAATCATCATCTATTATACTTTCTAATATCCATTAAGACACTCCGAGCACGCTCCCAGTCACTCCGAGCGCTCCCTTCTTCTTAAGGAGAAGGGCCGGGGATGAGGTCTTATCCGTACGGACATTTCCTCTCATATACATGCCGTTCAAAATCCTCTCTGAAATATTTCAAAGCGCTTTGCAGCGGTTCTACAGCACCGGGAGCTAAGGCGCAAAATGTATTTCCCGGACCCAATAGTTTTGTGTGCTGATCAAGTATTTCAAGGTCATTTATGCTTCCGTTTCCTCGTTCGATGGATAATAAAATCTTTTCGATCCAAGGTAGTCCTTCGCGACAAGGTGTGCACCAACCGCATGATTCGCGTGAAAAAAATAATTCAAGGTTGTGGACAAAACCAACAGGGCAAGTTCGATCGTCAAGAACGATCATTGTTCCTGTTCCTAAGCGACTACCCGCTGTTGCCACTGAACGAAAATCCATTTTAATATCCATATGTTGCTCAACCAAAAAGTCAGTAGACGCACCGCCAGGTAAAACACCTCTGAATTTATAACCAGCTTTCATACCACCGGCATAATCTTCAATTAACTCCCGCATAGTAACACCCATAGGCAATTCCCAACAGCCAGGCTTATTAACATGTCCGCTTACTCCGTATAATTTAGTTCCGCCATCTTCACTATAGCTTAAACTTTTGTACCAATCGGCCCCATTATTAATGATGTGAGGAAGGTTACAAAGCGTTTCAACATTATTTACAATAGTGGGTTTGCCAAATAAACCACTCACTTGAGGAAAAGGAGGTTTAGCCCTTGGTGTTGCCCTTTTTCCTTCCAATGCATTCAATAAAGCTGTTTCTTCTCCACACATGTACCTTCCAACGCCAGTATGCAAATACATTTGAAGCGAGTATCCTGAACCCTGAATATTCTCACCCAAATAGTTAGCAGCATAAGCTTCTTCAATTGCTTTAATAATGCATTCGGCAGCTTGTTTATAGGCAAACCGAAGAAATACATAAGCGGTTGAGGCCTGAATGGCATAAGCTGCAATTATCATCCCTTCGATTAATTGATGAGGGTTCCCCTCTAAAAGCATTCTGTCTTTGAACGTGCCGGGCTCCATCTCATCGGCATTAGCAACCAAATATTTAACAGGAGGTGCATGTTCATTCATCGGTACAAAACTCCATTTCATCCCGGTGCTGAAACCCGCGCCTCCTCTGCCTTTTAAATTAGATTCCTTAACCAATTCAGTAACCTCTTTGGGCTCCATTTTCATCACCGTTCTAACAGCCAAATACCCTCCAGTCATCTCATATTCCTTTAGATTTAGAGGAGGTCTGTTAGGATTTATATTCTTAGTAAGCGGTCTTTCCATTGATTTCTGAATTTTAATAAAATCCCGTATGTATAACCCCTCTCAAAAGGGGAATAAGAGAGTGCTAATTTCTCATCCAGTCAAGCACTCCCACTCCTTAAGCTGAGGGCTTTGGTGCGCTATATCTTGCGAGAATCCCCTCCAATTCCTCCACCTTTGTATTTCTGTATAAGTCATTATCTATCATTAAAGCTGGGGCGTGATCACAGCAACCCAAACACGCATTGGGTAATAATGTAAACTGACCATTCGAAGTGGTTTCTCCGAAACTGATCCCCAGTTTATTTCTTATAGCAGTATAAAGCGACTGATAACCCATCACCCAACAGGTAATGCTATCGCAAAGAAGAATAATATGCTTGCCAACAGGTTTCCTGAAAATCAGGTTGTAAAAAGTCGCCACACTATCTAATTCTGCTGTCGACATTTCAAGATAATCTGCAATAGCTTTTAATGAATCATCAGAAATCCAACCTCTCTGTTTTTGCACAATTTTCATCGCTTCAATGCAAGCCGCCTTTTTGTAAGGAACAAGGCTTATTTCATGATCAATAGCATGACGTTCAGTATCTCCCAACCCCTCCAAAGGAGGAGTACCATTACTTGTATTATTTTGAATATCTAAGGCCATTATTAATTAGTCTTTCGTTATAAGTCTGCCAATAACAGATGCTATTAAACACACAGCTAAACCACTTTGAGGGGAAATGGCTAGTGCCTTCAATATCTCCTCCTTAAGCAGGTTAACGCGATCACCTGTCTATATCCGCCAATACATAATCCATGCTTCCTAAAATTGAAAGCAAATCGGCAACCGTGTACCCCTTGCTTATATAGGGTAACATTTGCATATGCGGAAAAGAAGGTGTCCTTATTCTTGAGCGGTAGGGCGATGTGTTTCCATCACTCACCATATAATAACTATTATTTCCTTTTGTGGCTTCGATACAACTCATCGCTTCTCCAGTCGGAATAACCGGTCCCCAACTAACATTTAAGAAATGATTGATAAGTGTTTCGATGTCTTGCATTGTATATTTTTTCAGAGGAGGTGTAGTAAGCGGATGATCCGCTTTGAAGGCGCCTTCAGGCATATGCTTTAAGCATTGTTCAATAATTCTTAGACTTTGCAACATCTCAAGTTCACGAACAACTGCACGATCATAGCAATCGCCATTTTGGGCGATAGGAATTTCGAAGTCAAAGTTTTCATAACCTGAGTAAGGTTGTTTTTTGCGCATATCCCATTCAAAGCCACAAGCCCGTAATCCAGGACCTGTAACTCCCCATTCAATCGCTTCTTGTAATGTGTAAATGCCTATTCCTACAGTTCTGGCTTTGAAAATGCTGTTTTTCATTACCATGTTATGGTATTCCTTTACTCTCTTAGGGAAATAAGCGATGAAGTCGGCAACTAGTTTATCCCAACCTTTTGGCAAGTCTTGTGAAACACCACCGATTCTGAACCAGTTCGGATGCATTCTTCCTCCACAAACAGCTTCAACTATGTCAAATATCTTTTCCCTGTCAGTAAACATGTAGAATACAGGAGATAGTTGGCCAATGTCTTGCGCAAAGGTTCCATACCAAACTAAATGACTGGCAATTCGGAAGAATTCGCACATCATCACCCGTATAACCTTTACACGTTCAGGAACTTCAATGCCTGCCAGTTTTTCAACAGAAAGCAGGTACGCAAGATTGTTCATTACACCGCCTAAATAATCAATACGGTCAGTATAAGGTATGTAAGTGTGCCACGATTGTCGCTCACCCATTTTCTCGGCACCCCTATGATGAAAGCCAATATCAGGAACTGCGTCGATGATATCTTCTCCGTCCAGCTGCAAAATAATGCGTAATACCCCATGAGTTCCGGGGTGCTGAGGGCCAATATTCAAAAACATAAAATCAGCATCCTCACTATGACGTTTTAAACCCCATTCTTCAGGTTTAAAACGCAATGCCCCTTGTTCAGTATCCACTTTTTCATCCCAAAGTTTAAACGGACCCATTTCTGTGGCCCTGGCAGGGTGCTCTTTACGGAGCGGATGGCCCTGCCAGGTTAATGGCATAAGTATCCGTTGCAGATGGGGGTGGCCGTCAAAACGAATTCCGAACATATCATATACTTCACGCTCATACCAGGCAGCTGAAGGCCACAGATGGGTAAGAGTAGGAGCCGAAGGATATTCGCCGTCCAGAGCAATCTTTAGGCGGATGAATTGATTGCGTATAAATGACAGAAGGTGATAAACTATAGTAAAGTCTTTGGAAGGGTAATTATTTCGGTTTGCTCTTGAGCGCTCGTCGATCGCGAACAAGTCATAAAGCATTGGAAAAGGTTCAGGAGAGCCTGTTTTAAGGTAGGTTAATACTTCTATAACCTTGGTTGAGTGAACCCAAAAAGTGGCAACATCATCAGCGGTCTGTTGTGGTGTTAAAACTGATTCGCCGAATTTCAGCGTCAGTTCGGGTGCCAACTTTTCGGGGGCATACATGGGTTATAAC
>RCUQ01000697.1_pt1 | contig 14407 bp, 12 predicted proteins | sample 2166351 | NCBI WGS metagenome assembly RCUQ01 (sample SAMN09932597, study PRJNA488358) | compost metagenome | feature: garden; material: soil; isolation source: compost soil in acetonitrile-enriched culture | place: Germany: Experimental Botanical Garden Goettingen | collected 2016-01-27
TCGCAATATTAAGAAAAATTATGTTTTTGTAATAATACGTAGTGAAACTCAATTTCTTGATGGTTTAATTTTTATTAACAAGTGTTTGCTAAAAATTAATTTCAATTTCACTACTTTTGTATTTAGAATTTTTCTAAATAAAGTAATGTTAGATATAAATAAAATTAGAGCAGATTTTCCAATTTTGTCCCGAACTGTAAACGGGAAACCATTGGTTTATTTCGACAACGGAGCCACATCGCAAAAACCTCAAGTAGTGATTGATGCGATTACTAAATACTATCAGGAAATTAACGCCAATATTCATCGCGGTGTGCATACTTTGAGCCAATTGGCAACAGATGCTTATGAGGTTTCCAGAAAAAAAGCCCAAAATCATATCAATGCCAAATTCGCTCATGAAGTGCTTTTTACTTCAGGGACCACACATGGTGTAAATTTGGTTGCGAATGGGTTTGCTGCTATTTTAAAACCGGGTGATGAGGTCGTGGTTTCAGCATTGGAACACCACAGTAATATTGTGCCTTGGCAGATGCTGTGTGAGAAAACAGGGGCTGTTCTTAAAGTCATTCCAATGAATGAAAAAGGGGAGCTGATTATGGAGGAATATGATAAATTAGTGTCAGATAAAACTAAAATCGTCACCGTAAATCATATTTCGAATGCTTTGGGAACGATCAATCCAATCAAATACATAATTGACAAAGCGCATGAGTTTGGTGCAGCCGTTTTTATAGATGGCGCTCAGGCCGTTCCGCATTTGAAGCCGAATGTGCAGGAATTAGATTGTGATTTTTATGCTTTTTCAGGTCATAAAATGTGTGGTCCAACAGGAACCGGAATTTTGTACGGAAAGGAAGCTTGGTTAAATAAATTACCACCGTATCAAGGTGGAGGTGAAATGATCAAGGAAGTAACTTTTGAAAAAACTACCTATGCTGATTTGCCTCACAAATTTGAAGCGGGAACTCCTGATATTGCCGGAGGAATTGTTTTAGGTACTGCGATTGACTACATGAATGAAATTGGTTTCGAAAACATTCAGAAGCAAGAATTGGAATTACTGGAATACGCAACGAAGCGTTTGCTGGAAATTGAAGGCTTGAAAATTTTTGGTACTGCTGCAGCAAAAACTTCGGTAATTTCGTTTAACATTGAGGGAATTCATCCGTATGACATTGGTGCTATCATTGATAAATTAGGAATTGCAGTACGAACAGGACATCATTGCGCGCAACCGATTATGAATTTCTTTAAGATTCCGGGAACAATACGTGCTTCGTTTGCCTTTTACAATACCAAAGAAGAAATTGATGTGATGATAGAGGCGGTCAAAAAAGCACAAATGATGTTGTCTTAAAACTAACGAATCATGAAAATAGCAATAGCATTGTTTTTAAGTATAGTTGTGATCAGCAGCTGTTCAAGTCAAAAAAACACCGATATGAATACGGCCACAATTGAATACAGTGCACAATCAAGGGGCATTTACCAAAAGGTTTTGGTGGAAAATCAAACAATTTTTGTTTCTAAAAACAGAGATGAAAAACCGGTTGAAACCAAAGTATCGGATGCGGATTGGAAAGTGCTCACTGCAGAATTTGAGAAGCTAAATCTTGATGCTGTTCCAAATTTGAAAGCGCCAACGGAAAAACGCTTTTACGACGGTGCGGCTATTGCCAATTTGAAGATCACCTACAAAGGAAAAACATACGAAACGAAAGGCTTTGACCATGGTTATCCGCCGGCAGAAATCAAGAAGTTAGTCAATACCTTAGTTTCATTCACCCAAAAATAAAGTAACTGAAATATTCAGCATAGATGACAATAAAAGAAATACAAGAAGAAATTATAGATGAATTTTCAATGTTTGATGACTGGATGCAGCGTTATGAGTACATCATTGAATTAGGAAAAAGTCTTCCGTTAATCAAAGAAGAATTCAAGACGGATAATAATCTTATCAAAGGCTGTCAATCAAAAGTATGGTTACAAGGAGAGCAAATTGATGATAAAATCGTTTTTACGGCCGATAGCGACGCGATTTTAACCAAAGGAATCATTGCTATACTGATTCGTGCTTTTTCAAATCAGAAGGCCTCAGATATTCTTGAAGCCGATATGGATTTCATTGACGAAATAGGTTTGAAGGAACATTTGTCCCCAACACGTGCCAATGGATTGGTATCGATGATAAAAAATATTAAAATGTATGCTTTGGCATTCAACACTAAAAACTAAAATTATGACAGAAGAAATAAACACCGCCGAATTAGGAGAAGCCATCGTACAAAAACTAAAAACGATTTATGATCCTGAAATCCCTGTTGATATCTACGAATTAGGATTGATTTATGACGTGATGGTGAATACCGATTATGAAGTAAAAATCCTGATGACACTAACCTCTCCAAACTGTCCTGTTGCGGAAAGTTTGCCAAGAGAAGTGGAAGAGAAAGTTAAATCTATCGAATATGTAAAAGATGCTGATGTGGAGATTACGTTCGATCCGCCTTGGAGCAAAGATTTAATGAGTGAAGAAGCAAAATTAGAATTGGGAATGTTATAAAATTTGTTCAAAGTTTAAAGTTTAAGGTTGCTCAACCTTAAACTTTGAACCTTTAAACTTTTCGAAATGGAAGAAATAATCAATAAGGTGGCCAATAGTGTTTTGGAGGTTTTCGATCTTGAAGACTATTATCCGGAAGGAATTCGGGCGCAAATCGATATTTCACAATGGCTTTTGGATGGCTTTGTTTTGAAAGAAAGCGATTTTAGAGAAAAGCTAAAAAATTATGATTGGTCACAATATCAGGGGCAATATGTAGCTGTTTCTTGCGGAACAGATGCGATTATTCCTGCTTGGGCGTTGATTTTGGTTACGATTCAATTGACACCTTTTGCAAAAAAAATTGTCAACGGCTATAGAGAAGATATCGATGCCTCTCTGTACGAAGACGTGCTTTCCAAAATTGATTACTCTGTTTACAAAGACAAGCCTGTTATCCTCAAAGGCTGTTCTAAAAAACCGGTACCTTTGCGTGCCTATATCTTGGCAGCCCAGTATCTGCAGCCCTTTGCCAGAAGCATTATGTACGGAGAAGCCTGTTCAGCGGTTCCTTTGTATAAATCAGCCAAAAAATAAATTAGCTTTCTTTCGTATTTAAATTAAGTGAATTTTAACATTTGCTCAGTTTTCATTATATTTGATTATCAATTAAATAAAGGGAAAATGAGAAATCTTCTATTGGCAGTAATGTTTATGGCAACTGCCGTTTCTGTTCAGGCTCAAAATTCGGAAAAAGAGTTGATACTAAACACCGAGAAAGCTGTTAAATCAATTGCGGACACAACCAAAAATGGATGGAAGAAGAAGGGAACGGTTTCGTTTCTTTTTAATCAGTCGAATTTCAATAATTGGATTGCCGGTGGAGAGAACAATTTGTCAGGTAATTTGGGGATCAACTATGATTTCAATTACAAAAAGGATGATATGTCATGGGATAATAAAGTTTTGGCTTCCTATGGTCTGCTTCAAACCGGAACAGCGGATTTTGAGAAGAAAACAGATGACCGATTGGAGTTAAATTCTCTTTTAGGAAAAAAAGTCGCAGAGGAAAGCAATTGGTATTATTCTCTATTTTTAAATTTCAGGACCCAATTTACAAAAGGGTATATCTACGGAAAAGATGTCAATGGGGCCGAAATAAGAACGGAATTCACCGACTTTCTTTCTCCGGGCTATTTGACTTTTGGACCAGGGATATACTGGAAGAAAGATGAAAATTTAAAGTTTAATTTTGCGCCCCTAACCTCGAAATTTACCTTTGTGGATAAAGATAAGACATCAGATGTTGGATATGTTGACGGTAGTTATTTTGGTGTTGATGCCAATAAAAGTATGCGATACGAATTGGGGTTTTATGCATCAGCTTATTATAAGTTTAATGTCATGGCCAATGTATCTGCAGAAAACACCTTAAATCTCTATTCTAATTATCTTGAAGACCCTCAAAATGTTGACCTTGATTATTCTTTGGCCGTTATAATGAAAATCAATAAATATTTATCCGCTAATTTATCGTTTCAGACTATATATGATGATAATGCTTTTCAAGGATTTCAAACCAGAGAAGTTTTTGGTTTAGGAGTTAATTTTGGATTCTAAAATAGATAAATAAGTATAAAAAAAGACCTTTTGATGCATTTCAAAAGGTCTTTTTACTATTAAACGAGATAATGTTATTCTTCTTTATCTTCTTTTTCTACAGCGTCTTTATAATCAGGGTATAAAAACTTATTGTATGGGAAACGGGTAATGTGAATTTGTCGGACAGCTTCATACACACGTTCTCTGAATTCTTCAAAGTTTTCTTTGTTTTTTGCAGAGATGAACAAAGCATTTTGCTCACCTACGCGACTCATCCAAGTTGATTTCCATTCTTCCAGCGTGTAATGTCTGGTGGTTTTTTCGGTCATTAAATCATCATGATCAATGGTCAGATGTTTGTAGGCATCAATTTTATTGAAAACCATAATTGTTGGTTTGTCACTGGCTTTGATGTCTAATAAAGTTTGGTTTACCGATGCGATATGATCTTCAAAATCCGGATGTGAAATATCGACCACATGCAAAAGCAAATCAGCTTCGCGAACCTCGTCCAGTGTGCTTTTGAAAGAATCTACCAATTGAGTTGGTAATTTTCTAATAAATCCAACGGTATCTGAAAGCAAAAAAGGCAGGTTTTTAATCACTACTTTTCGTACAGTGGTGTCCAAAGTGGCGAATAGTTTGTTCTCTACAAAAACATCACTTTTACCAACAGCATTCATCAAAGTGGATTTTCCAACATTGGTGTATCCAACTAAAGCCACACGAACCATAGCACCGCGGTTGCTACGTTGCACACCCATTTGCTTGTCAATGGTTTTTATTTTTTCTTTCAATAATGAAATCCTGTCACGAACAATACGTCTGTCGGTTTCAATCTCGGTTTCCCCGGGACCACGCATCCCGATTCCTCCTTTTTGACGCTCCAAGTGTGTCCATAAACCGGATAATCTTGGTAACAAATAGATGCATTGTGCCAATTCTACTTGTGTACGGGCATAAGAAGTTTCTGCTCTTTGTGCAAAAATATCCAGAATAAGATTCGTTCTGTCCAGAATTTTACAATCAATAATCTTTGAAATATTCTTTTGTTGGGACGGCGACAATTCATCGTCAAATATCAAGGTTGAAATGTCATTTTCTTTTACGTAAAGATTGATCTCATCAATTTTTCCGGTACCTAGAAACGTTTTAGGATTTGGTTTGTCCATTTTTTGCCAAAAGCGTTTCACCACTTGTCCTCCAGCGGTAAAGGTCAAAAACTCCAATTCGTCAAGATATTCGTTTAGTTTTTCTTCACTTTGGTTTTGGGTTACAATACCAACAATTGCCGTTTTTTCGAAATTTATTACTTCTTTTTCTAACATGTCTTTAAATAAGACTACAAATTTACTGATTTGCTTTATACTTCTGGAGTTCTTTATAAAAAACAGAAGATTTTGAATCTGATTATTTAGGATTTATTGTCTAAATAGAGAATATCTAATAAGAAAGCGAATCTTTACAAAATAATACTTTTGCAAAGATTCGCTTTTAAACCCCATAAAGAAGGCGAAATTTTTACTCGTAAATATATGTTTTTACGGTTTTTAGCATTCCGTTATCCTCAATAAGGGAATAGGATGCCGGATAGTTTAAAGTGTTGTATTTGAATTTCCCACTTTTAATAATATCTTTTGCAGCAGTAGTTGTGTATATCAATTCATTGTTGCCACAGATTGATTGAAAGTTAAATTCTTCCTCATGAAAGGAAACCAGTGGTACAATAACTTTATAGTTTTCACCAAATATGTTTTTTACGATTAGCATATCGGCTGAATTTTTATCATCAAACCCATACGTTTTTATTGATTTATCGCCTAACAATCCTTTGTGTCTGACAACGTTATCATTCGAATATACATATTCTGTTTTGTTGAAAATTTGTTGATTTCTATCTCTGGAAGAACGTCTGGTAATCAGACCGTTTTCAACGATATATTCAATGTCTTCAACATAAGTTTGTTGGCTGTTCGTTTTTTTGGTAATTGCTTTTATTCTTGCTCCTTCATATGAAAAAGTGACTGTTTTAGTGACGTATTTACCTTCCTCATCGTATTTTTTGGTGAATTTTATGAGTCGGTTGTCCCCATCATAAGTGTAATTTATTACTTCTTTCCAGTTGCTTCCCGTTTTTTCTTTGACACTCATATCCAACAATCCCTTTTGGTTGTAAAAGAAGTTCTGGGTAACATCAGATGTAGTGATTGTTGAAAGTTTGCCATCCTTGAATAGGAAGTTTTTGTTAATAATTTCACCGCTTTTTAGATTTCGGAAATTTGTTTTAACAATATTAATTTGTTTTAGCTTAACGGGATTTTCCTCGGTTTGACTATGAGATAAATAAGAGAAGGCCATCATAAAGACGGCAAAAAAGTAGGTTTTCATATGGTATTTTGTTTCAATTTGGGAGTACCAAAATACAAAAATCAACCAAAGGACGGCAATTTTGAAGCTGAAAAGTAAGGAGGAAAATTATTTTTTTTAGGTAATTGTTTCGTTTTGCATTGATTATAAAGAGCTTATGATATAGTCAAACAGTGTTAAAAATGAATTTTTGCCTGCGGATCTTTATAACAGCTGCTTTCATGAGCTATTAAAACTAAAGTATTTGACGAGCCCCTGCACTTGTGGAGCCACGATTGATTTTGTGGTAAGTCTATAAAATAAACCCCTCCGGAATCAATAAACTGATCCTAAGAGGGGTTTGTTCGTAAAGTAGTCTGTCTTGAGAAACGGTATAATTCATAACAGACTTCATTTGAGTCTGTAAGTTTTTCGTTTTTACAAAAGAAAGTGATTCAGTTGTATCTAAACGATAAAGCCTAATTTACTGAAACAAGCTTAACTTCAAAAATAAGTACAGAACCTCCAGGGATAGTACTGTAATCATTGTTTCCATAGCCTAGATGGGCCGGTACTAAGAGGATACCGCTACCACCTTCTTTAAAATAAGGGATTCCTTCCGTCCAGCCTTTTATTACTTGCTGTAATCCAAACGAAATACCTTCAGAAGCACTCTGGTCAAAGACATTACCATTGGTGAAATAGCCTTTGTAAGCTACGGTTACATTAGAATTCTGACTAGGTTGTTCACCTGTTCCGGGCTCATTAATTACATAGTACAAGCCTGAATTGCTTTTTTGGGCAGTTAAATTGTTTTTTGCTATATAGGCAATAATTTCTTGTTCGTTTTTAGCAACGTAATCAACTTCTTTGTCTTTTGAACAAGATATAAAAAGAGTTAAGGCTAAAGCAAATAAGATGTGTTTCATGATTGAATTTATTTAAGGGAAGGGGCAAATATAGTAAAATTCCATATGTAACTGTCGTGAAAAAGTTAGCTCCTATTTAGACTCTTGAAGTTTAATTTAGAACGAGTAATTAGTCCCCATAAATTTGTACATCATCTACTTGGAACGCACCATCCAAAGCTAAGTTTTTGCCCGAACCCGTATATTTAAAAGCAATATTTATTTTACCTGAGTAGGAAGACAAGTCAATACCGCCGGAACCCACAAACTGATGCCAGGGTGTTGATTGATTTGGTAAATTAGGCGTTAGGGGAATCCAGGTGGCGGCTGCAATATTTAAACCATCAAAATCAGAAGAAATATATACTTGAAGTGAATTTAGGGGAGAATCAACGTCTAAATGATGTTGAGCCGTTCTGAAAGTCAGTACTTCATTTGTGTGCGTGTCCATGTCAATTTTGGGAGAAATCAACCAAGCAATGTTCGATACGACCTTAGTTCCTGTTGTATTGAATTCGGCATAGCCGTTACCGGAATATACTGTTCCAATCCAAAATTTTGTACCTTTTTGAACCATGTTAGACCAATTCGGTAAATTGAGTTTGGTGTTGTTTTCTACCGATTGAAAGTCTTCTGAGAAAAAGGGAACAGCCCTTGTTCCGGTCATCATAACATCTTTTTCAAATCGGGCAACGAGTTGGTAATCGGAACCAAACTTAGTCAGTATCCCTTTTACTGTTCCGCTTCCGTCAGGAACCAAATTATTGGCAAAGTCTGCAAAACTGCTCGTTCTGAAAATCATTTGATTCCCCAATTTGTCCATCAAACTCCAGTTCGTGGCACCGCCAACATCATTGGTTTCTTCATAGTAATGGCGTCCATTGGCTGCAGCCGTAAACTGAACATCGGATATTTCAACCAAAGTATTCAATTTTGAATCGTGAAGCAAGTCGGCAATCGTACTGGCCGTTGTCAAAAGATCTTCATTTACGGTTGTGCAGGAAGCATTCAATACTTTTTTATAGTCATTTTGAGAAAGCCTGCCCACAGAGCCCTCGTTGTAGGAGTTCACATAAATACTGCCTATTCGTAAGGCACCATAAAAAATATCGGTGTATTGGTCCTTCAGTTTTATATAGACTTTATTGCCGATTCGATAGTCGATATAAGTATTTGTGGCATCAACGGGGACACTAAAACCAATGGCTGGTGATTCGGCTGTCGCCAAAGTTTGAAAGGAAATCGTTTTGAAAAAATTACCGGCCTCGTCGCTTGAAACCACATAGGCTTCAATAATGTCATCATATGGATATTGAGTCGCAATGGCATTGGCATCTTTATGAACATCTGCAACAGTTCTGTTAACGGTTAAATCAGGTTGCGTACAACTTAGTTTCGGAACTGAAAATTCATCGTTCACACAGGCTGTTAAAAGAGTTGCAATGGCTATTGGAAGAAGGAAATTATTGAAAGTAGGTTTCATAAAATAGCTGTTTTTCTGATTTATAAATTGATATAAAGATTAACGAAATAGGTTCTTGCGTACCCATAAAAATATTTGTTTCCAAAAGAAGGTGTCCCGCTCGAAACATCCTGATTGAGTTGTCTGAAATTGGCATTTCTGGCTTGTTCGTAACCGCCAGTTTTGTAGCTAATGTTAAGAAGATTGTTTATGCTCACAAAGAGTCCCACATTTTTACCGTAGATTCTCCAGGATTTTCCTGCTGAAAGATTGAGCAGGGTGAAGGGGGCAAATTTTTCCTGTTGTAGTAATATTGCAGCTCTTTCTTCGGTTGCTTCCGGAAAGTTGAAACCGCTTGCCGGGTTTTTGTAAAAGTTTTGCGTTCTGGAAATAGGAGAAATATCAATATAACTGTTTGATAAGTAATTGATATTGGCGCCAATCCACCAATATTTGGGGTCACGATATTCGATCCCCAGACTATAGGCCTGTTGTGGCATTCCGGCTTGTTTGTAGTTTTTTAAACTTGCTTTGCCAAAATCAAATACAGGATTGGGATTCTCTACGGAAGCTTGGGCATCATTGGCGATAGTTACATTTGGATCACTGTCAAAAGTGAATTCTCCAAAAGCCATTGAAGCAGTCGTTTTGAAGGAGGAATTGATTTGGTATTCCAAACTGAATTCGGTTCCCCAGTTTTTCTTGTTTAACTGCGTGAGCGTCTGGCTCACAAAGGCATCTGTATTCGAATAGCCTGCACCATCATCAAAGATACCTTCGGCATAGAAAAAGGAAGTTTGGGTGGCATTTTTTATCAATGTGTAGAATACTGTTGCTCTTGCTTTTAATTTTGGAGATCGAAAAATATAACTGGCATCCAGACTGCTGATGTTCTCGCTTTCAAGTCCGTCAACGATGCTGTTATTCAATCTTGAATTCGGGAAAGTATTGCGAAGTGTTGGTGCTTTCGTGAGATGCGCTCCATTAAAAAGCAACAGCTGTTTTCCTGAGATTTTGAAGGTGATTCCGCCTTTAAAACCAAAATTTTCAAAAGTTACTTTGGCGCTTTTTCCAAAAGATGTCGTTTCATAAATGCCATTCTTGTACAATCCTTCTCTTTGATAATTGGTGTTTGCGAAACTTTGGGCCAGATAAAAATCGGCAGTTTTGTATGAGAATTTGAATTGTGTGTAGGCTTCGCGAATGTTCGCAAAATAATTATAATTGTAAGCATAGGCATCACCAACGATTACTTGACGGTTGGGATGGAGCAAGTCAGATTGCGCCTGACTGCCTTTGTAAAAAGTATCAATGTCATCAAAATAAGTGCCGCCCAATAAATCCAGAAGTTTTTGATAGTTATGTGATTCTAATTTTTTAAAACATACGCCAGCAGTTAAAAAAGTATTTTCGGAGAGTTGGGTGTTTAATGTTGAAGTGGCTGCTATGGTTTTGTCATCGGTGCGATCCTCGTACAATACATATTTGCTTTTGGCGGGTTCATAGCCCAAAACGGTTCCGTTATTATCTAAAATTTGTTTCTGATTGGCTAGATACATTGCGTCCCAATCGATTTGGGAATTGGCTAAAAACTGTTCTTTACTTTTTTCGGCATTTTCATAATCAGGCGTAAATTCTCCTGAATATTCGCCGTTGTCCGGCGCATATAACGAGCTGTAATAACTTGGCATTTTCCGGTAGTAGGCTGGATCTGGGCTATTGGCATGCTGGTAATCAATATTGGTGTTGCCAATTTTTCCAAACTGATACATAAGGTTTGAATTCAGGTTTGCTTTATCACTTATTTTACAATAATGGCTTAGCATTAAGACGGGTTCTTCAATGGTTTTGACTCTCGAATTTCTCTTTTGGCCTGCTTGAAAACCCCAATACGAATTGTATTTTTCGGAAGTTAACTGTGTCACTTCAGCGGTATTGGGTGAGTTTTTTCCGCGAATATTAGGAGTGTAGAATCCGGTGAAATTAAGCGAATGATTTTTATTCAGCCTTTTTTCGAGACTTATAAAAAATGAGTTGGCATCATAAGTTGTTCCTTGAAAATAAGCTTCCTGCGCCAGACGTTTCCCTGCTGAAATCACCATTGCCCAGCCTTGTGCATTCATTCCGGAAGCATAGGTTCCTATCATGCGATAACTGTAATTAGTATTGGTGGCCGAAAATGAAATTCTCGATCCAGCCCGGTATATAGAGGCTCTGGTATTGATTTCCTGTGTTCCCAAAATACCACCAAAAGCATAATCAGAGGGTGTACTGCCAATCGAAAATTCCTGATTGCGAAGCGCATCATTTAGTCCGCCCCAATTTCCCCATTGTGGTCTTCCGTCATATAATTTGTTCATCGAGACGCCATTAATCAGCATGCTGGCATGTTCGCTGTCTAATCCTCTAATTCTAAAGCGGGCTTGACCCCAATTAAAGGAAGCCGCTTGCTGAAAAGCATCTTTTGAAGATTGCAGTAACCCTGAAGTATTCTCAGAACCACTATTATCGTCAGTCAAATCACTTTCGTACAGCGTTATTAAACCAAGGAGTTGTTCTGAAGTTTGGTCTTCTTCTAATGGGATTGTGCCTAAGTCGAGATTTTTTCCTTTAATAATCAGAATTGGAATTAATTTATCCTTATAGCCCTGACTGTGTATCAAAAGGAACTGATTGTCTTGGCTTGTAGTTTCAAATCTAAATTGCCCATCGGCTGTTGTGAGTTGCATTTCTGAGGTGTTTTGTATCCTGACAACTACATGTTCGAGCGCTTTCTGTGTTTTAGCATCGATAATTTTTCCTGAAAATCCTGTTTCTTTTTGAGCAAAACCGATTCCTGTACGAAATACAAAGAATAAGATGAAGATGAGGTTTTTAAAATGGAGTCTTGGGTCTATTGGTTTGTAATGATTTAGATAATTCAAAATAATTATTGTAAGATTGTAATTACAAAACTAATAAAAAATAGTAAGTTTTTACTTTCAAATTAAAAAATATTTTTGAATGGTATAAGAAGTAAATAAAAAACCCGGCAGTTCTAAAGCTGTCGGGTCTGTAAACGATATAAGAATAAAAAGAATCTATTCAATAGCCTTAATTCTGGAAACCATAAATGCAATCAGGAATCCAAAAATACCAATGAAAGCAAATGAAAATCGTAATCCAAAAGCTTCAGCAATATAACCAATAATGGGCGGGCCCATTAAAAACCCCAAGAAACTGACGCTCGAAACGGCAGTTAATGCTTCGCCTGTTGGGATGGTGGGATGTTTTCCGGCGATACTGTAAAGCGTTGGTATAATGGTAGAAACACCCAATCCTACAAACATAAATGCAATAGTTGATGGGATGATGTACGGAAAAAGTACTGCCGTAAACAATCCTGCCGAAATCATGCAACCGCTGATTTGCATCACTCTCTTTCGACCAAATTTAAGGGTCAAACCATCTCCAAAAAATCGTCCGCTGGCCATCATAATCATAAAAGAAGTATAGCCTAAAATGACTAATGGTCCTGGAGCTTTGACAATATCTTTAAAATAAACCCCGCTCCAATCGAACATAACTCCTTCGCTGGCCATACAACAAAAACCTATCACCCCGAGCCAAATTAAGGTGCCGTCCGGTTTTTGAAATCCTTTTTTAGTTTCAGTTCGTAAGGTTTCTTTGGCTTTGATTAAAAATTTATAATTAAAAACAATTAGTAAAACGACAATAAAGGCAACAATTATAAAATGGATATAAGTAGAAAGTTCAAGTGCTAACATACCCAAGCCAACAAGTGCTCCGGTAAATCCGGCCAAACTCCACATGCCATGAAAAGAAGACATTATGGTTCTTTTGAAAAGTCCTTCGGTATAAACACCTTGCGTATTGACGGATATGTTGGTTAAGTTGGCAAAGGCTCCAAAGATAAATAGACCTAAGGAAAGTTGCCAGGCGTTTTGTGCCAGTCCAAGATTGGTTAAACTAAAAGCATATAGTAAAATAGAAAGAAGGAGAACGCGGTGGCTGCCAAAACGAGTTACCAGTCTTCCTGAAAAATACATCATGGCCAATTGCCCTAACGGAACGGCAAATAATATGGTTCCTAAACTTCCTTCGCTAAGATGTAAAGCGGTTTTAATATCCGGAATACGGCTTGCCCAAGTGGCGAAACATAAACCCATTCCAAAGTAAAACATCGATACGGCCCAACGGATTCTCACTAAATAAGAAGCTTTGGCATCTCGATAGTTCTTCTTGTATTTTCCTTTTGTTTTGAATCTGCCTAGAAAGTTTAAATCTATCAAATGAATTGTTTTTAGAGTTTTACGCTTCAAAAGTACAAAAAGTAATGACTCATTATGTCATATCAACACATTGTGATCAAAAATACATCGTTATTGTTTATAAAAGCAGTACTTTTCTTTGGTTGCTACTTTGAATCGCAGCTTCAATTATTTGCATAACGTGAACACCATCCTGGGCAGTGACAGGTTCCGGTCTATTGTTAATAACAGACTGATAGACTCCTTCAAAAAAATCATAATAGTTGCCTTGAAGAGTTAGTAAATTAGCCTTAAAGATATCATTGTTGACTTCAGTATGTAAAAGTCCTTGATGCGCTTCAGACTCGGTTCCCCAGGTTTCTAAATTTGGTTTTTTCCCCAGTTTTAAATCATCTTCCTGCACATCGCCGCGAGGTTTTAGGAATGAACCTTTTTTGCCATGAACAATGAAGGATGGGATGGCTTCCCGTACAAAAAAACCGGCTTTCAGACGAACTCTAAAGTTGGCATAATAAAGCAGAATATCGATATAATCATCTACCAGCGAGTTTTCTCTTGTGATTCGGATATCAGCAAAAACGGATTGCGGTAAACCAAATAAAAACAGGGCTTGGTCTATTAGATGTGGACCCAAATCTTTCAGAATTCCGGCTCCTGAATTGGCTGTTTCTTTGTGTTGCTTTGGACTTAAATTCGGATTATAACGGTCAAAATGGAATTCGGCTTCTACAATTTCGCCCAGTAAATTTTCGGTCACCACTTTTTTAACGGTTTTGAAATCACTGTCCCATCTACGGTTTTGAAAAACGGCAAGTTTCAGACCTTTTTCTTTTGCCAGAGCTGCCAATTCCTGTGCTTGGACTACCGTGGTGGTAAATGCTTTTTCAACAATAGCATGTTTTCCGGCCAGTAACACTTTTTTGGCGTATTCATAATGGGTTTCTACCGGCGTATTCACTACCACTAAGTCTACATCGTCTTGCAGTAAATCGTCGATAGAAGCATAACTTTTAACAGAAGGATAATCTTCTTGGATCAGTTTTTTACTTCTCTCCCAAGAACCCAAGAGTTCAAATCCAGGATGAATAGCTAAAAAAGGGGCGTGGAAAACTTTCCCGGACATTCCGTATGAAAGTAAAGCTGTTTTTATTTTTTGCATGTCGTTTTATTTATAAAATAGGTTCTACGGGATTTTGAATAAAAAAAATCGGAAACAGAATTCTTGTAAAAAGTAGTTTCCTTTTTAACCAAATAATCAATCTAAGTCCGG
>RCUQ01000698.1_pt1 | contig 14349 bp, 8 predicted proteins | sample 2166351 | NCBI WGS metagenome assembly RCUQ01 (sample SAMN09932597, study PRJNA488358) | compost metagenome | feature: garden; material: soil; isolation source: compost soil in acetonitrile-enriched culture | place: Germany: Experimental Botanical Garden Goettingen | collected 2016-01-27
GGTACCATGACCAAAGTTAATACCGTGGCATAGGTCAGTCCGAAGATGATGGTCCAAGCCAATGGTCCCCAAAATATCACGTTGTCACCTCCCATGAAAATGTGCGGATTCAAGTCGGTTATTAATGAGAAGAAGTCAAAATTCAATCCAATGGCCAGCGGGATTAGTCCCAAAACGGCCGTCAAAGCGGTGAGTAATACGGGACGCAACCTTGATTTACCGGATTCGATGATCACTTCTTTGATTTCGTCTATGGTCAGGTCGTCATGACTTTCCAAATGATTATCAGCCACTTTTTTGTCTAATAATAACACAAAGAAGTCCATTAGCACGATTCCGTTCTTCACCACAATACCCGCCAGCGAAATGATTCCCATCATGGTCATTAAGATTACAAAATCCATGTTGGCAATGACGTAACCGTAAAATACCCCACTGAAACTCAGGATTACCGTAAACAGGATAACCATCGTTTTGGAAACCGAATTAAATTGTAAAACGATGATGATGGTGATTCCGGCCAAAGCCAAAAACAGCGCATATAACAGAAAACTTTGGTTTTTGCCCTGTTCTTCCTGTACTCCTGAGAAGGAATAAGTAATAGTTTTTGGTAATTGGTAACCTTTTAAATCAGCCTCAATTTGTTTGGTGATTTCATCCCCATTGTAACCTGTCAAGACGTTAGAATAAACCGTCATGATACGTTTTTGGTTTTTTCTTTTAATTTGGTTGTAGGTGGTTGTTTTCTCTGTTTCGGAAACGGCAGAAATTGGCACTTGCATCATTTGTCCGTTAGCTGGATTTCTAAAAGTCAAAGCTTGATTGAACAATATGTTCTCGTTCTTGCGTTGGTCATCCTGCATACGCATAGTGATGTTGTAGTCGTCATCACCTTCTTTGTAGGTTGAGATTTCCTGTCCATATACGGAACGACGCAAATTGAAACCCAATTGTCCTGTCGAAACCCCTAAACTTCCAGCACTTACACGGTCTACTTTTACCTCAAGTTCCGGGCTTTCCTTATTGACGTCAATACTCAATCTTTCAATTCCTGGAATGTTTTTAGAATTAATGAAAGTGATCATCTTGTCTGCTTCTTTTAGCATTTCGTCATAATCAATTCCAGTCAACTGAATACTGATTGGGTAACCGGCCGGAGGACCATTGGCATCTTTTTCGACGGTTACGGTAGCACCGGCAATTTGAGTTACTTTACTCCTGATTTCTTCCAGGACATCGGCGGTGTTGATGCCTCTTCTGAATTTAAATTCGGAGAAATTTACCGTCACTTTTCCTTTGAAAGGAGTTTCGGAAGCAGATCCAGCATCTATGTTTGGATTTCCGGCTCCAACACCCACTTGCGACACGATTGATTCAGCCAAATAGTTTTTGTTTGTTTTTGGATCTACGTATTTGTTCAAAACTTCGATAACTTGTTTCTCTACAAAAAGGGTGGCCTTATTGGTCTTTTCGATATCGGTTCCTTGTGGGTATTCGATATAAGTAATTACCTGATTCGGGATATTATCCGGAAAGAATAATACTTTTCTAGGGAATATTCCCAAAAGAATGAAAGAGAAAAATAACAATCCAATAATTCCGATCAGGGCATACCAAGCCCTTCTTTTGGTTAAAATTTTTGCTAAAAAGTTTTTGTACTTGTCTTCCATTCTCGGAAAAAAGCTGTGTTGGAAATCTTGTGTCCATTGGTACAATTTCAATTTGTACAACCACATCAAACCAAGAGAGATGATGGCGAGGTGACCAATGGCTTTTGCGAATTTAGAATCATAAATATTGCCTAGAAGGACAAAAATAACTGCAATAATTGTGAAAATTATAGAGTATGTTTTGGCCGATTTTTTAGAAACATTTTTATCTTCAATATCCATGGAACCTCCAGTCATAGCTGCATTGACAACCATGGCGACAAATAAGGAAGCCGATAAGGTAACGGTTAATGTCATTGGGAAATATTTCATGAATTTACCCATTGTTCCAGGCCAGAGGGCAAAAGGAAGGAACGCCATCAAGGTTGTGGCGGTAGAGGAGATTACCGGCCAGGCAATTTCGCCAATACCTATTTTGGACGCTTCCACACGACTCAGTCCCTTTTTCATATTGGCAAATACGTTGTCGACCACTACGATACCGTCGTCAACGAGCATTCCCAGTCCCATAACCAATCCGAAAAGTACCATAGTGTTCAAGGTCAGCCCAAATGCCGACAGAATACTAAAAGCCATTAACATAGATAAAGGAATCGCAGCTCCCACAAACAAAGAGTTTCTAAGTCCCATGGTAAACATCAATACAATCATTACCAGCACAATCCCGAAGATAATGTGGTTGGATAATTCGTCAACCTGGTGTTCTACACGAGATGATTGGTCGTTTGTCAATTCAATCTTTAAATTGGATGGCAAGTAGGATTCTTTTGCTTCTTCTATTTTTTCCTTAACCTGTTCAATAGCTGAAATCATGTTTTGATTGGAACGCTTTTTTACGTTCAACATCACCACTTCGGTTCCTTTCTCACGGGCGTAAGTTGTTTTTTCTTTTTCCTTGAAATTGACCACCGCAATATCCTTCAGGTAAACGGTTCCACCACTGTGTTTTACAATGATGTTTTCCAGTTCTTTGGGATCTTTGATTTCCCCCACAATTCGGATGTTGTTTCTCGAACCCTGAGAAATTAAATTTCCGCCCGAAAGGGTCATGTTTTCGTATTTCACCGCATTTTGGATATCGTCAAAAGAAACTTGTGCAGCCGTCATTTTGAAAATGTCAACGGCAATTTCTACTTCTTTGTCATCAACACCCAATATGTCTACTTTTTTTACTTCAGGAATTTCCTCAATATCGTCTTGAAGCAGTTCTCCGTATTTTTTAAGTTGTTGGGTGGTGTAATTTCCTTGTAAATTGATGTTTAGAATTGGCACTTCTTCCGAAATGTTTAATTCAAATACGCTTGGTTCTACCTTACTTCCATTGTCAAGATTGGGCCAATCAGTATCGGCTTTTACGATATCTACTTTGTCCTTAATTTTGGTCTTGGCATCCAAAATGGTAACTTTATCATCAAACTCGACGATAATCATTCCATAATCCTGAAAGGAGTTAGATGTAATTTTATCTACTCCACTGATGTTTTTTATTTCCTTTTCGAGGGGCTTGATGATTAATTTCTCTACATCCTCGGCGGAGTTCCCTGGGAAAACAGAGGATATGTAAACCTTGTTTTCTATAATTTCCGGAAAATCCTCTCGAGGCATCGTAACGTAGGCAATGACTCCTGTAATTACAATCAGTAAAGTCAGGATATAGACTGTAACGCGGTTTTCGACAGCCCAACTTGATATTCCGAATTCTTTATTTTGATGTGACATATGTTTAAAAGTTTATTGTTGATGGTTGATGGTTGATAGTTCCTGGATTACCGTAAACTATCAACCATCAACCATCAACTTTTTTTAGAAGTTTAGTTTCATCCCGTCCGAAATAGTGTTCATACCCTCGGTAACTATTATGGCATTGCTGTCTAAACCACTTAAAATTTCGGTTACATTATCTGAAGACTGTCCTGTTTTAACAATCACTTTTTTGGCTGTGCCTGTTTTTCCAGTAGCGTTGACTACAGTATATACAAAACTGTTTTTCTTAGAATCCTGTTGAATCACATTGGTTGGGACAACTATAGCATTTTTGCTCACATAATCAATCACTTTCAGTTTGGCCACTTGGTTAGGGCGCAACAAATTTTCCGGATTGGGAACGCTAACTTCGATTCCGAAACTTCTATTGTTTGGATTGATGAAATTACCTATTTGTCTCACTTTTCCTTTGTAGGTTTTGTCCAATGAGGTTAAGTACACATCTACTTCGGTACCGATTTTGAGTTTCCCGATATAGGTTTCCGGAATAGAAGTAGAGACATACATATTCCCTAGATTCACGATTCGCATCAATCCTTGCGCACTGGCGGCTACCACTTCTCCTTTTTCTACAAAGACCTCGTCAATAGTTCCTGAAAATGGCGCTCTGATGACGGTTTTTGCAATTTGGGCTTTGATTTGCGCGACTGCTTTTTGTGCCGAAATCATTTGGGTCTGCGCTTGAAGATACTGTATTTCAGATCCGATTTTTTGGCTCCATAAGTTTTTTTGACGTTCGAAAGTAGTTTTTGCCAATGCATATTGGTTTTCGGCACTAGCCAGTTGCTGACTCATTCCGCCATCATCGGTACGTCCTAAAACTTGTCCTTTACTTACTTTTTGTCCCGCCTTTACATTCAATTCCACTAAGTTTCCTGGGAATTCGGGTTGAATCAATACATTTTCATTGGTGTTAATACTTCCCTGTACTTCCAGATAGTGACTGAATAAAGTGTCTTTCAATTGTGCGACTGTAACCAATGCTTCTATTTCTTTGTGTACATCCAAAGTAGCCAGTGCCTCATCGATTTGGGTAAGTTGCAATTGCAGTTCAGCTTTTTTTGCTGTTATTGCTTTTACGTCTTTAGAGGCAATAATGGTTTCAATTGATTGGTTTTTTTCTGATGAATTACAGGAAATCAATACAATTGAAAGGGTGGTTAAGATAAATATTTTTTTCATTTGGTTCTATTTTATAGGAATCGTTATTTGGTGATAATTTTTTCTAAACTGGCTTTTTTGTTTACGATGTTGATCATCGTTTGCAGGTATTTTTGTTGGGCAGTGTACAATTGGCGTTGTGCATCATTAAAATCAAAACTGGAGGAAAGCCCTTCAGTGAATTTGATTTGCTGCTTTTTCTCAATTCTTTCAGCGAGATTCAAATTGCTTTTGGCTGTTTCATAATCGGCGATGCTGTATTCATACTCACTTTTAGCGGTAGCATATTGCAATTTCAATTTTTGTTCGGTTTCGCTTAACTGTGTTTTGGCTTGGTCCCAAGCAATTTTGGCCTGCTGTGTTCTGGAACTTCTGGCTAAACTGCTGAATATGGGAATATTTAAACTCACTCCAATATTAGAATAATTAAACCAGTTTTGGTTTTTACTAAAAAAATCAAACTCGTCTTTAAAAGCGGTGTACCCAAAGTTTAAATCGGCCGATAGTGTTGGCAAGGCTTTACTTTTTTGAAGTTTGTATTCTAATGTTCTTTGTTCTTCAAAATTGGTAGCAATTTTATAGGTGATATTGTTGTTTACTTCAAACTCTGTTTTTGAAAAGGCCAAATCCATATTTTGAATAGTTAAATCATCCAATTTGTCAGTTAAGGCAATTTCATCATTAATATCAATACCCAGATTGATTTTGAGCATTTTATAGGTAATATCCAATAAACGTTTGTTGTAGTTTAAGGTACTTTCTAATGATGCCAATGTGATTTCCAGTTGCTCGACACTTTCTTCCTCAATCAGACCATTTTTGTAAGTCGCTCTGGTGTCGTTTAATGTTTTTTGCAGCGAAGCAATATTTTTTTCCAGGATGGCTATGTTTTCTTTGGCCAATAATACATTGCCATACGAATTGATAACCATTTCTTTGATGTCGATATCGGTTCTTTGTTTGGCGTTTTCGTAATATTTCAAATAGGTTTTAGATGCCTGAAGCGCAACGATATACGATCCGTCAAAAATGAGCTGGCTTAAAGTGGAGTGAGCCACCATGTTGTATTTGGTTCCAAAAGCTACTTCGGCATAAGTTCCGGGTTCTCCTCCAAAGAATTCTGCTGGAACAACCGATTTTTGTAACACAAAATTATCGGTAAAATCGACTCCGGCATTTATTTGAGGCAATCCCATTGCGGTAGTTTCCCATTTTTTCTCTTTTGCTGCTTCGATATCACGACCGGAATTGATAGCCGAATAATTATTTTCAAGCGCATGTTCTATTGCCTGCTGTAATGAAAAGGAGTAACTCTTCTTCGTGTCTTGGGCATTAACGCTCAAGGCAAAAAGGGTAAGGGTCAGTATGAATATTTTCTTCATTATATATTGAATTTAAGTAATTGTTTTTCAAGTTCAGCTATTCCTTTTGAAGTTGCCATCGCTCTGGTGTGGTACTCCAGGGCTTGTAATTCTAGTTTTGTTGATTCTCTCTCGGATATAGTGTTCTCCTTGATGCTAAAAATTAGCGAGTAATAAAATTTGACATAGGCATCAACATCGAGATTGTTTCTATACAAATCTTGCGCAATCCCTTTTTCTATATTTTGTTTGAAGCACATATTGCATTCATTCAATTCTCTATTCATTACCTTTTGATATATTTCGGGATAATGCTTTTTTAGTTGGTATAATGGAGAGGTATCTGTAGCCTGAAACATTTCTTTGAACATTTTGCGAATCTCAAAATTCTCTTCAATCGCGTTATAACCTTTGGCCACTGTGGTGTTTATAACATCATGAACGGTTTTATGAACCATCTCCGTACTTTCTTCGATTAATACTTCTTTGTTGCAAAAGTATTTGTAAATCGTTTTTTTGGAAATACACATCTCGCCGGCAATATCATCCATAGTGACACTTTTAAAACCGAGTTTTAAAAATAAATCACTTGCTTTAGATATGATTTTTTCTCTCATGTTGTGTTGTAACTTGTTATTAATTAATTGCTTACTGTAAATATAGAAAAGAAAAGCCTTCCGTCAAAAGTGATTCTTATTGATTTTATTGATGGATAAATTCCAAATGGGCTATAAGTTTTATAGCTTCTTTGAAATTCTTTTTGGAAGCAGACAGGTAGTCAATCAAAGAATGTCTTGATTGATCAGAACGTCTGATTCGTTGGAATCAACTTGCTATTCATTTTCCATATTTTGTTTTTTTTTGTAATAATTTTGTAGTACAAATATAGAAAGGAAACTTTAAGAACAAAATTAGTTCCCAATATTTTTAGTATATCGTATTTAAAACGAATCGATTAGCCGTTCAGGAATAATGAGGCTATTGGGAGGATAATGTTATTAGGTTAAGAAATAATCTACATGATTTTGTCATTCCTGTCTCGTTCTGAAAAAATCCGTTAAATCTGTGGGCTATTGCGCTTAATGCGATTTTAAAAAAACCAATAAAAAAGGGCTTTCAAACATCTTGAAAGCCCTTTTTCGAATTAGTAAACAACCTATTTTAAACCGTATGCTTCGGATTGAAACCATCCTCGCTTAGTTCTTTGTGATCATAATCGGCAACCATTTCGGCTTCATAATCCACTTTTTCTTCTTTAGAGAATTTAGCGATTATTTTCTCCATGATTTCATAAATCACCGGTACAATAATCAAGGTTAGGAATAATGATGAAATCAATCCACCGATAATTACCCAAGCCAAACCGTTTTTCCATTCGGCACCAGCTCCAGAAGCCAATGCAATTGGGAACATACCGAAAACCATCGCAATTGTCGTCATCAAAATTGGACGCAAACGAGCGTGATTGGCTTGAATTAAAGCCGTTCTGATGTTTTCGCCGGCGGCTCTTCGTTGGTTGGTGTAATCCACAAGCATAATCGCATTTTTACACACCAGACCAATTAACATAATGATACCCAAAATGGTAAATATGTTCAACGTGTTATTCGTTAACGCTAAAGCCAGCATCGCTCCAATAAACGAAAGCGGAATAGCAAACAATACCACAAACGGGTGTACAAAACTATCATACAAACCAACCATTACCAGATAAACCAAGATAATTGCGGCCAATAAAGCGATTCCTAAAGTACCAAAACCTTCGCTTTGATTTTCTTGGTCTCCACCCCAAATATAATTTACCCCAACCGGTTTTTTAAGTTTGTCCAGTTTGGCTTGCCATTGTGTAACAATTGTTCCAGAGGCAACCCCTACGTTTTGTCCTTGAACCGTTACCGAAGCTGTTTTGTCTCTACGCTCTAATTGGCTAGGCCCAGAACCTTCGGAGATTTTGGCAAACTGTGACAGTTTAATTTGCTGACCTGCATTGTTAATGAAAATTAGATTACTTACGTCGGTAATATTTTTTCTGTCAAAAGCATTGTATTTAATGTTGATGTCATATTCGTATTCACCGGCTCTAAATTTACCGTCTGTATTTCCGCTATAAGCTGTTTGCATGGTCATACCCACTGTTTGAAGCGTTAATCCTAATGCAGCCATTTTATCACGATCTACTTGTATGTTGATTTCAGGATTTCCGTCTTCAACAGTCAATTTAATTTCGGTTGTTCCAGGAATAGTACGCAATTCAGCTTCCGCTAATTTGGCAAATTTCATAGCACTTTCTACCGATGGACCTGTTACAATTAATCCCAAAGTTGCATTTTGAGCTGTTCCCAAAATACCAACCGGAACTGTTTTTACTTTGGCTCCAACCAATACTTTTTCCAATTTACGTTTGATTTTTGCAGCATATACTGAAGCATCATCTGAACGTTCTGATTGGTCAATCATTTTTACGTCAATCTCAGCTTTGTAAGCAGTAGCTTGTGCGGCACCCATACCTTCACTGGTTTGTCCCACAGTCGTAATCTGGCTATGAACATACTCTTGGCTTTTCAAAAATGCTTCTGCTTTTTGAGTCATAAAGTTGGTTTGTTCCAATGAAGCGTCTTTAGGCATTTCAATTTGAACTAAAAACTCACCACTATCCGAAGTGGCAAAGAATTCTCCTCCGATAAAACCTCCTCCAAGCAATCCGATTGTTGAACCAAAAAACAAAATTAAAACCACACCAATCGTTTTGAAATAGTGATCCAAACACCAGTTTAATAAATCAGTAACCCAGTTTGTAAAACGAGTTAAATAACTTTCGAATCCAAGAATAGTTTTTCCAAATAAGTTTTTCCCTTCAATGTGTTCCAGTTTTCCAAAACGGGAAGACAACCACGGAATAATAGTAAACGAAGCCAACAATGAAAATAATGTTGAAATAATTACGGTAACACAAAACTGCGTAATGATATTAGATACCAATCCGGAACTCATTGCAATTGGCAAAAACACCACCACAATAACTAAGGTAATCGAAGTTACGGTTCCACCAATTTCGGCAGTACCATCAAAGGCGGCACGAACTCGGCTTTTACCCATTTCCATGTGCCTGTAAATATTCTCCAATACCACAATCGCATCATCGACGAGGATACCAACCACAAGTGAAAGTCCCAATAAACTCATTAAGTTCAAGGTATATCCTAAAAGATAAATTCCGATAAAAGTGGCAATTAACGAAGCAGGAATCGAAACCATTACAATCAATGAATTTCGGATACTGTGCAAGAAGAACAACATTACAAAGGCAACCAAAACTACCGCAATCAATAAATCGTGAATTACTGAATCTGCAGCTTCCAGGGTGTAAACCGTACTGTCTTTGGCTACTTCTAATTTTAATTCATTGGTTTTGTAATCTTTTTCTAAAGTATTAATACTTTTGATTAATTGCTCACTTACCGCTACGGCATTAGCATCTGATTGTTTAATTACCTGTAAAATAATGGCGCTTTTTTGATCGACACGCGAAATTTTATCAGCGATTTTTTGAGAGTCTTGTACATCTGCAACGTCTCTCAAACGAATTTCAATTCCATCTTTAGAAGATACGACTAAGTTTCTTAGTTCTTCAACATTCTTGTATTTTCCGGCAAGACGAATTAATATTTTTTGATCACGAGTTTGGATGTTTCCTGTTGGGAAATCCAAGTTGGAGGTCAAAATAGTTTGTTGTACCTGAGGAACCGAAAGTCCGTAACCCTGCATTTTGACAGCATCAAGATTCACCTGAATTTCTCTTTCCTGACCACCAATAATGTTTACCTGTGCCACACCGGTCACACGGGATAAAACAGGAGCAATTTTTTTATCTATCAAATCATAAAAAGCAGCTTCGTCCATTTTACCATTGGCACCAATGGTCATAATTGGTAAATCACTCAAGGAGAATTTGGTTAAGGCCGGCGTTTCGGCATCATCTGGTAAATCACTGATAAGGGCATTGATTTTTCGTTGTGCGTCATTCATCGAAACATCAATTTTTGCTTTTGTTGTCAACGTAATCGAAACTACAGACAAACTTTCGTATGATTTGGAATCAATTTTTTTGATGTTTTCCAAAGAGGCTATCCCATCTTCAATTTTTTTGGTCACCGTGTTTTCAACCTCACTTGGAGAAGCTCCAGGATAAACAGTCGAAATGGTGATTACGTTTTGTTCGAATTTAGGAATTAATTCATAGCCTAATTGGCTATAGCTGAACAGTCCGCCAAGGGTAAGAATCGTAAACAATACAATTATTATCGACGGACGTTTTATGGATATTTCTGCTAATTTCATTTTTTTTTTTTGCTTTATGCTATAGGCTGTAAACTGTAGGCTTTATGCATTGAATTTGCTTAAAGCTTATTTACTTACGGCTTAAGAGATTTATTTTTAGGTTAGTGCTTATGGCTTATAGCCTAAAGCTTATAGCTCTACTTAATGATTTCTACTGCATTACCGTCTTGCAAGTTAATTTGCCCTGTAATAATTACAGTATCTCCATCAGATAATCCGTCAACTATTTCTACTTGTTCTCCTATAATTCTTCCAGAAGTTACTTTTTTCAATTTAGCAATACCGTTTTCTACAACAAAAACCTGATTGCTGCTCACACTTCCTACGAAAGCATTTCTAGGAACTATTTTTAATTGTTGTTTTTGTTTAGAACCAAAATTGGCAGTTCCGTACATTCCCGCTTTTAAGCTGTTATCAGCGTTGTTTTGGATTTCAAGTTCAACTGGGAAATTCAAGCTTTCGTCAGCTTTTGCAGCAATAAAAGTGATTTTACCTGCAAATGTTTTATCCGGAAATACGCTGGAAGTTACATTTATAGTGTTTCCTAATTTTAGGCTGGCCACTTGACTTTCGTTTACGGTAACTTTTAATTTCAATTTAGAAACATTCACAATGTCAAACATCGCTGTAGCTGGCATTCCTGCTAAAATAGAACCTGGCTCAATGTATTTTTTATTGATAAATCCTTTAATTGGAGCTTTAACTTTCGTATCGCCAACGTTGATGTTGGCTTGTTTTAAGTTGTTAGTGGCGTTGGTCAAAGCTAGTTTTGCCTGATCCAATTGTTGTTTGGTTACACCACCTGAATTATAGGCGTTTTGATAACGATCATAATCAGATTTTGCATTGTCATAAGTTGCTTTTGCGGTTTGAGCATTTACATTTATAACGTCACTTCTAACGATTACCAATGTTTGTCCAACATTTACATAATCACCTTCTTTTACCAAAACGCTAATTACTTTACCTGATTTTTCTGCAGAAAAAGTCAATTCTTGAATCGGTTCAAAATTTCCATTAGCCAAGAAATCCAATGAAACTTCTTCGGTTTTTACCGGTGCTGTTTTTACGGATACTGACGCATTTTTTTCGGCAACAATATCAGTTTTAGCTTTGTTCTCTGCTTTGTTCTTATTTAAAGTAAAAGCAATAAGTCCTAATGCTCCCAAAATTACGGCTACGATTGTTATATTTTTCTTCATCTTGTTTTTAGTTTAGTAGGGTTTTAAGTTCTCCTTTTGATTTGATTAATGTTATTTCTGCAATTTTATAAGCTAATACGGCTCGAGTGTAATTGTTTTGTGCTTCAAGTGATGCGTTTTCGGCATCCAATAAATCGGTTAATGATGCTAATCCTTGTAGATAATTGTTTTTGGTGTTTTTCAAAATCTCTCCGGCCAAACGCATATTTTCTTTTTGATTTCCGATGGTTATAATGTTATTCTCAATTTGAGTTTTTGCATTTCTGTAATCTAAATCAAGGGAAAGTTGTGTGTCTTTAATGTCTTCTTGAAGTGTTCTGATATCAACATCCGCTTGTCTTACTCTGGCACGAGTTCCAAAACCACTGAAAATAGGAACTTTCAAGTTCAAACCAATCGCAGAGTAATCTGACCAATACACTCCATCAGCAGGTTTTGCAAAAAGAGGCATTTCTGGTCCTTGTCCTATATAGTTATATCCGGCCACCAGAGAAAGAGTTGGGTAATATTCTGCTTTAACGGCTGTTTTTTGAAATTCCAATAATTGTTCTTGTTTTTTCAAAAGCAAATATTCGGTTCTGTTTGCTGTATTTGGAACCTCTGTTAATACTTGTGGCGTTACTTCAAATTCGGTTTTTGGAATCTCAATTGGAGTTTCAATAGGCATTCCCATATAAAATTTCAAAGCATTTTCCTGTAACTGAATTTGATTTATGATTTGTTGACGTTCCGTGTCGATGTTAGACATTTTTACGATGATTCGGTCTAAATCAATTTTTTTGGCCAAACCATTATCAAATTGTCCTTTTACGATGTCGCGAACTTTTGAGGTATTTACATAATTACTGTCTAATAAAGTTAGTCTTTCACGTTGTACGTATACGGAGTAATAATTGTTTGCTACTCTTTCAATTACCTGTTCTTCTGTTAATTGATTGTTTATTTGGTAAAACTCACGAGTGGTTTTTGCCGCTCTCAAGCCCGTAAAAACAGATTGATCAAAAATCGTTTGACTTAACGAAACACCGGCTCCTGAAGTCCATTTTTGTCCAAAGGCAACTTCTATCGATTGTCCGGGTTGTCCAAACATAGCACCGTCAAGCACGTTTGTTTGTAATATGGGATTATAGGTTAAACTTCCGTTTGCGGAGATTTGTGGTAAAGCTCTTGAACGAACTTCTTCAATTTGGTATTCGCTGTTTTCAACACCTAATCTGGCTTTTTTAGCATCGGCTTTGTTCTCAAGGGCATACGTAATAGCTGTTTTTAGAGTAAGCGGTTTTGTTGCTGTTGTGGGTACTCCTTGGGATTGTGCAGTGAGAGCAAAGGTTAAGAATGTTAATAAAAGTATTCTCTTCATGATAAAGTTGGATTTTGTAATTGTTTTTCTAGTTCTATTATTCCACTAGGTGTTGCCATTGCTCTAGTGTGATATTCTAATGCTTCTAATTCTAATTTTTGAGATTCTTTTTCAGAACTCGTCATTCCGTGAATGCTGAAAATAAGGGTGTAATAAAATCCAACATAGATGTCAATATCTAAATTTTCTCGGTACAAACCCTGTTGAATTCCTTTTTCAATATTTTGTTTAAAGACCGTGTTGCATTCGTTTATTTCCCTAGACATTACTTTGTCATAGATTTCAGGGTAATGCTTTTTCAATTGATGAGCTGGCGAAGCTTCTCCAGATTTAAACATTTCTTTGAACATCTTTTTGATTTCAAAATTTTCTTTGATTGCATTGTAATTTTTTGCTGCAATTGTATCAATGCTTTCATGAATCGTTTTATGTACCATCTCTGTGCTTTCCGCGATTAGAATTTCTTTGTTGCAAAAAAATTTGTAAATCGTTTTTTTTGAAATACACATTTCGCCTGCAATATCATCCATGGTTACACTCTTAAAACCAAGTTTTAAGAAGAGCTCTGTTGCTTTTGAAATAATTTTCTCTTTCATTTTATGGGTAACTTATTGTTATTGAATAATACAGTAAAAGTTAGTTGTCAAATGAGTTTTAGTTTGTTGTTATGCTTTATAAGAACTGGTTATTCTTAATGTGAAAATTCTAAATTGGCAATTAGTTTTATGTCTTTGCCTATCGGATGACCTCCATTTAGTGAAAGAACATTGTAGTTCAGTCCAAAATCCTTACGATTGATGTTTCCTGTAACTTCAAATGAAGCTTTTTGAACACCATTGTAATTATTGAATCCAATAAACTCAGTATCCAATTCAACTACTTTAGTTATGTTCTTGATGGTTAGAAAACCTTTCAAGAAATTGATGTTTTTATTTATCTTCTGAAAAGAGGTCGATTTGAATTGTATCAGCGGAGCTTCGTCTTCATCAAAAAGATCAATGAATTTCAAGTCCTTATTTTTTTGAATCGAATTGGTTTCTTTGTCATTCACATTTAGTGAAAATTCAATAGAAGCGTCTTCCACTTCGTCGTTTTGTATAGCTACGTGTCCTTTGAAATTGTTTTTGTTTCCAGACATGTAGCCTATTAGAGAATGTCTAGATTTTATTAATACGTCTGATCCGTTTGAATCAATTGCCCATTCATTTTCCATGATTCTTATTTTTAGTAGTGATGTATCCTTGTGTTTTTGTTTTTTGATGATGCGAAATACATTTAGGAAACTTTAAACACCGATAAAGTTTCTAATGTTTTGCAAATGTAAGAAGGAAACTTTAAATACCAATAAAGTTTCCATAGTATTTTTAATTATTTAACATTTCGTTAAGAAACGTAGTTTGTTATAAAGGGTGAATGCTGTAAATTAGCCAAAAATTAATTTATGCATACCATTTACCAGTATCAGGAATTCATCTCCGATTATTTACAAGCTC
>RCUQ01000709.1_pt1 | contig 14211 bp, 10 predicted proteins | sample 2166351 | NCBI WGS metagenome assembly RCUQ01 (sample SAMN09932597, study PRJNA488358) | compost metagenome | feature: garden; material: soil; isolation source: compost soil in acetonitrile-enriched culture | place: Germany: Experimental Botanical Garden Goettingen | collected 2016-01-27
TTCCTCTTTCTTTGTATGCTTTAGATAATTCGAACATGCTGGTATTTAGCGCGTGAAATCCTGCTAATGTTATGAATTGGAATTTATAGCCCATAGCAGCAAGGTCTTCTCTGAAGGTTTCCATTTCGGCTACCGACAGTTTTGCTGCCCAGTTGAAAGAAGGGGAGCAATTGTAGGCTAACATTTTGCCTGGGAATTTCGCGTGAATTCCTTCTGCAAATTTTCTTGCATAGTCAAGATCGGGATTGCTGGTTTCCATCCAAATCAAGTCGGCATAAGGTGCGTAGCTCAAACCTCTGTCAATTCCCTGCTCCACGCCACAATTTACATAGAAGAAACCTTCTCCTGTTTTTTCTCCTGTGATGAATTTTGCGTCTCTGGGATCAATATCGCTGGTTAGCAAGTTGGCTGCATCAGCATCTGTACGGGCAACAATAAGTGTTGGTGTTCCCATAACATCTGCCGCTAAACGTGCTGCGATTAATTTATTAATGGCTTCTTGCGTAGGAACCAAAACTTTTCCGCCTAAGTGGCCACATTTTTTAGCAGAACTTAATTGGTCTTCAAAGTGAACTCCGGCAGCACCAGCTTCGATCATAGATTTCATCAATTCGAAAGCATTTAGATTTCCCCCAAAACCAGCTTCTGCATCGGCTACGATTGGTACTAAATAATCTTTTTTGTCGGTTGTTCCGTTTACAACTTGTATTTGGTCTGCTCTCAAGAGGGCGTTATTGATTCTTTTTACCACCAATGGTACACTGTTGGCAGGGTATAATGATTGGTCAGGGTACATTTCTCCGGCAACATTTGCATCGGCGGCTACTTGCCATCCACTCAAATAAATAGCTTCTAGTCCGGCTTCTACTTCTTGGATGGCTTGGTTTCCGGTAAGTGCGCCAAGTCCTGCCACAAAATCTTGTGAATTCAATTTGTTCCATAAAGTATTTGCGCCAATTTTTGCAATACTGTGTTCTATTTGGTAAGAACCTTGCAATTTTACCACTTCTTCAGCGGTATAAGGACGTTCAATTCCATTCCATCTTGGGTTTGTAATCCAGTCTGTTACCAATTCTTGAATTCTTGTTTCTGTAGTTTTCATAATTTTGTGTTTTTGTGGTTTGTTTTGTGGTTTGTTTTGTGGTTTGTTTTTTAAATGTATTTGTATCCAGAAATGGTTAGAAAGTCAATAAAATTTGGATTTACAACTAAAGTGTCCAAGAGCTGCTCTGCTAATCTGTATTTTCCTTCTTCATGTTCTGTGTCTCCAACCAGTTCTCTTATTTTTTCAAATTCTTCCATTGCCAATCGTTCGTAATAGTTTTCAGTAAGCACTTTGCCATTGTCTAATGTTACTTTGTTTTGGAGCCATTGCCATAACTGTGATCTTGAAATTTCGGCTGTTGCTGCGTCTTCCATCAAATGGTGTAAAGCAGCAGCGCCCTGTCCGTTTAACCAAGAAGCGAGGTATAGAATAGAAATGTTTATGTTCTTTCTAACGCCTTCTTCTGTAATAGTTCCTGTTGGTACTTCCAGCAAATCAGCTTCTGTAACTTTGACGTCTTCTCTTTTTACATGAATTTGGTTTTTTGTAGGCATGTATTTGTCGAATATTTCCAAAGCTATAGGAACTAGGTCGGGATGGGCTACCCAAGTTCCGTCGTGTCCGTTTTTGGCTTCTCGTTCTTTATCTGCTTTTACTTTGTTGAATGCAATTGTGTTGGCTTCATCATTGTTTTTTATCGGAATTTGTGCTGCCATACCTCCAATCGCATGAATGTTTCGTTTGTGACATCTTTGAATAACCAATTGTGAATAGGCACTCATAAACGGCGAGGTCATTGTTACCTGGTCTCTGTTAGGGACAATGAATGCCGGATTATTTCTTAGTTTTTTGATGTACGAAAAAATATAATCCCATCTTCCGCAGTTGAGGCCAACAATGTGATCTCTTAATTCGAAGATTATTTCGTCCAATTGAAAACTAGCTGTGATGGTTTCGATTAAAACAGTTGCTTTGAAGGTTCCGTTTTGTTCTCCTAAATATTCCTGCGCAAATTCAAAAACCTCGTTCCACCATCTTGCTTCTAAATAATGTTCCAGTTTTGGGATATAAAAATAAGGAGCAGTTCCATTTTCTGTCAGTTGCTTGTGGTTGTGGAAAGCGTACAATCCAAAGTCGACAAGCGAACCTGATGTTTCCTGATTGTTAATCAGAATATGCTTTTCATTCAAATGCAAACCTCTGGGACGAACAATTAAAACGGCTGTTTCTTCCTTCAAGGAATAGGTTTTGTTTTTTTTGGTGTCTTCCAAAGTAATGGTTTTGTTGACTGCATCTTTTAGGTTTTGTTGACCGGTCATCAAATTGTCCCAAGTAGGTGCGGTGCTGTCTTCAAAATCGGCCATAAATGTTTTAGCTCCTGAATTTAAGGCGTTGATTACCATTTTTCGGTCAACAGGACCTGTGATTTCAACTCTTCGGTCTAGCAGGTCTTTTGGGATTCTGGCGGCTATCCAATTGCTTTCTCTGATACTTTTGGTTTCAGAGGGGAAAGTGGGTAAAGCGCCTTGGTCAAATAAAAGTTGTTGCTTTTTTCGTTCCTCCAAAAGTTGCAATCTTCTTTCGTTGAAATTTTCATGAAGTAAAGATAAAAAAGTCATGGCTTCATCAGTTAGAATTTCTGGGTAACGCTCAGTTGTTTCTTTTGAAAAACTTAACGGTTTTGTCGGATATAATTCTTCTAAATTCATGTTTTTGTGTGTTTAGTTTAACAATTATTGAGTTTCGTTGTGGATTTGTAATTATTCAACACTGCAATACTACAAAAAGTTTTTTACAAAACAAGCGAACGTACGCTAAAAATGAAAAATATTTTTTTTGTGGATTTTATTTTTTTATTCTTATATTTGAAATCATGAATATAGAAAAGGATTATATCAAGTTAATTTTTGGGCTTAAGCTCAAGCAGGCTCGAACAAATAAGAATTTATCTTTATTTGGTTTGGCTAAAATCACGGACCTTTCAAAGTCGTATCTGAATGAAATTGAGAAAGGGAAAAAATATCCCAAAACGGATAAAATTATTCTTCTTGCCGAAAAATTAGATGTTTCATACGATCATATGGTCTCTTTGAAGCTGGATAATAATTTAGCTCCCATCGGTGAAATTCTTAGATCTGGAATATTAAAAGAGATTCCTTTGGATATTTTTGGTATCCAGGAAAATGATTTGATTGATATAATTGCTAATGCGCCGGCCAAGGTCAATGCGTTTATAAGTACTATAATTGAAATTGCCCAGCATTACAATTTGACACGTGAAAGCTTTTTCTTGGCGTCATTGCGTTCGTATCAAGAAGCTCATAATAATTATTTTGAAGATTTAGAAGAGAAGGTGTTGCTTTTTTCTGAGGCTTTTCATGTGGATATTAAATCCAAAATCTCTCTGGAAGAACTAAGTGCGATTTTAATAGAGGAGTATGGGTATACAATCAAAGAAATTGTTTTTTCCGAACAAGAGGAGTTGGGGGATTTAAGGTCTATTTTTGTTCCGAAGAGTAAAACCCTATTGCTGTCGGAAGGTATTGATGATTCGCAAAAAGCATTTATTTTAGCCAAAGAAATTGCTTATAACTATCTTGAAATTACGGAGCGTTTGTATACTTTTAGCTGGATTAAATTTGATAATTTTGATCAGGTACTGAATAATTTTTACGCTTCTTATTTTGCAGGAGCATTGTTGTTGCCAAGACAGCTATTGATTGATGAATTGGATTTGTTTTTGTCTAAAACTGATCCGAAGCCGCAAGAAATGATTGAGCTGATGGGTAAGTTTAATGTTTCTCCTGAATCTTTCTACCAAAGGCTGACTAATATTCTGCCAAAAGATTTTCAATTGAAAAACCTGTTTTTCCTTCGATTGTCGCATAGGATAGGAACGGACACCTATCAGATTAAAAAAGAATTACATATCACAAATCAACAGGAGCCTCATGCCAATGAAATGAATGAGCATTATTGCCGTCGTTGGGTTTCTATAAAAACTATTGTGGAATCAATTGCGCAAAACAAAGCACATTTTTTTGATGCACAAATTTCACGTTATGAAAATAGTAATAATGAATATTTAGTGTTTTCATCGGCTACTCCCGATCCGTTCAAAAAAGATTATTTGAGAAGTATCTCGGTTGGGATTTTGATTACTCCGGGAATGAAGAAAAAGTTTAAATTTATCGATAGTCCGTCATTAAAGAAGCAAGTGGTTGGTGTGACCTGTGAAACCTGTGCAGTAAAAAATTGCCAAGAACGCGCTTCGGCTCCAATTCAATTGGAACAGAAAATACGCAATGAAAACACTGATTCGATTGTTCAGAAATACATGACGAAGTACAGTTAGATAAGTTGTGATTTTAATAAAAAATGTATCGAGAGCTTTATTACTAAAGTTGTTCTCGATACATTTTGTTTTTGGTGTGGAAGATATTTAAATCTAATTAACCCATTTGTAGTAACGGGCTCCTATTAAATTTGGAATTTCTTCTTCTATTCGGTCTAATACCCATTCGTTTTTAGGGATTTGAATACTTTGTTTTTGCTCTTTTTTGTGGAGTTTCTCATAAGTTTCAAAATCTATTTCAAAGCTTTTTTCTAAAGTTTCAAATAAATTTACCGTAGCTACAGCTGATTGCCAGTCTTCTTGTATGGTTCCTTCGAAAACTTTAGATTTTGAGCCGCTTCCGTAAGCAAGAAAACCAAATTTTTTGCCTGATACATTATTTTTAGAATCATAAAAATGTGACAAAGTCGATAATAGTCCCATGAAAATCGAACCGGTGTATAGATTTCCGATTAATGAAGAAGCGATTTCAGCGGCTTGTAATTTTTGATTAACAAAATTTCTGTATTCTATTGATTTGCTGACTTCTTTTAATTTATTTTGATAATCAGTTGGAGATTCGTCTCCTGATATGATTTTAGTTTCGGCATCCAGAGCATAAATCTCAGACAGCATACGGCGGCCTTGAAAGGAATAAGGCAAGTGCATGATGATGCTTTCCCATGAATTGTAAATAGTCTCGGAAGTGTTTTTTAGCTTCTTGAACGAAAAATATGCATCTCTGGTCCTGTCCATATAACATTGATTTGAATATTGGCCGTCAAAAACTGGTTGGTCTTTATGAATTTCTATTTCACTCTCCAGATTGTCAAACCAATTCTGATTGTTTTCGTTTCCTGTTATGTCTTTTTTGGAAATGGTGCGGTAGGGTTTGAAAAAGTCAAAAGCACCTTTGGTACTTGTAGCCCAATTGTTTTCAAAAGCAATTATTCGTGGATTTGAGGTTACTAGCATGGCTAGGGCGCCTGCTCCTTGTGTGTATTCTCCGGTAGAGTTTAAATCGTATTTTGCAAAATCAGTGGTAACGACAATTGCCTTTTTGCGAGGATTTATGGTTACGAAATCAATGCAATTTTGTAATGCATCAACGCCACCAATACAGGCAAATGTAAAGTCGACCACATCGCATTCGGACAAAGTGTTTTCTCCGAATTTTTGTTCCATCAAGGCGACTAAAAAAGAACCAATAGGTTTAGAATTGTCTACAGCGCTCTCGGTGCCAACGTAAATTCTTGCTATTTCATTAAGATTGATTTGGTTTTCGGTAATCAATTTGGTTAGGGCATTTGCACCAAAAACAACAGTGTCTTGGTGTGCGTCCGGTAAAGTCATTTTAATTAAACCTAAGCCTTTTTCTAGTTTTTCGGGCTCTATGTTTCGGGCATTTGCTAAAGTTTTTATGGGTAAATGTATTTTGGCAACATCAAAAGCGATGGCATCAATTCCGGTCTTCATATTCGTTTTTTTTAACCGGTAAAGTTAAAATTACGTATTGAAACTGCAATTTTTTTATATACACAAAATAGCGGCTTTTTGTGTTTTTATGAATTACAAATAAATAATTGCTTAAAATTATTGATTGTATAATTATGTTTTAAAAAGGAAAGAGAAACTAGTTAATTTAATAATGCGTGTCTCTCGTGGTTTTTTAGTTTTGTTTAACTAATATTCAGATAATTAATAGTTTATGTATTGGTTTCTGAGGATTTGTTTATTTGTGGGTTTAAACACTTTAAAACCATTATAAATAGTAACGAAATGGTTGTAGTTTCTTTCAAATTGGTTTATTTTTGCGTAACTTTTTTATAAATTTTATACAAATTCTTATGGCAAAATCTTCGTTATTAAAGTCTTCCATTGCAAAAAAAGTTGCGATGGCTCTTTCGGGACTTTTTTTGATTATGTTTCTATCATTACATTTTTTTGTTAATTTAATTTCGGTGTTTAGCGCTGATACTTACAATGAAATGTCTCATTTTATGGGTTATAATCCTTTAATCCAATTTGTAATGCAACCAATCTTAGTTGCGGGAGTTATTTTTCACTTCGTTATGGGATTCGTATTGGAGTTGAAAAACAGAAACGCCAGGCCTGTCGCTTATGCAAAATTCGATGGAGCTTCAAATTCTTCATGGGCGTCTAGAAACATGATTATTTCCGGTTTGGTAGTGTTGGCTTTTTTAGGCTTACATTTCTTTGATTTTTGGGTTCAAGAGATGAACTACAAGTATATAGCAGTAAATGCTATTGATGAAACAAGATATTTCCATGAAATGGCTGCAAAATTCGAAAGTCCAATTCGTACAGGAATTTATTCTATTTCTTTTTTATTGTTAGCAGTACACCTTTGGCATGGATTCACATCCTCTTTACAGTCAATAGGATTCGATAATAAAATCGGAAAGTCATTGCATAAAATATGCTATGCTTTTGCGATTGTAGTCCCTTTTGGATTTATTTTCATCGCGCTATTTCATCATTTTAATCATTAATATCAATCTATAATGAAATGAGCATAATCTTAAATCGGTCGCAAACACCAATGATGATATGCGAATTACATATGACGAGTAAAAAACAATAAAAATCTACATATGAAACTAGATTCTAAAATACCAGAAGGTCACATTTCACAGAAATGGACTGATTATAAAGACCACTTAAAGTTAGTTGCTCCAAACAACCGACCAAAAATAGATATCATTGTTGTAGGGACTGGATTAGCTGGTGCTTCAGCAGCAGCCTCTTTTGCTGAAATGGGTTATAATGTAAAAGCATTTTGTTATCAGGATTCTCCACGTCGTGCACACTCAATTGCAGCGCAGGGAGGTATCAATGCAGCAAAAAATTATCAAAATGATGGAGATAGTACATTCCGCTTGTTCTATGATACAATCAAAGGAGGAGATTACAGAGCACGTGAAGCAAACGTTCACCGTTTAGCTGAAGTTTCAGGTAACATCATTGACCAATGTGTGGCACAAGGAGTTCCTTTTGCCCGTGATTACGGTGGATTGTTGGATAACCGTTCTTTTGGTGGTACACAAGTACAACGTACTTTTTACGCTGCCGGTCAAACGGGTCAGCAATTGTTGTTGGGTGCTTATTCTGCATTATCCAGACAAATTGGTTTAGGAAAGATAGATATGTACAACCGTCACGAAATGTTAGAATTGGTGAAGGTCGATGGAAAGGCTCGTGGAATCATTGCTCGTAACTTGATTACTGGCGAATTGGAAAGACATTCTGCTCATGCTGTAATTGTTGCAACAGGAGGATATGGAAATGTGTACTTCCTTTCTACAAATGCAATGGGATCTAACGTAACTGCCAGTTGGAAAGTTCACAAACAGGGAGCTTTATTCGCAAACCCTTGTTACGTACAAATTCACCCAACTTGTATTCCGGTTCACGGAACTAATCAATCTAAATTAACGTTGATGTCAGAGTCATTGAGAAACTCTGGACGTATTTGGGTTCCAAAGAAAAAAGAAGATGCTGAAGCTATTCGTGCCGGTAAAATGAAGCCGACACAAATTGCAGAAGAAGATAGAGATTATTACTTAGAAAGAAAATATCCGGCATTTGGTAATCTAGTACCTCGTGACGTGGCTTCTAGAGCAGCAAAAGAAGTTTGTGATGCTGGTCATGGAATTGAGGCTAATGATACTAATGAAGGGGTTTATTTGGATTTCTCTACAGAGATTCAATCTAAAGGAAAGCAAACAGCTTACGCCAAAGGAAATCATAATCCTTCTCAAGAAGAAATCACTTCATTAGGTAAAAAATGGTTAGAAGAAAAGTACGGTAACTTGTTTACCATGTACCAAAAAATCACCGATGAGAATCCTTATGAAACGCCAATGAAAATCTATCCGGCGGTTCACTATACCATGGGTGGGGTTTGGGTTGATTATAACTTACAATCTACTATTCCAGGTTGTTTCGTTGCCGGAGAAGCTAATTTCTCTGACCATGGAGCAAACCGTTTGGGAGCTTCTGCTTTGATGCAAGGTTTGGCTGATGGATATTTTGTATTGCCATATACTGTTTCAGATTATTTAGCAGATGATATTCGTACCGGAAAAATCTCAACTGATTTACCAGAGTTCGTTGAAGCTGAGAAAAGTGTAAGAGATTCAATCAATAAATTCTTGACTAATAATGGAACAAAAACGGTGGATCATTTCCACAAACGTTTAGGTTTGATTATGTGGAATAAAGTTGGAATGGGTCGTAACGAGAAAGGTTTGAAAGAAGCCATTGAAGAAATTGCTGCTTTAAAAGAAGAATTCTACAAAGATGTTTATGTTCCTGGAAGCGCAGATGAATTGAATCCTGAGTTAGAAAAAGTACTTCGTGTAGCTGATTTTATCGAATTAGGACAATTAATGGCTATCGATGGATTGCAACGTAAAGAATCTTGTGGAGGTCACTTCCGTGAAGAGTATCAAGACGCCGAAGGAGAAACACTACGTGATGATGAGAACTTCAAATTTGTGGGTGCTTGGGAATACAAAGGATACGATATCAGCAAGGAAGAGCTTCATAAAGAAGAATTGAAATATGAGTTTATTAAAATAGCCGCAAGAAATTACAAATAAAAAAATTATGAGCGCAGCAAAAAATATCAATATAACCCTTAATATTTGGCGTCAAAAAAACTCCAAAGAAAAGGGAAAAATGGAAACATACAAGCTAAATGATGTTTCTACAGCCAGTTCATTTCTGGAAATGTTAGACCAATTGAACGAACAATTAGTAAGCGAAAGAAAAGAGCCAATTGCATTTGACCACGATTGTCGTGAAGGAATTTGCGGAATGTGTTCTTTGTATATCAATGGACGTGCTCACGGACCAGATACTGGAATCACCACTTGTCAATTGCACATGAGAATGTTTAATGATGGAGATACTATTGTTGTTGAGCCATGGAGAAGTGTTGCTTTTCCTGTGATTAAAGATTTAGTTGTGGATAGAACAGCTTTTGATAGAATTCAACAAGCTGGAGGATTCGTTTCGGTGAATACTTCTGGAAATACTATCGATGCGAATACAATTCCAATTCCTAAAGACGATGCTGATAAAGCATTTGAAGCTGCAGCTTGTATTGGTTGTGGTGCGTGTGTAGCAACTTGTAAAAATGGTTCTGCAATGTTATTTGTTGGAGCTAAAGTTTCACAATACGCATTGTTGCCACAAGGTAAAATTGAAGCTACAAACCGTGTGTTAAACATGGTTCGTCAAATGGACGAAGAAGGTTTTGGTAACTGTACTAACACTGGTGCTTGTGAAATTGAATGTCCAAAAGGAATTTCATTAGAAAACATCGCTCGTATGAACAGAGAATTTTTATCAGCAAGTTTGAAATAACAAGATTGTCATTACTTAGTCAGTTTGAGAATAGTTCTCTTGTCTGGCGTAAGGAAGAATCTAAAAACGCATTCATTTATTTGGATGCGTTTTTGTTTTATAAAATAGCCGTAAAATGTGTAATTTTAACTTATGAAAGTAGCTTTAATTCAATCGTCAATCGTTTGGGAAAACCCAAAATTGAATCGTAAATATTATGAGGAAACAATCAATGGAATTGTTGGAAGTGTTGACTTAATTGTACTTCCTGAAATGTTTACTACTGGATTTACAATGAATCCTCAGCTGGTATCAGAAACAATGCAAGGTGAAACAGTTGTTTGGTTACAAACTTTGGCGAAAGCAAAAAAAAGTGCCATTACAGGAAGTTTAATTATAGAAGAAAATGGTCAATTTTTTAATAGATTGGTTTTTGTTTTTCCTTCCGGTGAAATGCAATACTATGATAAAAAACACTTGTTTACACTTGCCGGAGAGGATCGAATATACAGCAGAGGAAGGAAAAAAAATATAATTGATTATTTGGGGTGGAAAATATGTCCATTAGTATGCTATGATCTGCGTTTTCCGGTTTTTTCAAGAAATACGGAAGATTATGATTTGCTTTTGTATGTTGCGAGCTGGCCAAAACCACGCATCAATGCATGGGATATTTTGATCAGGGCAAGAGCGGTTGAAAATATGTGTTATACTATTGGTGTAAACAGGAATGGTCTTGATAATAATAACTTCGAATACATTGGCCATTCACAGGTTGTTGATTTTCTTGGAAATTATGTTCTTGAACCACAAGAAACAGAAGGTGTTTTTATGGTTGAATTAAGCAAAGAAAAAATGATTGAAACCAGAAATAAACTTGGTTTTCTTAACGATAGAGATTCTTTCGAATTAAAGGATTTATAATTTAGTATTCTTCTTCTTTTTTCCAGTTTCCTTTTTTGGTTTTGGTTCAGGAATATACGGTAGGCTTAAATCAAAAGGTTGTTCTACATCCCAATTGGCGCGAACATCTATTTCTTTAGAAAAATAAATCACTTCTTCTGAATAACGTTTTTCCAGATAATTCCCCGGGTCGTACATTTTGTTTTTGTTATCGTCGTAGATAGCACGGACTGAGAAAACGGCAGGCTCGAGTAAGTTAAAAGTAATTACAGGATTGTTTTCAGTGTACTCGGAAGTTATGACGTCACCTTTTGCATTGGTCAATTCTACAATCAATGGAAAACGTTTTGCATTTTGTAACGTAATGGTAAGATTTCCGTAGTCTGTTGTGCTTCTTGTGCCTAGGTTGTAGATTAAGGTGTCGTTAGATTTTTCGTAAAAGTCAGTTAGTGCTCCGGGCAATAATGTAAAGGTATATTTTTCTGAAGCTTCTTTTTTGAAATCAAAATACAGCAACTGATTAAAGTCATCGTATTCCGTTTTAAAGGGTACAGAAACGGAGTCTTTATTTACCAGCTTTATTTTTGAATTATCAAAATTTACTAATGGAGTTGCTGATTCTAAAGTGAATCGTTCTCTGAAGTTTAAAATTCCTTTCTGCACGGCAGTTATGTTCAGCGTGTCTTTTTTCTGGTCTTTGATTTTGACGATAAAATTATTTTCGTATTTGTCTTTGGTAATAGCTAAGCTTAACGAATCTACTTTTAAGGGTTTGTACCAGATTTGTAAAGAGTCTTTTTTTGGTAATTGGGTAATTATAGTGGGTAAAATTTCGTTGTTGTTTTTTAAGGTGATTTTTGGTTTGGCATTGTCTGAGCTTGCCTTTCCTTCGTGTCCCATTACTAATCTGTTTCCAGATACTTGGCTTGGTTTGAATGCTTTAAAAGGAAGTGTTTCCTTGAATAATTCTAATTCGTAAACCGTGTCGTTCGGAACAGTGATAAAATGCTTTATAAATCCAATTTTGTCTGTTTTAGGATTGAATTTATTGTTGTTGTTATAGTCTTTCATCGCTACAAGAAGATATTTTCCGGCTTTTAGATTCTCCAGTCGAAATGTCTTTAAGCTGTCGAGTGTGTTTGTTACATATCGAGGGGTTTCATTGTAGACTATCGAGTCTTTGAAAGTATCGTTTGCTTCATAAAGCATAACCGAAACAAAAGATTCGACCTCTTTGTTGTACGCGTCTTTCACTCGTCCTCCCAGAGCTAATGAATCGATGTAATCTCCTGTTGAAAATATATACTTGAATTGATTGTATGGATTTCCTTCATTATTGTCAGCTATACTTTGTCCAAAATTAAAGCTGTAGGTTGTGTTGGGCTGAAGCGTGTCGTTTATTTTTATGGTAATAAATTTGCTTGAAGTAGTTGGCAAGATTAAAGGCTCATTTTTCATTGGTGGTGAAATGATGAGTTGCTTTTTTAGGTCTTTTAATTTAATGAATTCATCAAAAGTTAGTTTAATCTCGTTTCCTTTGAAGTTGGTGCTGAAGTTTTTTGGGAAACTTGCCTTTAAAACAGGGGCAATGGTGTCTTTTAGTCCTCCTGTTATAGATCCTCTTTTGGCACAACCAATGGTAAGTAATAGAAGTAGGAGTAGTGAAATATATTTAAAATTATTTTTCAACATAACAGATCAAAGATTAGATTGCACAAAATAACAATTATATTTACTGTTATTGAAACTTTTTATAGAAATATTATGCTGTAATCGGAGATTGTTTTTATGAAAATTACAGTCGAATAAATTTCTGCCAGACAGGCTTTTTCTAATTGATTGTGAGTAGGTGAAATGTTTTTTGAAATTGCTTTTTAGGGCTTGGTTTGTTTTTTTTATAATCCGTGGTCTATTTGTTTTCTAATATGCAATTTTAAATCTAATTTTATGCGTTGATTGATGAAAAATGGAATTTGTTTTCCTGTTTAATAAATGGTTAAAAGATGAAAAAAATAGAGCATATTGGTATTGCAGTTAAGGATTTAGAGGTTTCGAATTTGTTATTTGAAAAATTGTTGGGCGCTCCGCCATATAAATTTGAGGATGTCGAAAGTGAAGGGGTAACAACGTCTTTTTTTAGTAATGGTCCTAATAAGATTGAGCTTTTGGCTGCGACTAATCCAGACAGTCCTATCGCTAAGTTTATTGAAAAAAAAGGGGAAGGTATTCATCATATCGCTTTTGATGTTGAAGATATTGAATCGGAGATCGCCCGTTTGAAAAGCGAAGGCTTTGTTGTTTTGAATGAGGTTCCTAAAAAAGGGGCCGATAATAAATGGGTCGCCTTTTTGCATCCGAAAAGCACTAACGGTGTTTTGATTGAATTGTGTCAGGAAATAAAATAATTTATTTTATAGAAATAGTTGGAATAGCATCTTAATAATCAGACTGTTTCTTTTTTCGGGCTTGTTAATAATGCAACTATATTAAAATCTAGTTCAAAAATATTTGTAGCTAATAAAAAATAGTAGTAATATTGCAAACTCTAAACCGGTCCTATAGCTCAGTTGGTTAGAGCACCTGACTCATAATCAGGTGGTCCCTGGTTCGAGCCCAGGTGGGACCACGAGTAAAATCAAGCCTTCGCAGAAATGTGAAGGCTTTTTTGTTTTTTTTTGACGAGCATTTGACGAGCATTGGATTAGTATGAAATGGGAATATAAAACCTAATTCATGCATATAATAAAGTGGAAGTTGCGAAATAGAAGACTCCAATTCTTTTTGATGAGGCCATTGAATTGTAAACGTAGTTTCGTTTTTAGGTTAAATCTTATTTTTAATTTGTATTTTTGTTTAGCAATGCTAGTGAGGCAGAGATGGTGTCGAGGGATCGGAACTTGTATTCTATCGAAGCAATTTTTTTGACGAAATTTTAAATATCTTTGGATTATGAGCACACTAACAAAATCAAATCATATAGGGCGAAAAATCAGCCGTATTCGTGAACTTCGAGACATGAAACAAGAAGCATTGGCGCAGGCTTTGGGTACAAACCAACAGGCAATATCCGCGATGGAAAATAGTGAAACGATAGATGAAGAAAAATTAATCGAAGTAGCAAAGGCTCTCGGTGTAACCGTAGAAGCAATTAAAAACTTTTCAGAGGAAGGGGTAATTAATTATTTTAACAGTTTTAACGAAGCTGTAAATAATAGTCACTTTGGAAATAACAATCATTGTACATTTAATCCGCTTGACAAAGTAGTAGAACTTTACGAACGTTTGGTTCAGGCTGAAAAAGACAAAGTCGAATATTTGGAAAAATTTCTAAAAGAAAAATAACCTTTATAGAAGGCAAATTAATTCCAAAATTGAGACTCTAGACAGGGTCTCTTTTTTGTTTCAGAATATTATTTTATGGTGCAACAATAATAAAAAACCAACAAAATGGACAAGACTATTAAACTTCGTGTGAAAAAGGAAATTGGCAACGGTGACGAGCTTAAAGTATTGAAATTAAAAGGCGCATTAATTGCAAAGAAGTACACTGAAATTA
>RCUQ01000710.1_pt1 | contig 14210 bp, 11 predicted proteins | sample 2166351 | NCBI WGS metagenome assembly RCUQ01 (sample SAMN09932597, study PRJNA488358) | compost metagenome | feature: garden; material: soil; isolation source: compost soil in acetonitrile-enriched culture | place: Germany: Experimental Botanical Garden Goettingen | collected 2016-01-27
GCCTAAGGGATTCCACCATTTCCATCGAAGGCCCGGGACTATGACGTCCCGGGCCTTCGTCGTTCGTGCGCGGTCAAAACCGCCAAGCTCTTTCTCCCCGTCGCACGGGGTATCGAGCAGGTGCCTGGGCTAAGGTGAGGGTTCGCGCTGGCTGCGCCCCGGAGGTGACCTGATGCCCCACGTTGATTGGAATTGTTCGCTCGACACCTGGCGAGACATCCTGCCCCTGTGCCCGGATGCGACGTTCTTCCACACCCCCGAGTGGTACCTGGCCCGCGCGGCCACGACGGCCATCGAGGTGCGGCCCGTCCACTTCGCCTTCGACGACGGCTCGCGGGCCGTCTTGCCACTGGCGGTCCGGCCCCGCTACCGCGGGTTGCTCCAAGAAGCCGTCGTCGGCCTGGAGAATGGCTACGGCGGCCTGCTCTCGCCCCAGTCGCTGCGAGCCGGCCAGATCGAGGCCGCCTATCGCCACGTGCGCCGCCGCTTCCCGGATTTGGCCGTGGTGGGCAACCCCCATGCGACCGGCCACCAGGTGCCGGAAGCCGCCCGGCAGTCCATGGACATCACGCATGTGCTGCCTGTGCGCCCGCCCGATGAGCAGCTCGCGGGCTACACCGAGCCCCGCGCACGCCACGTGCTTCAGGCGCAGCGCTCGGGGCTGCGCATCGAGGTGATCGAGGGACTCGACGCCCAATCCGCCGCACGCATCTACCCGCTCTACGCCAAGCACGCCGCGGCCTGGCGCTACACGAAGTGGGTGCGCGACGAGGCCTACTTCCGCACGCTCGCGTCGCGCGCGGGCCGGCACCTGACGCTATTTTTGGCCCACGAGGGCGATCGGGTGGTCGGGCTGCACCTGGTCGCGGCTTATCCGCCCGTGGCCATTCAGCTCCACCTGGCGACGGACGGCGCCTACAACCGCCAGAACCCCGCCTGACTGCTGGTCCACGAAGCCCTCGGCTGGTGCTACCGCAACGGTTTTTCGGCCTTCGATTTCCTCGCGAGCGGCCACCTCGACGGCATCAAGCTCTTCAAGGCCTCCTTCGGCGCCACCCCCGTGGCCTACCCCCTCGCCACCCAGGCCGGCTGGCTCAGCCAGTCGCTGCACTCGCTGAGGCAGCTGACCCGCCAGGACAAACCGAGGCTCGCCACCGCGGCCTAAGAGCCCTCACCGTCCTGAAGAACGCCTCACGTGGCCCCCTCCCCCTCGAGGGGGGAGGCCGGGTGGGGGTGATCACGGTGAGGCCAAAGTAGTAAAGACGCGTCCTGTGCCGGGCTGTCACCCCCACCTGCGCCGCATTCGCGGCGCCTCCTCCCCCCTCGAGGGGGAGGGGAAATGCCCCGCAGCCGTAGGCGGGAAGGCTATTTGAAGCGGTAGATTGCCCCGCCGTGGTCCACGATGTAGAGCTCGCGAGCCTCGTCCTGGCCGAAGGTCGCCGGGTTGATGTCCGAGTCCAGCAGCTCGCGCTTGTTCGTGGCTTTCTGGCCGTCGTAATTCAGGCCCCAGATGCGGCCGGAGCCGTAATCCGCGTACATGTAAGTCCCTTGCAGCGCCGGCAGGCGCGCCCCTCGGTACACGTACCCGCCGGTGACCGAGACGCCCTGGTTGCGGCCGTATTCGGCGATCGGGAGCGTCAGGCCGGTCTTGTCGCAGTTGGCCGCCTCGAAGCAATCCGACGCTTCCATGATCTTCCAGCCGTAGTTCTTGCCCTTCTCCAGGACGTTGACCTCCTCGAGCTTGTTCTGGCCCACGTCCGCGCCGTACCAGCGGTTCGCCTCGCGGTCATGGCTGAAGCGCCACAAGTTGCGCAGGCCGTAGGCGTAGATCTCCCCGCGCATATTCGCTTGCCCCACGAACGGGTTGTCCGGCGGAATCGCGTACTTCTGGCCGCCCGCGCTCTGGTGCACGTCGATGCGCAGCCACTTGCCGAGGAGCGTGTCGCGGCGCTGGCCGTTGTTATGCGGGTCGCCGCCCGAGCCGCCGTCGCCCGTGCCGATGTAGAGCATGCCGTCCGGCCCGAAGGCCAACTGACCGCCGTTGTGGTTCGAGTAGGGCTGGTCGAAGGTCAAGACGACCTCCTCGCTCGCGGGGTCGGCCTTGTTGGCGTCGGCCTCCGTGGCCTTGAAGCGCGAGATGACCGTCCGGCGGGGGTTGCCGGCGGTGTAGTTCACATAGAAAGTACGGTTGGTCTTGTAATCCGGATCGAAGGCCAGGCCGAGAAGACCCATTTCATTGCCCGAGTCGTCGACGCGATCCGAGATGTCGAGGAAGGTGGCGGCCGCTTCAGGGTCCGGCCGGTTGCCGAAGACGCGGATGCGGCCGGGCTGTTCCAGCACGAAGAGGCGGTTGGTGCCGTCGGATGGCGCCTGGAGGTCCGTCGGGCGCTCGAAGCTGAACTTGGGGAAGACCCGCTCGATGCTCACCGCGCCCGGCGTAATGGCCGCATGGGCGCTGTCGCCAGGGCTCGCGGGGGAGCCGCCCTCGCCGCCCGCGCAGGCGATCGCGAGCAAGCTCGCCGGAACCAACACCCAGCCGCGTTTCAAGCCCATGGCGCCCTCCTCGTCGTCGGTCGAAGTCGACCGGATTCTACCACCCGGCGAGGGACCCCGTAACCCCCGTGCATCCCCAGAACCGGCGCCCCATGTGGTACACTGGCCCTCATGGACCAAAGACTAGGCGAACCGATTTTCTCCGTGCGCAACCTGCGCCACCGCTACGCCATGCGCGAGGTGCTCAAAGACGTCAGCCTGACGATCCACCAGGGCGATCGCCTTGGCCTCCTCGGCGTCAACGGCGCCGGCAAGACCACCTTGCTCAAGATCATGGCCGGGATGGAAAAGCCCGATGCCGGCGAGATCGCCCGCAAGCGCGGCCTGAGCCTGGGCTATTTGCCCCAGGACTTCGCTCTGGACCATTCCAAGACCGTGCTCGCAGCCGTCATGGAAGGCGTCGAGGAGGTCCGCGCCCATTTGGCGGCCTACCAGACTCTTTCGGACAAGCTGCAGACCGACCACGACGAGGCGCTGCTGGCCGAGCAGATGGCCATGCACGAGGAGCTCGATCGCCTGGGCGCCTGGGACATGGAGCGCCGCGTGCAAGAGGTCATGCAAAAGCTGCGCGTCCCGCCGGGCGATCGCATCGTCGGCACGCTCTCGGGCGGCGAGATGCGCCGCGTCTCCTTGGCGCGCACGCTGCTCGGCCGTCCCGACATCTTGATCCTCGACGAGCCCACCAACCACCTCGACGCCGACAGCATCGAATGGCTGGAAGGCTTCTTAGCCGACTACACCGGCAGCGTGTTGCTCGTCACCCACGACCGCTACTTCCTGGACCGCGTCGTCAACCGCATGGTCGAGCTCGAGAACGGGCAGGTGTCGACGTATTCGGGCAACTACTCGGACTACCTGGAGGCCAAGGCCGCCAAGCTGGCTGCCGAGGCCCAGTCCGAGCAGGCCCGCCAGAACACGCTCAGGCGCGAGCTCGCCTGGGTGCGCAAGCAGCCCCAGGCCCGCCAGGCCAAGAGCAAGGCCCGCGAACAGGCCTACTACGACCTCGCCGGCCAGGAAGCGCCGCCGACGCCGGACGAGATCAAGCTCAAGATTCCGACGGGCGACGTGCGCCTCGGCAAGAAGATCGTCGAGCTGAACGACGTGGGCAAGCAGGTGGACGGCCGCTGGCTGTTCCGCCACTTCAGCCTGGGCCTGGTGGCGGGCGATCGCATCGGCGTGGTCGGCGCCAACGGCCTCGGCAAGACGACCCTCATGCGCATCATCCAGGGCATCCTGCCGCCCGACGAGGGCACGGTCGAGATCGGCCAGAACACCCGCTTCGTCTTCGCGGACCAGGGCCGCAGCCGCATCGACACCAGCAAGACCCTCGTCGACGAGCTGGCCGGCGAGAGCCAGCACATCATCGTCGACGGCGAGATGATCACCATCCGCAGCTACCTGCGCCGCTTCCTGTTCTCGGACGACCAGCAGAACACGCCCATGAGCAAGTTCTCGGGCGGCGAGCAGAACCGCGCCCAGCTCGCCAAGCTGCTCGCGAAGGGCGGCAACGTGCTGATCCTCGACGAGCCAACCAACGACCTGGATTTGCCGACGCTCCGCGCGCTGGAAGACGGGTTGTTGGACTACAGCGGCTGCGCGTTCATCGTCAGCCACGACCGTTACTTCCTCAACCGGGTGGCGACGTTGATCCTGGCCTTCGAGGGCGACGGCCGCGTGGTGCTCTCCGTCGGCACCTACGACGACTACCTGGAGCGCCTCGCCGCCCGGCAAGCGGCCGAGGCCCCGGCGGCCCCGGTCGCCAAGGCGCCCGAGCCCGTCAAGGCCGCCAATGCCGCGCGCAAGCTGACCTACAAGGAGACCCAGGAGCTCGCGGGCATCGAGGGGGCGATCGAGGTGGCCGAGACTGCCCTCGCCGAACTCGAGGCCAAGCTGGCCGACCCGGGACTCTACGCGGACCGCGCGGACACCGTCCAGACGCTGCTCTCCGAGACCGAAACGGCCAGGGCGCATGTCGAGACGCTCTACAAGCGCTGGGAAGAGCTGGAAGCCATCAAGGCGGGGGCGATCGTCCCCACCACCTGAGGCCGTTCTGCTCCGCTGCGGGTCTGGCGTCCAGCAAGCAAGCTTGCTATGCTGAGTCCGCCGTTGCCGAGAGGACGCCGCCGTGTGGGATCAGCTCTCCCCAGTCGGGCACTTCCTGATCATGCTCATTCCGCTCGTGGTCATGCCGATCTCGAGCGCCATGCTCGCGCGCTACAGCCACCGCTTCGGCGTCGAGCGCTACCCGTTTCCGCCGTCGCGCATCATCAGCGCCATGGGCCTGTACGCGAGCCTGGGCGTCACGGTCGCGTTCTTTCACGTGCCCGGCATCCACGCGAGCTGGGCCTTCGCCACCCTGGCGCTCTTCGCGACGTCGCTCGAGGGCAATCTGCGCCTGACGGGCTCGCCGCTGTCGCTCGCGCCTTACCGGTGGCCGCTCGCGGGCGCGGGCGCCACGATCGCCCTGGCGCTCGGCTTCACCCAGCCGGCCTGGCCGGCGATCGCCGTCTGGGTGGTGGCCGGCGTCATCCTCCAGGGCGCGAGCGTCGGGGTGCTGGGGCGATCGGCGCGGGCGGGCTCGCCGGCGACCTGGACCATCATCGGCGGGTACGTGCTCGGGCTGGTGGCGCTGCCGGTGGCCGCCGTGATTCTGGCGACACGCGCCACCGGGCTGCTCGTGGACGTGGAGCTCGTGCTGGTGGCACTCTCGGCGCTGCTCATGAGCCTGGGCGCGACGACCCATGTCCTCGAGACGACGGCCGTGCAGCTGCAGGCCACGCGCGATCGCATCGCGGCCGAGGTGGAGACCCGCACCGCCGAGCTGCAAGCCGCCAACGAGCAATTGCGGCAAATGGACCGCATGAAAGACCAGTTCCTCTCGACGGTCTCGCACGAGCTGCGCACGCCCCTCACCGCCATTCAGGGCTACGGTGAGTTCCTCGAAGACGAAATCGACGGCCCGCTGGCGCCGGGGCACCACGACTTCGTGCGCGGCATCATGGACGCGGTGGCGCACATGACGGTGAAGGTGGACGACCTCTTGGACCTCGCGCGCATCACGACGGGCAGCCTGCGCTTCGAGTTCGCCGTCTTCAGCTACGACGAGGTGCTCGCCCGCGTCGAGGGGCTGATGCGCCCGATCCTGTGCAGCCGCGGCCAGACTCTGGTGCTGAACCACCCGCCGGAGTTGGCCCTGACCGGCGACTCGCGCCGCATCCAACAGGTGCTCGTCAACCTGGTCAACAACGCCTCGAAGTTCTCGCCCGACGGGGCCGAGCTCGTCGTGAGCGTCCACGACGCCGGCGACGCGGTCGTCACCAGCGTCATCGACCCCGGCGTCGGCATCCCCGAGGCGCACCGCGCCCGCATCTTCCAGGCCTTCTACCAGGTGGACGGCTCCACCACCCGCGAGCACGAGGGCATCGGCCTGGGCCTCGCCATCACCCGGAGCCTGGTGGAGGCCCATGGCGGCCGCATCGAGGTGGAGAGCACGCCGGGCGCCGGCTCACGGTTTACGTTCACCTTGCCGAAAGAGCGGGACGTCTCCCTCCCCCTCGAGGGGGGAGGAAGAGCCGCGCAGGCGGCGAGGTGGGGGTGATCGGCGGACCGGCAATAGCCATTGTCTGCACCGGGCTGTCACCCCCACCCAGCCTCCCCCCTCGAGGGGGAGGGGCCCACGTGGTGCGGGCTTCGGGATGGTGAGCATGGGAAAGGCCGGCCCCATCGGGCCGGCCGCTGCTGGTTCCTGTTATCAGGTGGCTACTTGATCATCCCGTTGATTTTGGTCCTCAGACGGCCCACGGCCTGGGAGTGGAGCTGGCAGACGCGCGACTCCGTCACGGTGAGCACCTGGCCGATTTCCTTGAGGGTCAGGCCCTCGTGGTAGTAAAGCGTGATCAAGAGCTTCTCGCGCTCGGGCAGGGCGTCGATCGCCTGGCCGAGGATCTCGACCATCTCTTCCTGGTCGAAGACGCCGGCAGGGCCCATGCGATCGTCGGGCAAGGTGTCCAGCCAGGAGATCTTCTGGCCGTCGTCGCCCATGCTGACGAGGTCGTCCAGGCTCAAGACCGGGGCGACGATCTCGCTCAGGTTCTTGGGCAGGTCGTCGACCTTGACGCCCATGGCCTTGGCCAGCTCCTCGTCGCTCGCCGTGCGGCCGAGCTGGTGCTCGAGGCCGCGAATGGCGGACTCCATCTCCTTGGCCTTCTGGCGCACCGAGCGGGGCAGCCAGTCCTGAGAGCGCAGCTCGTCGATGATGGCGCCGCGGATGCGGCTCACGGCGAAGGTCTCGAACTTGAAGCCGCGGTCCGGGTTGAAGCGCTCGATGGCCGCGATCAGGCCCATCACGCCGTAACCCATCAGGTCGTCGGAGTCGACGGTCGGGGGCAAGGTCACCGCCATGCGACCGACCACGTACTTCACCAGCGGGAGGTACTCCATGATGAGCTTCTCGCGCGTGGCGCGATCCGGCTTGCTGACGTACTTCTGCCAGAGATCGGTGGCGGAAACGGCCATCCCTTAGTCCTTCATCGTGTTCTGAATCTGCCTGGCGGCCTGCTTGAAATCGAGCGGCTGGAAGGCTTCTGCTGCTTTGGTGGAAGGGTTGGGCACCCCGGCGGCCTGAGGCACCACGCTGGTGCGCTCGTCGGAGTCGGACGTGGCGCCCAGGGGGCCCGCGAGCTCGGCGTCGTCGGCCGGCACGGTGAAGTCGAACTTCTTGCCCTTGGTCTGGTCGTCTTTGAGGGCCTGGATGCCCTGGGCCACCTGGCCGACGAGGATGCCGACCAACGAGCCCAGGATGGTGGCGACGCACGCGCGGATGGCAATGACCTCGATCGAGACGTTGGCCATAAAACCAAGCAGCCAGACGATCAAGAAGGAGCCGCTACCGAAGGCCAGGCCCCAGTTAGGTCCACTGTCTCTCGCGCTCACGCCTTGCGGCCTCCATTTCCTGCGGTCGTCCAAGTACCTTTTACCCAAATCGGACACAAACCGCAAGCCGGCCTGCCGAGGCTCGTTCGCGCCTTTGGCAAGCGGGGGATGGCAGGCCTTCAGGGACTTGGCAGGCCGAACATAAGGCGTACCTTAGACCGCACGCTTTAGGAAGCTTTACCTCCCGGCCGGACCGGCGTGGCGGCTCAGACCAGCTGACCGGGGTCCAGAATCAAGGCCACCCGGCCGTCATCCAGAGGCGCCGCGCCCGTCAGGTAGCCCGCCTCGCCGAGCAAGCGGCTGAGGGGCTTCACCGCGATCTCGTGCTTGCCGAGGAGCTGCTCGACGACCAGGCCCACGCGGTGCGTGGCCGTGCGCACCACCACCACGGCGGATTCGCCCTCCCCGGTGGTCGTCGGCACGTCCAGCCGGTCGCGCAGGCTCACGAGCTCGAGGGGCTCGTCGCTGCCGCCGCCGAGCGGGAAGACCTCCTCGACGTAGCCCATGGGAATGGCGTAGACCTCGCCGCCCACATCCGTCAGCATCGCCTGCACCAGGGCCACCGACAAAGGCAGCCGCACGCGGAAGGCCGTGCCGACGCCGAGCTCCGAGGCGATCTCGATCGCCCCGCCGAGGCTCGTGATCTTGTTGCGCACGACGTCCATGCCCACCCCGCGCCCGGAGACGGCCGTCACGGCCTCGGCCGTGGAGAAGCCGGGGGCGAAGACGAAGTCGATGACCTGATCCGGGCTCAGCTCGGCGGCCTGCTCGGGGCTGGTGAGGCCCTGGGCGATCGCCTTGGCGAGGATGCGCGACGGGTCGATGCCGCGGCCGTCGTCGGCCACCTCGATGACGACCGAGGTGCCGGCTTGATACGCCGCGAGCCGAATTTGCCCGGCGGCGGGCTTGCCGGCGGCCAGGCGCTCCTCGGGGCTCTCGAGGCCGTGGTCGAGCGCGTTGCGCAGCAAGTGCATGAGCGGGTCGCCGAGCTCGTCGACGACCAACCGGTCGAGCTGGGTGTCTTGCCCTTCCATGAGCAGCTCGGCTTCTTTGCCGAGCTCGCGGGTCAAGTTGCGCACCATGCGCGGGAAGCGGTTGAAGGCGGCCTCGACGGGCACCATGCGCAGATCGCGCACGTTGGTCTGCACCGCGCCCGCGAGCGCGCCCAGGTGGCGCACCACCTCGTCGATCTCGGGGGCGGCGTCGAGCCCGCGGTCATGCAGGAGCTTGGCCAGCCGGGCGTGGTCGGCCGCCAGCTCGTTGACGAGGCCCAGGAGCGCATCGAGCTTGTCGGCGCCCACGCGGAGAGTCTGCACCCGGCGGCCGGCGGGGGGCTGGGGCTCTTCCTGGGGCTCCTCGGCGGGGGCGGGGATAGGCGCAGGCGCGGCGGCGGGGGCGGCGGCCTGCGTGACCATCGAGGGCGTCAGGGTCTGGACGGCGACGGACTGGATCTCGCCGATGGAAGCGACCGCGTCGCGCAGGGTGCTCGGGGGGGCGACGGAGAGCGCGACCAGCCAGAAGCGATCGCCCGGGTCCTGCTCGAGGTCGTTCATGCCGGGGTCGAGCCGCACCACCTCGCCGAATGGCTGAAGCGTCGCCATGACCATCGCGGCGCGCACGCTCTTCATGAGGCTGCCCGGCATCAGGGCGATCTCGATGCGCGCGGCCTGGAACCCGACGTTCATGGCCGAGAGCAACTGCTGGCGCTGGGCCGCATCGAGCACCAAAGCCGGCGCGTCGTCGGACAACTCGCCCGCGCGGGCCTCGGGCGGGGCCAGCTCGGCGATCGTGACGCACTCGACCTCGCTGACGTTGTAGAAGCTCGCCTCGATCTCGGGCGTGCCGAGGTCGGCTTTCAGAAGAATCTCGAACTGGCGCGTGTCGTCGGACCACTCGAGCTCCTCGAGCGAGGGCGTGATGTCGAGGACCTCGCCCAACGTCTCGAGCGACGAGACGATCAGCATGGCGCGCACGCTCTTGAGCAGGCACATGGGCTCCAGGGTGACCACGACCCTGAAGGTGCGGGCGGCCTCGGAGGCGCCGGGGCGATCAGGTGCCGGGGGCTCCGGCCGCGGGGCGGGGTCCGGCACCAGGGGGCCGGCGGGCACGAGGCGGGTGCGGCTGAGCGCCTCGTCGATGCGCGCGACCAGGGGGCGGATGTCGTGATGGGGCGCGTCCTCCACGCCGATGACCTCGACCAGCCGCTCGAGCTGCTCGACGCCCTGGAGCAGCAGATCCATCATCGCGGGCTCGGGCGCGATCGCCCCGGCACGCAGCCCGTCGAGCAGGCTTTCCATGCCGTGGGCCAGCTCGGCCAGGTCGTCGAAGCCCATGGTGCTCGCCATGCCCTTGAAGGTGTGGATCGTGCGGAAGACCGCATGGAGCAATTCGGTGTCCGCGGGCGTGCGCTCGAGCTGCAGCAGCTGATCGTTCAACTGCTGCATGGCCTCGCGGCTCTCGTCGATGAATTGGTTCAGGTAGTGGGCGAAATCCACGCGTGCTCCTTGGAGTGCTTCGGCGTTATTCAGCGCTCAGCTTGTCGCCTTGCGGTAGAAGAAGGGCGCCGCGAGCGCGAAGCCCAGCTCTTTGTGCTCGAAGATGCGCTCGGTGTTGCCGACGAAGAGCACCCCACCGGGGGCGATCGCCTCCGTGAAGCGGCGGTACAGCTGCCGCTTGCCCAGCTCGTTGAAGTAGATCACCACGTTGCGGCACACCACCAGGTGGCAATCCGGCTCGGGCGCGTCCTCGAGCAAGTTGTGCACCCGGAAGCGGCAGCGCTCGCGCACGGCCGGCGCGTCGAAGCGGAACAGGGTGCCTTCCGGCTGGAGCGTGCGCCCCGCGAAGCGCTCGGGCATGCTGCGCACCTCGTAGTCGTGGAACACGCCCGCTTCGGCCCGCTGGACGGCCTTGGGGTCGAGATCGGTGCCGACGAGCTCGCAGCGATCGAGCGCGCCCAACTGCTCGAGCACCAGCCCGATCGAGTAGAGCTCGGCGCCGTGGCTGCAGCCCGCGCTCCAGATCTTGAGGTGATCGAAGCGGGCGAGGAGCTCGGGCAGGATCTGAGTCTCGAGGGCCTCGAAGCGCTCGGGGTTGCGGAAGAACTCGGTGACGTTGATTGTCAGGGCCGAGACGAACTCGTCGCGGCGGCCGGGGTCGGCCTCGAGGCGATCGGCGAGGGTCTTGAGGCTGTCGGCCTTGGCGCGGTGCATGACGGCCGTGAGCCGGCGCTCCATCTGGCGGGGCTTGTAGGCGTCGAGGTCCAGCCCGATGAGGGGCGAGACGCGGGCCTTGAACTCGGCCAGCTCCTCGGCGGAAAACAGCGGCGGACGCTCGCCGGCCGCCGGCCCGGCAGTCGGGGTCGACGAAGGGTTGTCTGGCTGGGCCTGGGGAGCGTGCATGGGGCGCCTGCGTCAAAGGGCTCGGAATTCACGCGTCATCCGGAAAACATGCGGATCGAGAGCCAAGCACAACATACCCACATTGGGCGTGGCCGATCCCCATGCCATATACCGGAGTCGCCGACTGACCGCAACGGCCATCCGCTCCTTTCGGGTTGCGGACGGGCCGAACCGGCCGGTCGTGCTATCATGGTGGGTCCCTGGCGCCCCGGCGTCAGTGTCGTCGCCTACAAAACCGAAAGGATCCTTCGATGATCGATCAGTCGCGCGGCCTCGGCGTCCTCGAAGACGCCCGCTTCGTGGCCGAGCGCGCCCGCCACGTCCACCTCGACTCCGAAGCCGTCGAGGCCGTGGCCGCCGACCTCATCCGCCGCGAGGTGCCGGTGCCCACGTGGAACGCGGATCTGCACTTCACCGACGGCACCCCCCGCACGGCCAACTACCTGCTCCTGCTCGACGCCCTGAACTTCAGCTTCTGGGGCGACCCGCGCTGGTACATCGAGTACCGCGGCCAGTCGCTTCGGGGCTACTGGGCCCTCGCCGCCAGCCTCAAGCGGGCGATTGAAGAGGGCCTGCCGGTCGACGACGCCCGCTTCATGGCCGAGATCACCCCCGATCAGCTGCGCCACATCCTGCGCGGCACCGGCGACATCCCGCTCTTCGACTACCGCGTCGCGCACATGCGCGAAGTCGGCCACCAGCTCCTGGCGCTCTACGACGGCCAGTTCACCCACGCGATCGAGAGCTGCAAGCAGAGCGCCGTGGCCCTCACGCGCTTGCTCGCCCGGGACTTTCCGAACTTCGAGGACGTCAGCCCCTACGAGGGCCGCGTGATCCGCATCTACAAGCGCGCCCAGATCCTGCCCGCCGACCTCTTCGGCGCCTTCGGCGGGAAGACCTGGGGCGAGTTCCACGACATCGGGGAGCTGACGGCTTTCGCGGACTACAAGGTGCCCCAGGTGCTCGAGAAGCTGGGCATCCTGCGCTACAGCCCCGAGCTCGAGGCCAAGCTCCGCGCCGGCACCGTCTTGCCGCACCACTCGGCCGAGGAAGTCGAGCTTCGCGCGCTCACCATCTGGGGCACCGAGGCCCTGCGCCAGGCCATGGCCCGCCAGGGCCGCGAGGTCAAGGCGATCGAGGTGGACTGGCTGCTCTGGGACATGGGCCTCACGATCCAGCCCCCCAAGGACAAGCCGTACCACCTCACCCGGACGACTGCGTATTAGTCCTTAGTCCCTAGTCCTTAGTCCCTAGTCGGGGACTGGCGGACGAAGGACCAAGGACCAAGGACTAAGGACTAGAAATCTATGCCCGCCATCAACTTCGAGATTGAAGCCCGCCTGGAAGGCACCCTGGCCCGCGCCGGCCGCTTGACCACGCCCCACGGCGTGATCGAGACGCCCGTCTTCATGCCCGTTGGCACCAAGGCCTCGGTCAAGTCGCTGACGCCCGAGGAGCTCCACGACCTCGGCGCCCAGATTATCCTCGGCAACGCCTACCACCTGCAGATGCGCCCCGGCGCGGAACTGGTCGAGGAGTTCGGCGGCTTGCACGGCTTCTCGAAGTGGCAGGGGCCCTTCTTGACCGACTCGGGCGGGTTCCAGGTCTTCAGCCTCGGCTTCGGCATGGAGCACGGCGTGGGCAAGATCGCGAAGATGTTCCCGGAAGAGGGCGGCCCCGAGGCCTCGGGCCCCCAGCGCTCCGGCAAGGGCCCCACCCAGAAGCTCTGCAAGGTGGACGAAGACGGCGTGACCTTCCGCAGCCACATCGACGGCAGCACGCACCGCTTCACCCCGGCCGTGTCGATCGACATCCAGCAGAAGCTGGGCGCGGACATCATCCTGGCCTTCGACGAGTGCACCAGCCCGCTCTCCGGCTACGAGTACACCAAGCGGGCGCTCAGCCGCACCCATCGCTGGGCCAAGCAGTCTTTAGACGCCAAGACCAACGACCACCAGGCCCTCTTCGGCATCGTCCAGGGCGGCGCCTACGAGGATCTGCGGCTCGAGAGCGCCACCTACATCAACTCGCTGGGCTTCGAGGGCTACGCCATCGGCGGGTCTCTCGGCAACACCAAGTCCGACATGCACCACATCCTGGAGTGGGTCTGCCCGATCCTGGATGAGAACAAGCCGCGCCACCTGCTCGGCATCGGCGACCCCGAGGATCTCTTCGAGTGCATCGAGCGCGGCGCGGACATGTTCGATTGCGTGGCGCCCACCCGCATCGCCCGCCACGGCCAGCTCTACACCAACGCCGGCAAGATCAACATCAAGAACCTGCGCTTCCGCCACGACAAGGGCCCGATCGATGCGGACTGCGGCTGCTACACCTGCAAGAACTACTCGCGCGGCTACTTGCGCCACCTCTACATCGAGGAGGAGCTGACCTACTACCGCCTCTCGAGCATCCACAACCTGTACTACCTGGTGCACCTGGCGAAGGCCATCCGCCGGAGCATCCTCGACGGCAGCTTCCACGCGTTCAAGGCCCAGTTCCTGGCGGGCTACAGCAACCGCGCCGCGACCCCTTAGCACGTCGGGCATCGGGGCGGGCTATATAATCTCCATCGCCCCGACCCAAGGAGATCCCCCATGCCTTCGATTGCCCACCTCGCGACCTGGCTGCTCGTCGGCGCGTCCCTCGCCGGTTGCAACGGCGCCCGCGTCATGAGCACCATTCCCGCCGGAAACGAGACCCCCGTGACCAACCAGCCCACCGCTGTGACCCCTCAGAGCCAGACCTTTTCCGTCTCCCGCGGCCAGACCATCACGATCGGGCTGACCTCGGCCGGCGCCGGCGGCTACGAGTGGCACCTCGACGAGGGCTTCGACACCCGCGTCGTGCGGCTGAAGGCCAAGCGCGCCGGCGAGCTGCCCGCCAACGCGCCTCTGGGCAAGTTCGCCGACGAGATCTTCGAGTTCGAGGGCGTGGCCGCCGGCCAGGCGACCTTGAGCTTCTCGCAGTACCGCTCGTGGGAAGGCCCGTCGCGGGCCGTCGAGACCCGCCGCTACCCGGTGACGGTCAAGTAGCGACGGCACAGGGCGGGGGATTCCCCGCCCTTTTCTTTTGGCTGCCGGTTATCGGTTGGGGCCGCGATCGCCGTTGCCCCCGGCCGCGCCCGGATCGGCCGGGCCTTTGTCGGCGGGCTTGTTGCCGGCGTCCACGGGCTTGTTGCCGGGGCTGCCGGGATCACCGCTCCGGCCTGGCGGGGTGTCCGCCACCGGCGGGGCGTCGTCGCGATCCTGGCCCTTGGCCTTGGCGGTCTCGTGGTCGGCCTTGGCGGTCTGAACGACGGCCTTGACCGCCTGCCCGATGCCGCCGTCC
>RCUQ01000712.1_pt1 | contig 14184 bp, 17 predicted proteins | sample 2166351 | NCBI WGS metagenome assembly RCUQ01 (sample SAMN09932597, study PRJNA488358) | compost metagenome | feature: garden; material: soil; isolation source: compost soil in acetonitrile-enriched culture | place: Germany: Experimental Botanical Garden Goettingen | collected 2016-01-27
GTGCAAAGTCCCTATACAGTAAAAGATTTAACCATAAACGTCATGGTTGAACCACCTGCGGGAAAAAATTCTTTGGATCAAGTTACACAAGATGCAATTCAAAACGTGCTGAAGAATATTGTTGCCTCATATTTGGCTGATTCTGGAACTACATATACAGACGCTGATCTGGTCAAGAAAGTTTCGGTATTCTCTCAAGCCTTCCAGGCAGACAATGCATCTCAAAGTGGTTTAAGCCTGTCCAGTCCGATAGTCTGGGGAATCGGCGCAGCTTTGCTGCTAGCCGGAGCAGGTATTGGTTACTTAATTTATCGGCGCCGCCGCAATCAAGAAGAAGAGATCGAAGAAGATGTTCCTCTTGCCATGCCAACAGAGTTTCCGTCCATTAATCTGGATTCGGTTACCAATGAAAATCAAGTACGCAAGCAACTGGAAACGTTGGCTAAGAAAAAACCGGATGAGTTCGTTAACCTGCTTCGGACTTGGCTGGCTGATGAATAGAGGTGAACGTATTGTCAAAAGCACTTAATCAAGGATTGAGCGGTAGGCAAAAAGCAGCGCTCTTGCTGATCTCGCTCGGACCAGAGGTCTCTGCTCAAATTTTCAAGCATCTTCGTGATGACGAGATCGAACAACTCACATTAGAAATTGCCAACGTTCGTAACGTGAACAGTACTGAGAAGGAAATGATTCTGGCCGAGTTCCATCAAATCTGTATGGCGCAGGAGTACATTTCCCAAGGCGGTATCAACTACGCTAAAGAAATATTGGAGAAAGCCCTGGGTACACAGAAGGCTTACGATATTATCAATAGACTGACGGCTACGCTGCAGGTGAGACCATTCGATTTTGCCCGCAAGGCTGATCCGAACCAGATTCTAAACTTTATACAAAATGAGAACGCTCAAACCATCGCTTTAGTTTTGTCTTATCTTCAATTTGAACAAGCTGCAGTAATTCTATCTTCCCTGCCTCAAGAAAAGCAGGCGGAAGTTGCCAGAAGAATTGCAGTGATGGATAGCACTTCCCCTGAGGTCATCTCTCAGGTCGAAAGGGTGCTCGAGCAGAAGCTGTCCGCCACAGTAACCCAGGACTATACAAGTGCAGGGGGTATCGAGTCGATTGTTCAAATCCTGAACGGAGTAGACCGGGGGACAGAGCGTACAATTCTGGACTCTCTGGAAATCCAGGATCCCGAACTTGCCGAAGAGATCAAGAAACGGATGTTTGTGTTCGAGGATATTGTCAACGTGGACAATCGTTCGATTCAGCGTATTATCCGGGATATCGAGAATGCGGACCTTCAGCTTGCGCTTAAGGTGGCAAGTGAAGAAGTGCGTGAGGCCGTATTCCGCAATATGTCGAAGCGGATGTCCGATACCTTCAAAGAAGAAATGGAATACATGGGTCCTGTAAGGCTTCGTGATGTAGAGGAAGCTCAGACTCGAATTGTTGCAACTATCCGCAGACTGGAAGAATCAGGTGAAATTATAATTGCCCGCGGCGGAGGAGATGACATCATTGTCTAATCTGATCAAATCTACTCAGTACGTTCCTGTCGAAATGCTAAAACAGCTGGATTTGTCCAAACACTATCCTTCAACCGTAGATCAAGAATCTGGAGATCAGCAGCCTTATTCTTATGCAGCTGAACAAAACCGCTTGAAGAATGAAGAAGCTGAAGAGACCAGACGTCAGATGCTAAGTGATGCGAAAGAATTTGCGGAGAGGCAGGTTAGGGATGCTTCGGAAGAAGCAGAACGAATCCTGGCTGAGGCCAGAGAGCAGATCGAGATGTGGTGGCAGGAGCGGAGAGAGCAGGATGAACATCTGATCGAGGCTGTGAAATCCGAAGGGTTCAATCAGGGATACGAGGAAGGCAAGGAAGAAGCTCTTCGTACGCTTCAGATTGAGATTAATGAGATAATGCAGGAAGCAACTGCCGTTCTTGAACAAGCCTATCAGGCTAAAGATCAGATCATTCAGGAAGCTGAGCCATTCCTGGTTGATCTAAGTACTTCTATAGCTGAGAAAGTAATAGATCGTCAGCTTAGTCTGGAGCCCGAGTATACCCTTGATTTAATTAAACGGAATTTGGCGAGAAAGAGAGACCAAAGCATATTGACGCTTTGTGTGGCGCCTTCGGAGTTCAGCTTTGTACAAGGAGCGAGAGAAGAACTGAGTCTTGTAATTGACTCGCAGGCAGAGCTTCAGATTCTTCCCGATTCAACCGTGAAGGATCGCGGGTGTGTCATTCGTTCTTCCTTCGGCAGCATTGATGCTAGAATCGATACTCAGCTAACTGAGATTAAGAAGGAATTAATGCGGATTTCGCTCCAGGGCGAAGAACGGGGACAACACTATGAAGAAGCTTGACTCTGAACGTTATCTTGAGCATCTGAGACATCTGGATCCAGTTAGAGTAAATGGAAAAGTAACACAGGTGATTGGTCTGATGGTGGAGTCGGAAGGCCCCGATGCAAGTATAGGGGATGTCTGTTACATCTACCCAACCAAGTCGTCGCTTCCTTTACAAGCAGAGGTAGTGGGATTTAGAGATAACAAAGTTCTGCTGATGCCTCTCGGAGAGCTTCAGTCGATCGGACCGGGCTGCGATGTGGTGGGCACTGGTAAGCCGCTTAGTGTACAGGTGGGCTCAGAGCTCCTTGGGAAAGTGCTTGATGGACTCGGCCAGCCTTTGGACGGATCCATGCTTCCATCCCGGATGGGACATTACTCCACTTATAATAAGCCGATGAACCCGCTGAGCAAACCGAGAGTCAAAGACCCTATTAGCATAGGGGTTCGGGCGATAGATGGACTTTTAACTATTGGTAAAGGCCAGCGTGTGGGTATTTTTGCCGGATCAGGTGTAGGGAAGAGTACCTTGATGGGAATGATCGCAAGAAATACATCTGCGGATGTGAACGTCATTGCCTTAATTGGGGAACGCGGACGCGAGGTGCTGGACTTCATTGAAAGGGATCTTGGTCCGGAAGGCCTGGAGAGATCTGTTGTCATCGTAGCCACTTCTGACCAGCCGGCACTCATACGGATGAAGGGGGCTTTAATTGCCACCACGATTGCAGAATATTTCCGGGACAGAGGCATGAACGTCATGCTGATGATGGATTCAGTAACCCGGTACGCGATGGCCCTTCGCGAAGTTGGGCTTGCCGTGGGCGAACCTCCTGCCATGAGAGGATATACGCCCTCCGTGTTCGCGGCGCTGCCTAAGCTGCTCGAACGAGCTGGGACAGGTCCCGTGGGTTCAATCACCGCTTTTTATACCGTTCTCGTCGATGGTGACGATATGAATGAGCCGATTGCGGATGCGGTCAGAGGGATCCTGGATGGTCATATCGTTCTTAACCGGAATATCGCGAACAAGGGACATTTTCCGGCAATTGATATTCTTGCGAGTATCAGCCGTGTTATGAAGGATATTGCTCCCGAGGACCAAATCGAAGCTGCAGATAACTTGAAACGCTTAATGTCCGTATACAAGGACTCTGAGGATTTAATTAATATCGGTGCTTATCAAAGAGGTTCGAACCCCGAAATCGATGAGTCAATTGAGGCGATTGGGCGGATATGGAATTTCACCAAACAGAAGGTTCATGAGAAAGTAACGCTTGAGGAATCTAAAGAGTATTTGATTTCAGAGTTTATGGGGAGCTGACCTTAGAGAATGAAATTCAGGTATATGTATCAGAAAGTGGTCGATTTGAAATCGAATGAAAAGACTCAAGCGGAATGGATGCTTTCTGCGGCAATAGGTGAACTACAGGCAGAACAGCGTACTTTGGAGAACTTGATTGAAGATAAAGCCAGAGCGAGTGAAGCTATGCTCTCAGAGGGTGCTTCATCTATGCTAAGACTTCAGGAGCTCCAACGTTATGTTGAACATTTGGATCGCTGCATCAAAAGTAAACTTAGTGATATCGAAAGTGCAGAGATGAATGTGGAACACAAGCAATCTCAACTGAGTACCAGAATGCTGGATGAGAAAGTATGGTTGAAAGCAAAAGAAAAAGCAAAAGCAGGCTTTGAGCAGCAAGTACTTCTCCGCGAACAAAATGAGCTGGATGAGATGGCTACGGTCCGGTTTGCCATGAAGGCCCAAAGAGCATAAAGGGTCAGGCTGTTCTGAGGTAAAGGAGGGTTAGATTTGGCAAAAGTGATTACCGAGGAAGAGGAAAAAGAGTCCAGTGGCAAAGGATTTGCACGTTTCTTGTTTATAGTTACACCGATCTTGTTCACAGTAGTACTCGTTGGCGTGTTGCTTACGCTGTTTAATGTGAACTTTAAGAATGAATTCCTTAAGATTGGTAATAACATTCCGATTGTGAAGGATTGGCTTCCTGATCCAGCAGGTACGACCAAACAGGCGGAAAGCTCGGAAGCGACAATCAAAGGCTTAAAGGATCAAGTCTCTGAGCAGGATGCGAGTCTTAAGAAGGCTAATGAAGCAACTAAGGCTCAAGCAGATAAAGTAAAGGAGCTTCAGACCAAACTTGATGAAGCGAACAAAGTAGTCAGTGATCAGAAGTCCCAAGATGCAGTGAAACAGGAAAGTGATTATCAAAAAGAAGTGAAGAAATTAGCTAACCTGTATGGCTCTATGAATCCAGGCAAGGCAGCAGCAATCCTGGGTAACCTGACTACAGAAGAAACGGTCCAGATGTTGAATGCGATGAGCAATGAGAGCAAAACGGCTATTTTGGAGAAAATGGACCCCAAGAAAGCAGCAGATGTCTCTATCCTGCTTAAAGATGCCAAACCTTCTGAAGATATGGCTATCGCAGCCTTGCAATCGCGATTAAACAAAGATGCCACGACAACGCCTGCGACGACGAGCTCGTCAACAGGGCTAAGCGATAAGGAAATCGGTCAGACCTTTGCGGCAATGACTCCGGCTAATGCGGCAGCGCTGCTGCTGGAGACGAATAAGACGAGCCCGGACAAAACGCTTAAAATACTAAAATCGGTTGATGATACTTCCCGGTCGAAAATCTTATCAGCCATGAACGATGTGGATTCTACAGCAGCGGCTAAGATTCTCAACAAAATGCTCAGCAAATAAATTCGGAATGATGATTCTATTGAAAGGAGGTGAAAAGAAAAATGAGCTTAATTGTGAACTCATCAGCAGGGAATGGAACATCCGCTGTATCTGCGAACCCAAACGGCAGCAAAGCAGCCCAAGCGACAAACCCCCAAGCAGCTCAAGGAACTGTACCAAATTTCAATCAGACCTTGGTCCAAATGTTGTTAAGCACTTTAGGTGGTCAAGCTAATCCAGCTCAGGCAACTTCTTCAAACAGTCAGACAACATTATCTGGAACTGGAACTGGGCCAACTATAGATCAGACTACAGCAGACGGGGCGGACTCACAAGCAACCACCGCATTGGAGGATTTGGTGGAGGGAGTGAATTCTCTGGATAATGCCATCGCCGCAGATCCATCTTTAATCGCAGTTTTGCAGAATTGGCTTCAGCAGGTGCAGGCTTTTTTGAATCAAGCTCAAGCTACAGCTGGAAATGAAGCAAGTCAAGCGACTGATGGTACGAGTCAAGAACTTCCGCTTATTGCTCAGCATGCTGAGACACTCAGATTTGCCGTTCAGGATGGAGTGCAGCAACTGCTTAGTCAGCTGCAAGCTGAGCCTTCCCGAGCAGCTCAGAACCTGCCACAGATTGCACAGCTTCTTCAGTCTTTACAAACTGCAATTGCTCCTACTACTGACTTAGGCAAGCAGCTCAGCGAAATGGCCGATGGTAAGGTGGCAACTTCAGCTGGCTCAGAATCAGGTGTGAAGTCTGGACTACTTAAGGATCTTCTGGGATTGGCAGGGAATCGAACACACACTCAGACACAAGCGCAAACACAATCTGAAGATAATGCTGAGACATCTCCGGTACTAGTAACCAAAACGAACAAAAATCAGCATAGTCCATCGGATGGTGTGAGGTCTACAAGTAGTATATTCCAGTCAGGCGAGACAACAGATGACGCTACGGAACAGGATACTGCCGTTAAACCTGCAGACTCATCCTCGATCGTGACGGCTGGGCAGCTTCAAATCAGAGATTCTGGTCTAGTTCCTGCCAAACCGCTGCAGACGGCTGTACCTGTAGAGAAGTTTGCTAAGGAAATGAGCGGTTTTGTAGTAAGCAAGATGGATATTGTTAAGCTTCATGGTATGACAGAAGCGACAATCTCGCTTTTCCCGGAACATTTGGGACAGGTTGATGTCAAAATTACGATGCAAAATGGGCATTTGATCGCACAATTTGCCACAGAACATGCTTTTGCGAAGGATTCGCTTGAACAACAGATGAATCAGCTTCGTTCAGCGCTTCAATCCCAAGGCATTCAAGTTGAGAGACTTGAAGTGACGCAGAACACCTCGTTGTCCTCACATATGTATCATGATGGACGCCAACCAGGAAGTGGAGCCGGCCAAGGTGAGCAAAAGAAAAATGGCAGACAACGTGAACTCAGTGGTGAAGATGCAGTTACTGCAGCGGATATGACTGAGGAATGGAATGAATGGATACGTGAAGTCCGCTCGAAGGAAGAAGATTATGGAAGTTCCTTTGTAGCCAAAGCTTAGTATTTATTCTACCTAGTTAAAAAGGAAGGAGGCATAACATGGCGGACATTACTCCAACAAATGTAACATAGCCCAATAACTCCACAGAGAATGTGGCTAAAGCTGCAGCTAAAGGTAATCAGACGATGGGTAAGGACCAGTTTCTCAAAATCCTTGTCACCCAGCTCGGTAATCAAGACCCAATGCAGCCGCTTGAAGATAAGGAATTTATCGCTCAGATGGCGCAGTTCACTTCTGTAGAGCAATTAATGAATATTTCCGGCCAATTGACAACTATGAATCAGAATCTCGGGAACCTCTCAGGCCTTATCGGCAAACAGGTATCCTGGATAGATACTACTGAAACCAGCGGATTTGATTTTACTACAGGGAAGCCTGTTACCACAACTAGGAGTGCTAATGGAGTCGTTGATTCCATCGTCATCCGCGGGGGTGTTCAATACGCCAAAGTCGGTGAAAAGGAAGTTGCAATTGATAAGATTACGCAGGTTAACAACGTAGAAGACACCAAGGCAGCGACAGATGTCAATGGGGCTGGTACGACATGAGTGATCCAATCTCCGTAGGCCGTTTATATCCTGGCAAAATACCACCTACTGCTGCCCAGCGAAGCACACCAACCGGGCATGGCGGACAGCAGGGAACTTCCTTTCAGAATATTCTGAATGATCAGCTGGTGAAATTCAGTAATCACGCTGTTAAAAGGTTGGAGCAAAGAGGAATTCAGCTTAAACCGGATCAGCTGAAGAAAATCGGTTCGGCTATCGACAGTGCAGCAGCCAAAGGCTCCAAGGATTCATTGATCTTAATGAAAGACATGGCGCTCATTGTCAATGTAAATAACAGAACTGTAGTCACCGCAATGGATGGCAGCAGTATGCATAACAATGTCTTCACTCAAATTGATAGTGCAGTAGTCATTCAATAGTAACGTTTCTTGGCTGGCCCGGATTCGGAAGCCAAGCTCAGCTGTGGATCGACTGAAGCAGCTTACGAGGTTCAACACTAAAGGAGGAATTTTTTCAATGTTAAGATCCATGTATTCGGGTGTATCAGGTATGCGCGGTTTCCAAACTAAGCTTGATGTAATTGGTAACAACATTGCTAACGTCAATACGGTTGGTTTCAAGTCTGGGCGCGTCATGTTCAAGGATATTATGAGCCAAACTGTATCCGGGGTAACTACACCGGTAGCAGGATCGACTGGTGGGGTCAACTCCAAACAAATCGGTCTGGGAGCATCAATCGGTTCAGTAGATACCCTTCATACAGGCGGCAGTGCCATGACTACGAACAATCCGCTTGACCTTCGTATTGATGGTGACGGCTTCTTCGCAGTTAAATTATCGGATGCTCAGAATGAACCATTCCTTACACGTGCCGGTGACTTTCATATGGACGCAGCACGTAATCTGGTTACTTCCGATGGAATGCTGGTGTTAAGCTCCGAAGGCGCTCCTATCACGCTTGATCCTGCTACTACGGCGTTCACAATTTCACAGGATGGCACAATCATTCAAAAACTGGGGGATGGAACCACCAATTCTGATATCAAAATTGGAGTAGTGAAAGTGACGAACCCTGAAGGACTAGAGAAGGTAGGAGGCAGCTTGTACCGTTCAACACCAAATGCCAATTTGGATGACCTTGTATATACAACGGCGAACAATGTGACTGATGGTACAGGAGCAATGGTCTCTGGGCAGCTTGAAATGTCCAATGTCGATTTGACAGGAGAATTCACAGAGATGATCGTGGCTCAGCGTGGTTTCCAAGCGAACTCACGGATTATCACAACTTCTGACGAAGTTCTGCAGGAAGTTGTTAACTTGAAACATTAATTTTAAGAACCGGGGGAGGTAATCCTCCTCCGGAACTGTTACTGGAGGGTCGCCATGATTGCTGTCACGCGTTTAAATGGTTCACCGATGTGGCTTAACGCACTGCTGATCGAGACCGTTGAGGAAACCCCGGATACTTATGTGACTTTGGTTACAGGGAAACGGTTCATCGTATTGGAAAAGTCTGCCGAGATTGTGATGCTGGTGAAACAATATTACACAGAAATCGGCATTCATGCGGCAACTATTAAAGTGCAACAAACGGAGGAATTATTATGAAGAAAATGGCGCCATGGATAATCACGATTCTGCTGGCATTAATACTAGTCGTGATGGCCGCCTACCTGGTAATGACGATGAATAATAAGAATACAACATCAGCGAATGCCGCCCAGAAAGTAGAAGAGAAAAAGCTGAGCGCGGATGAACTTGTGAAAGTGACAAGCACCATGGAGCAAGTGAAGACAAATTTGTTGGATCCAAATTATGTTGTGATTATGGACTTTGCCTTTCAATTGAACGATTCTTCATCCAAAGATGCGTTTGATAAGATCATGAATTTTAACGCGAAATCTATTATTATCAAAACCCTAGCTGATACGAAGCCTAATGATCTAATAGGTGCCAAAGGCAAGGACCAGCTGGCCAACAAGCTGAAAAATCTGATTAATCAGACACTCCCGGAAGGGAATATAGTTCAGATCGATATTACTAACTTTGTTATGTCTACTATTTAGCATATCGTGAAAGAATATAGATCCTTTTAAGGGGGTGAGATAGTTGGTAGATGTACTATCGCAGAATGAAATTGATGCCCTTCTTGCGGCACTCTCTTCAGGGGAGATGGATGCGGAAGAACTCAAAAAAGAAGACACACAGAAGAAGATTAGGGCTTACGATTTTAAAAGAGCCGTCAGGTTCTCCAAAGATCATATCCGAAGTTTGACAAGAATCCATGAGAACTTTGCCAGGTACCTTACCACCTATTTCTCCGCCCAGCTTAGAACCTTCGTCCAGATCAATGTCGTACAGGTTGAGCAGCTGCCTTATGACGAGTTCATTCGTTCGATTCCGAAAATGACGATTCTTAACATTTTCGAGGCAGAGCCGCTTGAAGGCAGAATGGTTCTGGAGGTTCATCCTAACGTGGCATTTGCCATGCTGGACAGGCTGCTTGGTGGAATTGGCACCGCTCCTTCCAAGATCGCGAATTTAACAGAGATTGAGACGATCATTATGGAGCGAATATTCAGCAGGGCTTTTGAAAGTCTGCAGGAAGCTTGGAAGACGGTTATAGACATTTCTCCGCGTATGGAAGCACTTGAGACCAACCCGCAGTTTATGCAGATTGTGTCTCCCAATGAGACCATAGCTCTTATTTCGCTCAGTACCAAAATCGGGGATACCTCAGGAATGATTAACCTTTGTATTCCTCATGTGGTCATCGAGCCGATTATGCCTAAGCTATCCGTTCATCACTGGTTCGTCTCCCAGAAGAAATCTCGGGCACCTGAAGAAGTGGAAGCGCTGAAGCATCGTGTTAACAAAGCGAAACTGCCAATCATTGCAGAACTTGGGGAATCTCAGTTGTCCATCCGCGAGTTCCTGGGACTTACGGTAGGTGACGTTATCGCACTGAACAAGCCGGTGCAGGAGGGACTTTCCATCCGGGTTGGTGAGAAATTGAAGTATATCGGCAGTCCGGGTACGATGAAAGACCGTGTCGCCATTCAAATTGATGAAATTGTCAATGAAGGAGTTGAAGGATTTGACGAGTAAAGACTATTTGTCCCAGGAAGAAATCGATGCCTTGTTGAAACAGGCTGGTCAGAGTGGATCTGAAGAGAAGACGGTTGATGATTATCTGTCCGCACTGGAACAAGACGCTTTGGGTGAGATCGGGAATATCACTTTCGGCAGTGCCGCAACCGCGTTGTCCACGTTACTCAGTATGAAAGTAGATATCACGACTCCGAAAGTCTCGATTATTACCAGAGAACGCTTTGAAGCCGAGTTTCCTAAGCCTCATGTAGCGATTCATGTTACTTATGTGGCTGGATTTGAAGGGATTAACTCTTTGGTTATCAAGACGAGAGATGCTCAGGTCATTGCCGATCTGATGCTTGGAGGCAACGGAAATCCTGCCGACGAGGAACTTAACGAGATTCATGTTAGTGCCGTGCAAGAAGCGATGAATCAAATGATGGGATCCTCCGCGACATCCATGTCGACGATTTTCAACCGGTTCGTTAATATTTCGCCTCCGGGAATCGACATTCTGAACATGTCAAGTGGAGATGGGGTAAGCAACCTTCCGCCCGATGAAACGCTCATTAAAATATCATTTAGGCTAACCATCGGAGATTTGATTGATTCGACGATCATGCAGCTTCTTCCGGTACAATTTGCCAAAGATATGGTTAACAGCCTTATCGGTGGTGGAGCACCTGAACCTGCACCTGCTCAAAAGGAAAGTGCACCGGCCGCAGAAGCAGTACCTGCTCCTGTTCAGGAAGCGCCTGCTAGTCATCAGCCGCCTGTGGTGCAGCAACCGCCTGCAGGGCAGCCGCCGGTTCAGCCGCCTTACCAGGCGCCTTATCCGCCGGGAGTGCAGCCGCAGCAGGACTACTATCCGGGTCCCCATTACCCGCAGGAACGGCCTTATGCAGAGCCTCAGCATTATGGTGGTGTACCGAACCGGAATTATAATGTGCAGCCAGTTCAATTTTCAAATCTGCAAGCCCCTTCAATAGCGCATGTAGACGAAAATAATTTGAACTTACTGATGGACATTCCCCTTAAAGTCACCGTAGAATTAGGTAGGACCCAAAAACAAATAAAGGATATCTTAGAACTCTCTCAAGGATCCATTATCGAACTAGACAAACTAGCTGGTGAACCTGTCGACATCCTGGTAAATAACAAACTGATTGCCAAAGGTGAAGTAGTCGTTATTGATGAAAATTTCGGCGTACGCGTCACAGATATCGTAAGCCAGTGGGACCGCATTCAAAAATTACAATAGAGAAGGTTAGGGAGGATTTAAATCAATGGCAAATCGAATTCTTATCGTGGACGATGCTGCATTTATGCGTATGATGATCAGAGACATTCTGACTAAAAATGGTTTTGAGGTAGTAGGTGAAGCACAAGATGGCGCCCAAGCGATTGAAAAGTATAAAGAGCTTCGTCCTGATCTGATTACTATGGATATTACCATGCCTGAAATGGACGGAATTGCTGCACTTAAGGAAATCAAGAAAATGGACGCTGGGGCTAAAGTTATTATGTGTTCCGCGATGGGTCAACAGGCAATGGTTATTGATGCTATCCAAGCGGGTGCAAAGGACTTTATCGTTAAGCCGTTCCAATCGGACCGTGTTGTTGAAGCCATCAACAAAACGCTGGGTGTGTAGGACAGGCCTATGAACCTGGCCATTTCAGATCAGACAGAGTTCAACAGCGGTAATTTCTACTCAAGCTTAATTACAGTTATTGTTGTTCTAGCTGTCATTATAGTTCTGATCGTTCTATTAATCCGTTTTTTAGGAAGACGCAATCGCTTTTTCTCCAAGACTCGCTCCATAAGGACGGTAGGAGCTGTCGGACTTGGACCTAATAAATCTCTTCAGATAATTGAGATCGGGAACACCGTTTATCTTATCGGCGTGGGCGAGGATATTTCCCTGATCGATAGGATTTCTGATCCTGATGAGGTTGAAGTTCTGCTTAGCTCCTTCGAAGAGCAGACGCCGGAATTCGGAAACCTCACATCCGCCCTGTCCGGCTTAGTATCACGGTTCCGTAAGGAGCCTCCACCCGAGGGCGAGGAACTGGTAGAGACGCCTTTCCATGAGGTATTCGAATCCAAGCTTCGCAAACTGCCCAATCGGAAGCAGCAAATGGAAGAACTGCTGCAGGACGAACAAACTAAAGATCGGTAGAGGGTTCAATGAAGAAAAAGGTCGTTATTGTCGCTTTACTTATGATGCTTTTAAGCGTTTTTTCCACTACTATAGCTTCCGCAGCTGATCCGATACCGAATATCAGTGTACAGGTCGGGAATTCAGACGGGGGCAAGCCTAGTACAAGCTCTCTTTCCATCTTATTGCTCATTACTATACTCAGTGTGGCTCCGGCCATACTGGTATTAATGACAAGCTTCACCCGGATCGTCATTGTTCTTGGATTTGTGAGAAGTGCGTTAGGTACCCAGCAGATGCCGCCCAACCAGGTGCTTGTGGGGCTTGCGTTGTTCTTGACGCTGTTCGTTATGAGCCCAACGCTGTCCCAGATTAATGATGTAGCTCTTCAACCGTATCTGAAGGGTGAGATTACCCAGACTGCAGCCCTCGAGAAAGCGGCTGTACCGATGAAGAAGTTCATGTATTCTCACACCCGGAATAAGGATTTGCAGTTGTTCATGAGCTATACGAAGACAGAAAAGCCTAAAAGCTACGAGGATCTCCCGATAACAGTTCTTGTTCCGGCTTATGCGATCAGTGAACTGAAAACTGCGTTTCAAATGGGATTCATGATATTTATACCGTTTCTGATTATAGATATGGTAGTTTCAAGTACGCTTATGGCGATGGGAATGATGATGCTCCCTCCGGTAATGATTTCACTGCCATTTAAGATCCTGCTGTTTGTGCTTGTAGACGGCTGGTATTTGGTCGTCAAGTCCCTGCTAGTGAGTTTTGGCACATGACAAGCGTTGCAGCCTTACTGGCGTGTATCACACTAAGAGAACAAGGGGGACGGTTATGAGTTCGGAGTTTATAATAGGGTTGGCCGGACAAGCCGTTTATACCGTTTTGAAAGTCAGTGCACCGATGCTGATTTTAGGCTTGGTGGTAGGTTTGATTATCAGTATATTTCAAGCAACCACCCAGATCCAAGAGCAGACGCTTGCATTTGTTCCAAAAATCGTTGCTGTCCTGTTGGCTCTCTTGTTGTTCGGTCCTTGGATTTTAACTACACTGGTCGACTTTACCTCTGGAATACTAAGTAACTTATCCAGTTATATCGGTTAGCCAGTATGAACATGGATATGTTGCTGCAGGGGTTTTCTGTTTTTCTGCTTATCTTTTGTCGAATCGCATCGTTTTTTGTGGTAGCCCCTATCTTTGCTTCACGGTCGGTGCCGGGAACGTTCAAAATTGGATTATCCGCAATGATTGCGTTAATTGTCTATTTGGTTAGTGGAATTCACCAGACGGTTCCTGTGGACTTAACCTATTTTCTGTTTATTGTCCGGGAAATATTGATCGGATTATTGATGGGATATGTTGCTACTCTTATGTTTTCGGTCATTCAAATGGCAGGGGCTTTTATTGACCTCCAAATTGGGTTCAGTATAGCCAATGTGATTGACCCGATGACAGGGGCTTCCGCCCCGATGATCAGTAATTTCAAATATATGGTGGCTACGCTGCTGTTTCTTAGTATCAACGGACACCATTACCTGCTTCAAGCAATCATGCGTAGTTATACTTGGATTCCGCTGAACAATGATTTTTTTAGCCGGATATACAGCGGCAACTTGTCTGAGTTTTTGCTTAGGACGTTTAGCGAGTCATTCATCCTAGCCTTTCAGATGTCGGCACCGCTTGTAGTCGCCTTGTTTCTGACATATGTAGCTTTAGGATTTCTGGCAAGAACAGCGCCGCAGTTTAACGTGTTTGTTATTGGCGTACCCCTGAAGATCATTGTGGGTTTG
>RCUQ01000716.1_pt1 | contig 14138 bp, 10 predicted proteins | sample 2166351 | NCBI WGS metagenome assembly RCUQ01 (sample SAMN09932597, study PRJNA488358) | compost metagenome | feature: garden; material: soil; isolation source: compost soil in acetonitrile-enriched culture | place: Germany: Experimental Botanical Garden Goettingen | collected 2016-01-27
TCCATGCTCCAGAAAATATTGGATTAACACGAGTTAAATAACAAATATAATTTTCAAAAAAACACTGTTTTGAACAGTGTTTTTTTTTGCTCAAAAATTAAAAAACAACATTAATTATTTAAAATTTAACTTTCAAATCAATTAATAGTACCTTTGCACCTCAATTATTTAAAATGAGATTACACAGAAATTTAGTTTATACTACCATCGATGCCTTAAACGCCATTTTCAATGAAGGCGAATATGCCGATAAAGTGGTAGCAAGATCCTTAAAAAAAGATAAACGTTGGGGAAGCTCCGACAGAAAATTTGTTGCAGAAACCATCTACGAAATCGTACGTTGGAAAAGATTATACGCAGAGATTGCTGAAGTAAAAGAGCCTTTTGACAGAGACAATCTTTGGAGAATGTTTTCGGTATGGGCCGTTTTAAGAGGCTATCCAATTCCTGATTGGAGACAATTAGAAGGGACTCCGGAACGAAAAATAAAAGGACGATTTGATGAACTTTCAAAAATAAGAGCGCTAAAAGAATCTATTCCTGACTGGATGGATGAATTGGGTGTTAAAGAATTAGGTGAAAAAGTTTGGGCTACTGAAATAGCTGCTCAAAACCAACCCGCTAAAGTAATTCTTAGAGTAAATACACTGAAAACAACCAAGGAAAAATTGAGAGCTATCTTAATGGACCTAAACATTGAAACTGAATACTTAAAAGATCAGCCAGATGCTTTAGTACTAAAAGAAAGAGCTAATGTTTTCCTTACAGATGCTTTCAAACAAGGCTTTTTCGAAGTTCAGGATGCCAACTCACAATTGGTTGCCGCTTTTCTGGATGTAAAACCAGGAATGCGAGTAGTAGATACTTGTGCAGGTGCAGGAGGAAAAACATTGCATATTGCCGCTTTGATGGAAAACAAAGGTCAGCTAATTGCTATGGATTTATACGAAAGTAAATTAAAACAATTGAAATTGAGAGCCAAAAGAGATGGTGCTTTCAACATTGAATATCGTATTATTGATTCCACAAAAGTGATCAAAAAATTACATGAAAAAGCAGATCGCGTCTTAATTGATGCTCCATGTAGTGGACTGGGAGTTCTAAAAAGAAACCCTGATGCCAAATGGAAATTACAACCGGAATTCATCGACAACATACGCAAAGTACAGTCGGAAGTTTTAGAAAGTTATTCTAAAATTGTAAAACCTGGAGGAAAATTAGTCTATGCCACCTGTTCTGTTTTACCATCCGAAAATCAAGAACAAGTAGCCCGTTTTTTAACTACTGATATTGGTAAACAATTTAATTTCATAAAAGATCAAAAAATACTGGCTTCAGAATCAGGATTTGATGGTTTCTATATGGCTTTGTTAGAACGAAAAGAAGCTGTAGAAAAACCTGCAAAAGCTTAAGGTTAAAACTTGAACAACTTATAAATTACCTTTTAAGTTTTAAACACTCAATACCATTCACAAAAAAGTCCTCGAAATTCGAGGACTTTTTTTATGGGAATATTTTTCTAGTTTACTCTATTTCTAACTTTAATTAAACTAGAAAAACTCTAAACTTTTAATTAATCATTCATTGAGATTAAAAACTCTTCGTTATTTTTAGTTTTCTTGAAACGATCGTTGATAAAATCCATAGCTTCAACCGGATTCATATCTGAAAGATACTTTCGCATAATCCACATGCGCTGTAAAGTTTGTTGATCTAACAACAAATCATCACGTCTTGTACTGGAAGAAGTTAAATCAATTGCAGGGAAAATACGTTTGTTGGCAATTTTTCTATCCAACTGTAATTCCATGTTACCGGTACCTTTGAATTCTTCAAAAATCACCTCATCCATTTTGGACCCCGTTTCAGTTAATGCCGTTGCGATAATACTCAACGAACCACCATTTTCAACATTTCTGGCAGCACCAAAGAAACGTTTTGGTTTTTGTAAAGCATTCGCATCAACACCACCACTCAACACTTTTCCTGAAGCAGGTTGCACGGTATTATAAGCTCTTGCCAAACGCGTAATCGAATCTAAAAGAATAACAACATCATGACCACATTCTACCAAACGTTTTGCTTTTTCAAGAACGATATTAGCAATTTTCACGTGTTCTTGCGGTTCTCTGTCAAAAGTAGAAGCAATTACCTCACCACGTACACTACGTTGCATATCAGTAACCTCCTCAGGTCTTTCATCAATTAATAAAACAATCAGATATACTTCAGGATGGTTTGCCGCAATGGCATTCGCAATATCCTTTAACAACATGGTCTTACCCGTTTTTGGCTGTGCCACAATCATCCCACGTTGCCCTTTTCCTATTGGAGAAAACAAATCAATGATTCGCGTTGAAATTGTACTTTGTTTTTCGGCTAATTTGAATTTTTCTGAAGGAAAAACAGGTGTTAAATGCTCAAAAGAAACACGATCACGTACTACTTGAGGATCATGTCCATTTATTTTTAAAACCCGAACTAAAGGAAAAAATTTCTCTCCTTCTTTTGGAGGGCGAACCACTCCTTTTACGGTATCTCCTGTTTTTAGCCCAAACAATCTAATTTGTGAAGTTGACAAATAAATATCATCTGGCGAGGCTAAATAATTATAATCGGAAGAACGTAAGAATCCGTATCCATCAGGCATCATTTCCAAAACGCCTTCACTTTCTATAATTCCATCAAACTCAAAATCAGAATGACTGAAATTATTTTTTTTATTTTTAAAATTTGGATTTTGGTTTCCGTTTTGATTCGGATTTTGGTTTTGCTTATTTAGCTGATTTGGGTTTATTTTTTTTGTTGGAACAACTATTTCAGAACTTTCAGTTTTGGTTGGAACGGCAACTTCTGTTGCTACAGTTTCTGTTATTGCAGCATCATTGGTACCAACCTCATTTTCATTTTTTACTTCCTTAGCTTTTTGCAAAGCTATTTTCTTTTCGTAAGCCGACTTATTAAATTTTACAATTTTGCCTGCTTTTTTAGCTGGAGCTTCAACTGTAGGAGTTTCAACTGCTTCGACCGCAGCTACCGGATTATTTTCTGTTGGATTACTTTCTTTTACTGGAACTTCTTCTGCAGGAAAAAGAGAATCGGCTGAAGATTTTTGGATAGCCACTTTTTTTACAGGAGCAATTCGAGCTCTTTTCGGCTTATCTTCATCTACTTTATTTTGTTCTTTTTTAGCTGGAGCTGATTCAACGGTAGCCGCTTGATGCTCTAAAATCTGACTTATTAAAGTCTCTTTTTTTACACCGTTAAATTTTATGGTTTTAGCCGATTTAGCTATTTCTTGAAGCTCAGATAGCTTCATTTCTTTTAATGCAGAAATTTCAAACATGAATGTTCTATGAATTTAATTTATTTGGAAATAATGAAAAGATAGGTAGTAAATTTTTTCGTTCTGAATAGACCGCAGTATGAAGTGCTTACGGCATTGTTATGCAATATTACGAATAAAATTTAATCATACAATAGTATTTATTAAAAAGAAAATATATTTTTGTAAAACAATTTCAAACAATGATACAAAGAATTCAAACCATATATTTACTTCTTGCATTTGTTGCGACCGGAATTCTGCCGTTTGTTTTTCCTTTATGGACAGTAACTGGCGATAAGGATTATTTCTTCATGCAAAATCAAATATATGTTATTGTGTTAGGTTTAAGTACGACACTTACATTATTAAGTATTGTATCTTATAAAAAAAGACAAAATCAATTTGTTATTGGCAGATTGAATATAATATTAAATTTAATTTTATTAGGATTGTTTGTATATCGTTCACTAAATTTATCTGGAGAAACACCTGCTGTTTCTGAGAAAGGTATTGGGATGTTTCTACCTGTCTTGGCTATCGTATTATTAGTTTTGGCTAATAAGGCCATCAAGAAGGATGAAGATCTTGTAAAATCTGTGGACCGATTGAGGTAAACCTATAAACTTAGTTTATTAGTGCGAAGAGAACCCGAATAGTATTATTCGGGTTTTTTTGTGGAATGTCAGATTTTTTTTCTGTAAAGGATAAAAAAAATCCTATGAAAACAAATGAACGGAATTATTTTTTTATAAATTTGACATCCCAGAAATAATACCATGACTAAAAAAATCCGAATTCACTTGGCCGACGATCACCAAGTACTCATTGACGGTATGAGATTCTTACTACACACTATTCCTGATTTTGATGTTGTAGGTTTTTCTTTAGACGGAAGTCATCTTTTTGATGAAGTTGTTGCCAACAAAACAGACATTCTTGTGATTGACATCAGTATGCCTGTTAAAGACGGTATTGAGGTACTCAAAGAATTCAACGAAAAAGGATTTCCCTGTAAAGTAATCGTTTTATCAAGTTATGATGACGTAAAAATAATAAAGGAGGTCATGAAACTGGGGTCCAGTGCTTATTTAACCAAACAATGCGCAGGCGAAAACATAGTTGAAGCTATTCATACTGTTTTGAATGGGGAAGAATTTTTTTGCAGATCTGTACGAGAAAAAATCTTCAGTACTGCCACAAAAGACAATCCGAAACTAAACCTACAGCAAACAGCAGAAAATTCTATTTTAACCTGTAGAGAACTCGAAATTATCACATTAATTTCACTGGAATTCAGCGGTAAGGAAATTAGCGAGAAATTATTTATAAGTACCAATACTGTCGAGACCCATCGCAAAAATATCATGAAAAAACTTGACTTAAAAAACAGTATAAGCTTGGTAAAATACGCTATCAAAAACAATATAATAAAATCCTAAATCAAGTAATAAAAAGATATTTCTATGTCTAAAACCAGAATTCTTTTATTACTGATCGTATTGCTAAATGTTTTTGGCCAAGTAATTTTTGCCCAAGAAAAAATATTTAGTAAAAAAGAAATTTCAAAAGAAATCACTGAGGCAAAAGGACTCATGAAAGCAAATAATTTTGAAAAATCTTTAATTCTGTCAAGACTTGCTTTACGTCATGCCATCATGATTAAGGATGACAATCTCATCGCCTATTCCTATAATACCATCGGAGGAAATTTTGATGGTCTGGCCGAATCCGAGAAAGCTTTTTTTTTCTACAAAAAAGGATTGCTTTATGCCAGTAAAACCAACAATAATGAGTTAAAAAATTGGCTGTACAACAATTTAGCAAATATCTATTGTTTTGATAAAAAACAGTACAAAATAGGAATTGAGTACTATAAAAAATCACTTGCATACAGTAAAAGAATAAAAGATGCCAGCCAGGTCCTTTTTACAAAACTAAATATAACTTGGGCTTATTTTGATATTGGCAGTTTTGACGAGGGCTACCCCTATCTGAAATATATCAATGAAAACCATCCAAAATACGGAGACCCTTCTACAGCTGTCGTGTTAAATATGCTAAACGGCATGTACTATGCCAATAAAAACAATACTGAAAAAGCCCATTTCTTTTTTCAAGAGGCCATAAAACTGGGGAATTTAGGAAATGAAAAATCAGACTTATCGTATTCGCACCAAGAATATTCAGAATTTTTATTAAAAAATAAAGAATACCAAAAAGCATATGAAAATCTAGCTCTTTATAATGCCATTACGACAACACTTAATGATGAGGAAAAACTTAGAAAAGCTAATGTTGCAGGAATTAATCTTGAGATTGATGAATACAAAAGAGAGATTGATAATATTGAAACCAAGTATAAAACCAAAGAAAATCTGCTATTGGAAAAACAATCCAAAAACAGAAAAATTAGTATTGTTATTATATCCGTATTGCTTCTGGTTATTATTCTTCTGTATTTTTTCTTTCAGAATATCCGACTAAAACAAAAAAACAAACTCAATAGTATTAGGAGCAAAATTCAACAAAATATCATTAATGCCTCTATTACCGGACAGGAAATGGAGCGAAAAAAAATAGCTACTTTTTTGCATGATAATATAAGTGCTTTACTAACTTCGGCCGGGTTGCATTTAAATGTGTATAGCATGAAAAACCCAACGCCCACTGAAGAAATCACTAAAACAAAGGCGATATTACAAGAAGCCCATGATAAAGTCCGTGATTTGTCACATCAACTTTCACCCGCGCTTTTAGGCCGATTTGGTTTGTTCTATGCCTTGCAGGATTTATGTGAAAAAAATTCTAATTCCAGTATTAGTTTTGAATATGAAAGCGCTATCTCAACTACAAAAAGGTATCAGGAAGAATTTGAAATGAAAATTTATTTTATCATTACTGAACTGCTGAATAATGTTATTAAACATAGTAAAGCGACAACTGCAAAAGTAAAAATCGAAGAGAACAATAAACTGCTACAAATTCAGGTACAAGACAATGGCCATGGGTTTGACACACACAATTACTATACACTTGAAGGTTTTGGACTCAACCAAATTCGAGCCAGGATTGATGCCATGAAAGGCACATTTTCTTTAAATTCTAAATTAGGTTTAGGCACCACTATTAATATAGAAGTTCCTATTGACCATAAAAAATAGTTATACCTTCTTTTCGATCTCAATAATTTCTAAATCCTTAATCTTATCGCCGTCAATCACAAACCGTAACATAGTACGGACTTGGTGAAAACCACTTTTTCCCGCGGCTCCGGGATTCATATGCAAAAGATTGTGCTTTTTATCAAACATTACTTTCAGGATATGGGAATGCCCGCAAATAAATAACTTTGGCGGGTTAGCATCCATTTCTGCTTTGATATTGGGATTGTATTTTCCTGGATACCCTCCAATATGCGTAATCCAAACATCTACTCCTTCGCACATAAAACGATTGTGCAATGGAAATTCCAATCGCGCTTTAGCATCATCAATATTTCCGTAAACACAACGCAGGGGTTTTAGTTTTTTTATAGTGTCGGTTACGACCAAATCGCCAATGTCGCCTGCATGCCAAACTTCATCAGCCTGTACGACATATTTTAGAATAGTGTCATCAATATGACTATGGGTATCGGAAAGGAGTAAAATTTTTTTCAAAGTATTTTTTTGAAGGTGCTAAGAAACAAAGGTACTAAGGTTCTAAGATTTTATCTAATTAAGTTAAATCGTAATTCAAGCTTTTGCAATTTTTCACTCAGAACCATTGCAAGTTTACAAATCAGAATCTTAGTACCTTTATAAAAACCTTTGTACCTTTGCCGCTCAGAACCTTAGAACCTTAATAAAAAATTGAGATATTTTGTAAAATTAGCATACAACGGAACCCATTATCATGGCTGGCAATACCAGCCGAACGCATCGTCTGTGCAGGAAACCCTGAACAAAGCGTTTTCGGTTTTATTAAATGATGAGATAAACCTCATGGGAGCCGGACGAACGGATACTGGAGTACATGCCAAGGAAATGTATGCGCATTTTGATTTTGAAAAGCCGTTTGATATTCCGAATCTGGTGCACAAACTCAATTCTTATTTACCCAAAGACATTGTCATTTATGATATTATTTCGGTTTCTAATGAAGCTCACAGTCGTTTTGATGCTTTAAAAAGAACCTACGAATACCACATTCATACTTTTAAAGATCCTTTTTTACAAGACCTGAGTTGGTATTTTCATCAGGAATTGGATGTTGATTTAATGAATGAGGCAGCGGAACTATTGTTTAACTACACCAATTTTCAGTGTTTTTCTAAAGTAAATACCGATGTAAATACTTTTGATTGTACTATTTTTGAAGCTAACTGGAAACAGGAAAACAATACGCTGATTTTTACAATTTCGGCGAATCGTTTTTTAAGGAACATGGTGCGTGCCATTGTAGGTACCTTGGTCAATGTTGGTTTACGCAAGATTACTTTAGCTGATTTTAATGCCATTATTGAAAGTAAAAACAGAGATAAAGCAGGTTTCTCGGTTCCGGCACACGGTTTATATTTAACAGAAATAGAATACGATTATTTATAAAGCTTTAGGCTATATGCATTATGCATTATGCTTAAAGCATAACGCTTAAAAAAAACGTTTAGAATTGCAATACGGAATAGCCCTGATTGCTTCGCCAGTTCGCTTCGCTTGTGTGAAGCGACATCCTTTTACTTTTTTCTTTAAAAAGTAAAAGATATAGCGGATAGCAGGAAATAGCTCCTGAAAACAATCAGGAAAAATAAAAAAACATGAAAGCAAAAGCATTCGATACCCGATTATTCAAAAGAATACTTCAATATACCAAACCGTACCAAATGCGTTTTAGAGGCGTGATTATTTTCGCCGTCTCTCTTTCTGTTTTTGCGGCTTTGCGTCCCTATTTATTAAAACAAACTGTGGATGGTTACATCAAAACCCAGGATCAACACGGGCTTTTATTGTATGTGTCTTTGATGGGAATTGTTCTTTTACTCGAGGTTTTTTCACAGTTTTATTTTGTTTTTTGGGCCAACTGGCTGGGACAGGACATTGTAAAAGACATTCGGACCAAATTATTCCGTCACATTTTAAGTTTCCGAATGAAATATTTTGACCATGTTCCTGTGGGACAGCTGGTAACGCGTTCGGTATCAGACATTGAATCGATTGCCCGTATTTTCAGTCAGGGATTGTTTATGATTATCAGTGACTTGATGAAGATGTTTGTGGTATTGATTTTTATGTTCTACATGAACTGGAAATTGACCTGGATTGTGATCGTGGCCATGCCTATTTTGGTTTTCTTCACTCGAATTTTTCAAAAGAAAATGCAGGTTGCCTTTGAAGAGGTAAGAACCCAAATTGCTAATATGAACTCTTTTGTTCAGGAACGTGTTACAGGAATGAAGATTGTACAACTGTTTAATCGCGAAAAAATTGAGTCGGATAAATTCAAAGAAATCAACGACAAACACAAAAATGCCTGGATAAAAACCATTCTTTACAACTCCATCTTCTTCCCTATTGCCGATATTATTTCGTCATTGACCTTAGGTTTTATAGTGCTTTACGGAGGATTTAAAATTTTGAACGGAGACACTTTTACTACTTTTGGGGATTTATTTTCTTATACAATGTTCATCGGAATGCTGTTCAACCCCTTGCGTCAAATTGCGGATAAATTCAATGAGATGCAACTTGGGATGATTGCTGCTAATCGTGTTTTTGATATTTTGGATACCCAAGACCAAATTCAGGATACCGGAACTATCGAAGCGCCAATTTTTAAAGGAGATATTCGTTTTGAAGGCGTGCGTTTTGGATATATTCCGGATGAAGAAGTCATCAAAGGAATTGATTTAGAAGTTGCTGCCGGGCAAACAATTGCTATTGTCGGTTCTACTGGTGCCGGAAAATCGACAATTATTAACCTGTTGAATCGTTTTTACGAAATCAACAGCGGTTCGATTTATATTGACAATCACAATATTGAAAATTACACCTTGAGCTCCTTACGCAAGCAAATTGCGGTGGTTTTACAAGATGTTTTCCTTTTTGCTGATACCATTTTCAACAATATTACGCTGAACAATCCCGAGATTTCCCTGGACCAGGTTTTGGCTGCAGCCAAAAAAATTGGGGTTCACGATTTCATCATGAGTTTACCGGATAATTACGATTTTGACGTGAAAGAACGTGGGGTTATGTTGTCCTCCGGTCAGCGTCAGTTGATTGCCTTTTTACGTGCTTTTGTCAGTAATCCAAGTATTTTGATTCTGGATGAGGCAACTTCTTCGATTGATACGTATTCGGAAGAACTGATTCAGCGCGCTACGGAAACTATTACCGAAGGCAGAACCTCAATTGTTATTGCGCACCGTTTGGCCACCATTGTTAATGCAGATAAAATTGTGGTGATGGACAAAGGATTAATTGTGGAACAAGGTACGCATCAGGAATTAATCAATAGAGAAAGCGGGTATTACAAGAACTTGTATGATTCACAGTTTTTGGTAGCGAATTAGTTTTTCACCGGAAAGAGGCTAAGGCGTTAAGATTTTAAGATACTAAGGTCTTTTATGAAAGTAAGAAACTGTTTTAAAATAGGCAACATGCTTTTTCACCGCAAGGGCGTGAAGACGCAAAGATTCTAAAGTTTTTAATAAGTAACTGCTCATTTTAAAAATCGGCTCCCATCCTTGTCATCTGCATTCGTTTTTTACCCTGATATACCTTCACAATTAATTATTTGTGCCTTCGCGTCTTTGCGGTTAAGAAACTTAGCATAAAGATGTTCGAAAACTCCTATTTTTCAATCGTTAGTACTTTATTCCTTTGAAACTTTCTCAAAACAGAATAAATCCTTAAATTCGCCAAATCAATTAATTTAGAAAAACTTATATAAAATGAAATACGATATTATAGTTTTAGGAAGTGGTCCTGGAGGATATGTTACTGCTATCAGAGCCTCACAATTAGGCTTTAAAGTAGCCGTAATCGAAAAAGAAAATTTAGGCGGAGTGTGCTTGAACTGGGGTTGTATCCCTACCAAAGCTTTGCTTAAATCAGCTCAGGTTTTTGATTATCTAAAACACGCTTCCGATTATGGTTTGACTGTTTCTGAATTTGATAAAGACTTCCCTGCAGTTGTAAATCGTAGTAGAGGGGTTGCTGAAGGAATGAGCAAAGGTGTTCAATTCTTGATGAAAAAAAATAAAATTGACGTAATTGACGGTTTTGGAAAACTAAAACCAGGCAAAAAAGTTGATGTTACTGATAAAGACAATAAAGTAACCGAATATAGTGCTGACCATATCATTATTGCTACAGGAGCACGTTCTCGTGAGTTACCAAACTTGCCTCAAGATGGTGTAAAAGTAATTGGATACCGTCAGGCAATGACCTTACCAACACAACCTAAATCAATGATTATTGTTGGTTCTGGAGCGATTGGAGTAGAATTTGCACATTTCTACAATTCTATGGGAACTGATGTTACTATCGTAGAATTCATGCCAAATGTAGTTCCTGTTGAAGACGAGGATATCTCCAAACAATTTGAACGTTCTTTGAAAAAAGCGGGAATCAAAATCATGACAAATTCTTCTGTAGAAAGAATTGACACAACTGGAGCAGGTGTGAAAGCATTTGTGAAAACTGCCAAAGGTGAAGAAGTTTTAGAAGCAGATATTTTACTTTCAGCAGTTGGAATCAAAACCAATATCGAAAACATCGGATTGGAAGAAGTTGGAATTGCTACTGACAGAGATAAAATTTTAGTAAACGCTTACAACCAAACTAATATTCCCGGTTACTATGCAATTGGTGATGTTACTCCTGGTCAAGCTTTAGCTCACGTAGCTTCTGCTGAAGGAATCAATTGTGTGGAAAAAATCGCTGGTCTTCATGTAGAACCAATCGATTACGGAAACGTACCAGGTTGTACCTATGCAACTCCAGAGATTGCTTCTGTTGGTTTAACTGAAAAACAGGCGAAAGAAAAAGGATACGAATTAAAAATTGGTAAATTCCCATTCTCAGCTTCAGGAAAAGCTAAAGCTGCCGGAACTCCAGATGGTTTCGTAAAAGTAATTTTTGATGCTAAATATGGTGAGTGGTTAGGTTGTCACATGATTGGTGCCGGAGTTACTGATATGATTGCTGAGGCAGTTGTAGCCCGTAAATTGGAAACGACAGGACACGAAATCCTAAAATCAATTCACCCTCACCCAACTATGAGCGAGGCCGTTATGGAAGCTGTGGCTGATGCATACGGAGAAGTAATCCATTTGTAATAAATCAAGATTGTCGTAGAGACACACTGCAGTGAGTCTTTACGTTGCAAATCAACAATAATCAAAACCCCGATTTGAATCGTTCAAATCGGGTTTTGTTTTTTTAACTAAGATTATACCAGCTGATTTTAAATACAAATCACATGGATTTTTCTAATTTCACCTTTACTTTCCAAAAAAAACATGTGAATCCTTTTCATTCATGGGCTGGTTTCTATTTTGGACATTAAGATAGAGAGATAGCGCCGTACCACTTCACTGATTCCAAAAGATTCAATTTTAATAGACAATTATCCAATTTCTATTTTGCAAATCCTTAAATGTGAAGTATATTTACTATCAATTTAAATTAGTGATCATGTTATACAACAATATATTAGAAACCATTGGCAATACGCCACACGTAAAAATAAACAGATTATTTGGTTCTGTCCACAATGTTTGGATGAAACTGGAAAGAGCCAATCCCGGTGCAAGTATCAAAGACAGAATTGCCTTGTCGATGATTGAAGATGCGGAACAAAAAGGATTATTAAAACAAGGCAGTACTATTATTGAAGCAACATCAGGTAATACCGGAATCGGTTTAGCGATGGTAGCAGCGGTAAAAGGATACAAGTTAATCTTAGTCATGCCTGATTCGATGTCGATAGAAAGAAGACGACTCATGAGTATTTATGGAGCTGAATTTGTTCTGACTCCCCGTGAAAAAGGTATGAAAGGTTCCTTGGAAAAGGCCCTGGAATTAGCAGCTGAAATTCCTGATTCCTGGTTACCGCTTCAATTTGACAATCCTTCCAATATCGAAGTACATAAAATGACCACGGCACAAGAAATCATCAAAGCCTTTCCTGACGGATTGGATTATCTAATTACAGGTGTGGGAACCGGTGGTCACATTACCGGTTGTGCCGAAGTCTTGAAAGCCCATTATCCCAACCTTAAGGTTTTTGCCGTTGAACCCGAAGCCTCTCCCGTTATAAGCGGTGGTGCCCCATCCCCTCACCCTATTCAAGGCATTGGAGCCGGATTTATCCCAACCAATTTACATACAGAAATTTTAGACGGAGCCATTCAAGTAAGTAAAGACGAGGCGTATTCCTATGCGCAAAGAGCCGCCAAAGAAGAAGGAATCCTACTGGGAATATCTTCTGGAGCTTCCCTGGCTGCGGTGGCTAAAAAACTACCTGAAATTCCGGCAAACGCAAAAGTACTAACGTTTTGCTACGATACAGGAGAACGCTATTTGAGTATCGAAGGACTTTTTGAATAAAACGACTTTCTTTTTTTAAAGCATAAGAAACCGATTGGTAAAACGACAGTCGGTTTTTTTATGGGCGTATCCCTCCGTAAAAACTCCGGGGCAGGCTGTGCGCTGTATCTTTTTCGTCAGAAAGTATAGTTGTTGCGAGAACCACTCGAAAGACGAAAAAGGATGCCGCTTCCATCCTTTACGTACGGACAACTCGCGAGTTGTCCCTATCCGGATCACAAAAAAAATAATTCGATATGCTTGGGAAAAGACAACTAACAAGTTATCCCTATCGAAACCACAAAAAAATAATTAATATGTTTTGAACTATCAGAATCATTAATACCCTTCTAAATATTTAACTTCATTGATCAAAATCTATTGCCTTTATATTCTAGCACTATAAGAATCTTTTTTACCCTTTTGTGAACTTCTTTTTCAAAAACTAAATCAAACTTCTTTTTTCAAAAAGAGAAAAAATTGTAACGCAAATCATATATATTTACATTCTAGTTAACAAAAATAAGGTCATTTAGCCATTTTTAGAGGAACTGACGTTAGGCTTAATTCGACAAACAAAAACTAATATTATTAACAATATGATTATATGCCTTAAAAGCCTATTTGAATTTTCTTCATATCAGAGTTGATATTTTAAAACATATTGAAACTAACAGTTTCTATAATCAGAATAGACCCAGAAGAAAAAATCTAGATTACCTTCCTCACAAGAAGCGCTGTCATAATGTTATGTGTAGCTTGGGAAAGATATAACGAAGATTTACTATTAGAATCCGTAACTTAATTGTCTCTGAACAACAACTGATATTAATAACTTAAATAAACATATCAAAAAAACAATAAGTGCGAAAATAAAAAGCGATGTAAATGAGAATAGTAATTCTAAATCCGTTTACAAAAGTTAGAAATAGTTTGTGAAAAAACAGTAATGCTAAATAAAAATAAGCAAAATGAATCAAGACAAAATTGAACAATTCAAGGCGATTTTAAAAAAATGGAATCCTCTAGGAAATGCCGCGCATAGTATACCAGATTTAAATAACTATGAAACGGAAGTTGTCGATATCATTTTTTATCTTAAAATAGAATACGACTTTCCGGAAAAAAATGTTACTAAAAACCAGTTGTCTAAAATTATCAAAGAGGTCTTGAACGAAGCTTTTAATTTGGATTTAACAAACTCAGAATGTGATGCCACTTCTGATGAAATATTAAAG
>RCUQ01000717.1_pt1 | contig 14130 bp, 8 predicted proteins | sample 2166351 | NCBI WGS metagenome assembly RCUQ01 (sample SAMN09932597, study PRJNA488358) | compost metagenome | feature: garden; material: soil; isolation source: compost soil in acetonitrile-enriched culture | place: Germany: Experimental Botanical Garden Goettingen | collected 2016-01-27
CTTCATAAGTTTTACCCTCCATAAATTAACAGAACAACTCCAAAAATTGCAATGCCATTTTTTATTGGCCAAATAAATACGATTCCCATTTAAAAATAACAAGAAAATAAAATTATTTGTTTTTGTATAAAAAATTTGTTTACATTTGTAAATGTAAATTTTACACTTATTATTATTTCATACATGTATAAACTCACAAACAAGCAGTTAATGAACCGCTGTGGGTCTAAATGTGAAAATTTGCATTCAATCTGAACAATTGGCTTTGGCAACTGTTAGTATAATTTTTTTATGCCCCAACTGATTTCGCCATAGAAAATTTTACTGTTGCATAAAAAAAATTAGCATAACAATAGTTAAAGATTCATCCGAAAAACGAATCTTAAAACTTTATCCAAGCATATATAATTTTATAATCGAGACATGAATAACAAAATTGACAATTTAGCCGCTGATAACATAAGAGCTTTGGCCATTTCGATGGTAGAAAAAGCAAATTCAGGACATCCGGGAGGCGCCATGGGAGGTGCCGATTTCTTGCACATTCTATATACAGAATATTTAAATTTTGATCCAACTGAAATGGATTGGCCATTTAGAGATCGTTTCTTTATGGATGCAGGACATTTATCTGCCTTAATGTACGCACAATATTATTTACTGGGGAATTACGAAAAAGACGATTTACAAAACTTCAGACAATGGGGTTCGGTTACTCCAGGTCACCCGGAAGTAGATGTATTAAGAGGAATAGAAAACACCTCAGGACCTTTAGGACAAGGTCATGCCATGGGTGTGGGTGCAGCGATTGCAGCCAAATTTTTGGACGCGAGATTCACAGGCCTTTTCAATCATAAAATATACGGTTTCATTACTGATGGTGGTGTCCAGGAAGAAATTTCACAAGGTGCCGGAAGAATTGCAGGGCATTTAGGTTTAAATAATTTTATCATGTTTTATGATTCGAATGATGTCCAACTTTCATCTATGACCGATGAAGTTACCTCTGAGGATACAGCCATGAAATATGAAGCTTGGGGATGGAAAGTCATCACAATAGACGGCCATGACCATGAACAAATCAGAAAAGCGTTAAACGAAGCACATCAAGAATCAGAAAAACCAACCTTAATAATCGGGAAAACCATTATGGGTAAAGGTTGTGTTACCGCAACTGGCGACATGTACGAAGGAGAATGTGAATTGCATGGAAAACCTATTGGTGACACCAAGGCTGATTATGTAAAAACCTTACTAAATCTGGGAGCAAATCCTGAAAGTCCTTTCGATATTTATGAAGAAGTGAAAACACATTATTCAAAAATATTGGCCAAAAAAGCTGAAGACGCTGCCTACAAGAAACATCATGTAGCTGACTGGAAAAAAGAAAATGAAGCATTATCACAAAAAATGGATTCGTTTTTATCTGGCAAACTACCTGAATTGGATTTAAGCAATGTCGTTCAAAAAGCAAATGCAGCAACAAGAGACGCTTCTTCGGCCGTGCTGGCCTATTTAGCCGAACATGTAGAGAACATGATTGTTTCTTCGGCAGATTTATCCAACAGTGATAAAACGGACGGTTTCCTTAAAAAATCATCTGTTTTACAAAAAAATGATTTCAGCGGAGCCTTTTTACAAGCCGGAGTTGCCGAATTGACGATGACATCTATCGCTAATGGTATTGCCCTTCACGGAGGTGTAATTCCAGTAGTGGCAACGTTTTTCGTATTCTCGGATTATATGAAACCTGCCATCCGATTGGCTGCAATTCAAGAATTACCGGTAAAATATGTTCTGACACATGACTCTTTCCGAGTAGGTGAAGATGGTCCTACCCACCAACCTATTGAGCAGGAAGCACAAATGCGCTTATTGGAAAAAATAAAAAATCATGCCGGTCACCAAAGTTTATTAGCCCTCCGCCCTGCCGATGCTATTGAAACTTCAGTGGCTTGGGATATGGCATTAAAAAACACCCATACACCGACAGCTTTAATTCTTTCCAGACAAAACATCAAAGACATTCCAGCCAATGGAACTTCAAGATATCAAGATGCAACAGAGGCCATGAAAGGCGGGTATTTAGTAAAAGAAACCCAAAATCCTGACATCACTCTAATTGCAAACGGCTCAGAAGTTTCGACACTTTTGGATGCTGCCGTGATTTTAGAAAAAGAGAAAAATCTAAAAATAAACGTAGCTTCAATTATCTCGGAAGGTCTGTTCAAACAACAACCAAAAGCGTATCAGGAAAGTGTTATCCCTAAAGGAAAATTAGTTTTCGGGCTGACTGCCGGACTTCCTGTAAATCTGGACGGATTGATTGGCGATAGCGGAAAAGTAGTTGGATTAGAGCATTTTGGTTATTCTGCACCGGCAAGTGTGCTAGATCAAAAATTTGGATTTACCAGCGAAACCGTTTGTAAAGAAATCCTGAATTATATAGAAGAAAGTGCACAGATATTGAGTAATTAAGATACTAAGTTTCTAAGATCCTAAGTCTCTAAGATGCGGAGTTCAAAAACTTAGTGGCTTAGAATCTTAGAACCTCAGCATCTCAAAAAAAAACAAATACAAACATAAAAAAACAAATACATGAAATTTTTTATCGATACCGCAAATTTAAAAGACATCAAAGAAGCTAATGATTTAGGAATTCTAGATGGTGTAACTACAAATCCTTCGCTTATGGCAAAAGAAGGAATCACTGGCGCAGACAATATTATTGCACATTATGTAAAAATATGCGAACTGGTTGACGGTGATGTAAGTGCCGAAGTTATCTCGACTGATTTTGCAGGAATGATTGCCGAAGGAGAAAAACTGGCTGCTTTACACCCACAAATTGTGGTAAAAATCCCAATGATCAAAGAAGGAATAAAAGCAATCAAATACTTTTCGGATAAAGGAATAAAAACCAATTGTACTTTGGTGTTTTCAGCTGGCCAGGCCTTACTTGCGGCAAAAGCAGGAGCTACTTATGTTTCGCCTTTTATAGGAAGATTAGATGATATCTCTACTGACGGAATGGCCTTGATTGAAGAAATCAGGCTGATTTATGACAACTACGGTTTCGAAACAGAAATTTTAGCTGCTTCTGTACGTCATGTCATGCATATTTTGAATTGTGCAAAAGTGGGTGCCGATGTAATTACCGGTCCATTGAGTGCTATTGAAGGCCTAATGAAACACCCTCTTACAGATAGTGGTTTGGCTACGTTTTTAGCAGACTACAACAAAGGGAATAGTTAAAAACTAAATTTTCAGGACTGCTGTTCGTCATTTTCTTCGCAGTCCACCTTATAAAACTATTCTGAAAATCTTTGAAATTGTAGTACTCAAAATTTAAGGATAGTTTATTCATAGTTAGTTAGTAATTTTAAAAAAAAAGGAAGCCTCTGTTTTTAGAGACTTCCTTTTTTGATTACCGCTGTTTTTATAATTCGAATTACAAAAAATCCAAATCCTTTATAAGTTCAGAACAAAATCGTTCAACAATTTTGCATCGTATTTTTCTTTGTCAAATCTATAAAGGTAAGAACCCTTTCTAGATGACATCATATCTTTTTCGTCTAATTTCACCAAAATATCTAATGAGTTTATTTTACTGATGAAATTTCTTTTGTCCAATTCCTTGCTTAAAATAGCCTCATACAATTCTAACAATTGACGCATCGTGAATTTTTCTGGTAAAAGTTCGAATCCAACAGGTTTTGTAGATGTTCTGTAACGCAGTCTTCTAATGGCATGCCTCAACATCGTATCGTGGTCAAAAATTAATTTAGGTGCATTCGCCACACTAAACCATTGTGCATGATAATTCTGAATCAGCTCTGCATTGTGGTTTTCGATATTAATCAAGGCATAATACGCAACCGAAATGGTTCTTTCAACTGGATCACGATCTATCTCACTATACGCATGCAATTGCTCCATATAAATATCCTGAAGTCCTGTATAACTATCCAATATTCTTATGGCTGCACTATCTAATACTTCTTCTTTTTTTAGAAATCCTCCTATCAAAGACCACTTCCCTTTTTCAGGTTCAAAATCCCTTTTAATTAAAAGTATTTTTAATCCTTCATGGTCGAATCCAAAAATGATACAATCTACTGCTAATAAAACCTTATCGGCAGAACTATAACTATTTAACATACTTCTTTTTTTGGTAAATATATAAACTTCCTTATAGGTTTCATAATTTATTAATGTAGATTTTACACTTAGTAATTTGAAGCCCCAAAAATAACAATCCAAAATTAACTTAAATAACTCTCTGGCTTTACTTTTATACAGAAAGTTCAGGATTTATTCTGATTTCATTTATAGGGAGTTGCATCCTTTAATTAATGAAAAAACAAACCACTTTTTTAAAGAAAAAAAGAACTTTAAAATGCGCTTTTTTTAAATTTCAATCGATTGAGGACTTTTTTGGCGATTTAACCACTTGAGATTTATCGTTTCTGGTTAAAAAAACGATGTAATAACACTACTTTTTTTACAAAAACACACTTAGCTATAGTTTAAAATTACTTCACCATGAAAATATTTTGGTGTTTTATCAAATAATTAACACCAGAGGATTTTTATAGAAAAATGGTTTATTTTAACTAAAAGTGTGAATTTTACACAAATTAAATCCAAAAACAACTGTTTTATTTAGAAAACTACAATTATTAAGTGTTGTTTCTACATTTAAATTGTGGAATATATTTTTTTAAGCTATTTTTTTTATCATATTAATTTGTTTATGTAGATTTTTTTTAATTAAATTTACAAATGTAAAACACACACTTATAATTAACCTTAATAAAAACAGTATGATAACAACCAAACAATTATTTTTTTATTGCCATATTTTGTTGCGAAAAAAAGAGTGGCTATTAGCAATAGTCTTTATGCTATTTTCTTCCAATGTACTTATGGCTCAAAACGATAAGACGATTACAGGAATTGTAACATCCGAAAAGGATGGAATGCCCCTACCGGGAGTAAATGTTTTAGTAAAAGGAACCAAAACTGTATCTGTTACAGGTTTTGATGGTGAATATTCAATAAAAGCCGGTTCAAATAATGTCCTTGTTTTTTCTTATGTAGGATCCGAAAACCAGGAAATTACAGTTGGAGACCAAGCTAAAATAAATGTTGCTTTGAAAGACAATCTTACAAAACTTGATGAAGTGGTTGTTGTAGGATACGGAACTCAAAAGAAATCAGACCTTACTGGATCTATTAGTGTAGTAAACATGGAGAATGCCAAAAAAACCGTAACCTATGACCCCGCAAAAATGCTTCAAGGTCAGGTAGCTGGTGTAACCGTGCAATCTTCAGGAGAACCTGGTGGATTTGTGAATATTAAAATTAGAGGAATTAACTCATTCAGTAACAACAATCCTTTATTTGTAATAGACGGAATGATTGTAGACAGTCCTTATGATTTTTCTACAGGTGAGATCGAATCCATGCAAGTTTTAAAAGATGCCTCTTCTGCTGCTATTTATGGTGTTCGTGGAGCCAATGGTGTAATTATTATCACAACTAAAAAAGGAAAAGCCGGTAAATTTGACATCAAATACAAGTCTCTTTTTGGTGTTCAAACCGTTGCTAAAGAATGGGATGTTACCGACAGAATAGGTTATCAAAACATTACCACTGCTGCTGAACAAAATGCAGGATTAACAATAGCTCCAGGTAATGACCCAAACAGCCCTTACTATATCAATAATGTAGATACTAATTGGCAAGATGCTGCTTTTGAAACAGGTATTATAGAAAACCATTCGTTAACTTTTACCGGTGGTGCTGAAAGTTTAGGATATAACATGAACGTAGATTATTTCAAAAACACAGGTTACTTAAAAACACCTCAAGACTATGAAAGATTATCTACTACTTTAAATTTAACTGGTAAAAAAGGAAAATTTAAATACGGTTCTAAAATTGGTTTTACACAATCTGACAAAGAAAACTTTAATGAATACAATGCAGGACAATCTCCAATTGGTGATTTATTAAGTGCTATTCCAACAATGCCAGTTTATGACGAAAACAGATTAGGCGGATACGGTGGTACAGACAACTTAACACAAAGAGCGATCTCAATGAACGTTATTGGGTACAATAACTTAATAGAAAACAACGGAAAAAGAAATCGTTTCATTGGTGACATTTGGGGAGAACTTGAAATTGTAGAGGGTTTGAAATACAAAATTGACGCAAGTTTTGACCGTTTAGATTGGCAAAACAGAAAATTTGTACCGCCAAGTGATTTAGGATGGTATTATATCACAACAAACGACGAAGCTTCATTAGACGTATCTACAGGAAGCCAATCAAGAACTTTCCTTAACAACTTATTGACATACTCATTGACAGTTGACAAGCATAAAATTGATGCTCTAGCAGGTTGGGTACAAGAAAGAGCTGACAATTACAACCACTGGTCAAGAGGTGTTGGTTACCAACCAGGTGAAATTAGTCATTTAGAATATGCTGATGCAACCAGTGCAGGTGAGTACGAAAACACGATTACTAATGTATCTTACTTAAGCCGATTGAATTATGCTTATGATGATCGTTATTTATTTACTGCTAACTTCAGACAAGATAAAACGTCTCTTTTTAGTCCAGAAAACAATACCGGTAACTTTTATTCTTTCTCTGGTGCCTGGAAAATCAGTAACGAAAAATTCCTAAAACTACCAGAATGGGTAAGCAATATTAAATTAAGAGGTGGTTACGGTATCTTAGGAAACAATACCATTGGTCCATACGCTTATTCTCCAACAATTAATGGATTTGCAAGCTATGATTTTAATAATGAGTTAGCTCCCGGTACAACTGTGGTAAGCGCAATTGACCCTAATGTACACTGGGAAGAAACTGAAACAACCAATGTGGCACTTGAGGTAGGATTGTTTAATAATGATTTACAGTTTACTGCTGAATATTATGTTAAAGAATCAACTGACCTTTTAATTGGTGTTCCGTTACCTTTTTCAACTGGAGCTTTTCCTGCTAGTGTAGTTACAAATGCAGGTGCAGTTAGAAATGATGGTTTCGAATTCTCTGCGACCTACAACAATAATAAAAACGCGTTCAAGTACAACATTTCTGCCAACTTAGGAACAATGAATAACGAAGTGTTACAAATTGGTATTGATGGAAATCCAATCTATGGTGCGGCTTCAAAAACAGAAGTAGGAAGATCTATTGGTGAGATTTATGCTTACGAAACAGATGGAATTTTCCAAAATGCTGCAGAAATTGCTGCTGCTCCAACACAAACTAATGCAGGAGTTGGAGACATCAGATTCAAAGATACTAATGGAGACGGTCTGATTAGTGATCTTGACAGAACGTTTCAAGGGGTTTCAATCCCTAAATACAGCTACGGTCTAAACTTTAGCAGTTCATACAAAAATTGGGATTTCTCAATGTTTTGGCAAGGAAGCGGAGGAAACAAAGTATTTAATGCTATGTACCGTAATTTAATGGTAGGACAATACGGAAATCACAGTACCGATATGCTTGATTACTGGTCTACTACAAATACAGATACCAATGTTCCTCGTCCAATTATTGGTGACCCAAATGCGAACGGAAGAGATTCTGACAGATTTATTGAAAGTGGTGATTATTTAAAACTTCAAACTTTAGAATTAGGATACCAAATCCCGGTTTCAGAGACAAGTTTTATTCAAAAAGCAAAAGTGTATGTTAATGGTCAAAACTTATTAATCCTTAGTAAATACAAAGGATATGACCCTGATTTCAACAGCAATGACGGATTGTTCTCCAGAGGATACGATGGAGGTTCATTCCCAAATCCTAGAACAATTTCTATAGGAGTAGACTTGAATTTTTAAAATTAGCAAACCAATTAAAAACGAATCAAAATGAAACATAATATAATATTTAACTATCTGGCCGGTTTTCTTTCACTGGCTGTTGTAACAACAAGTTGTGTTAACGATGAAGATTTACTTCAAGTTGATCCCAACGTAGAAACTGCCGCGTCATTCTGGAAAACAGATCAAGATGCTATCGAAGGTGTAAATGCAGCCTACGGAAGTTTATTAACCGATGGTACTTATATGCGAAGCACTCCTTTGTTATTAGACTTAAAAGGAGATGACACCAGAAGTAACAGTCCATGGGACGCCATGTATAATGTGGGACGTTTCAACTCTACCGTATCAAATGCTGCCATCTATGGCTGGGCCTACGAAACCTATTACCAAGGTATCTACCGTTGTAATCAAGTTTTGACAAATGTACCTGGTATCGCAATGACTGACGAAGGACTTAAAAACAGAATTTTGGGTCAAGCACATTTCTTGAGAGGATTGTACTTATTTCATGCAGTAAACATGTTTAAAAACGTACCATTACCAACAGAAATTGCGGTTTACAACCCTCAAAAAACAAATGAAGAAGGTTGGGCACAAGTTATTGCCGACTTTAAAGCGGCTGCAGAATTGCTTCCAACAACTTATGATAATGTGAGTGGTTTAGATGCCGGACAAAAAGGACGTGCGACAAAAGGGGCTGCTTTAGGATATTTAGGAAAAGCCTATTTGTTTACCAAAGATTTTGAAAATGCAAAAACAAGCTTCAAAAAAGTAATTGATTTAGGAGTTTACTCTTTAGTGTCAAATTACCGTGATAACTTTACAGATAAAAACGAAAACAATTCTGAGTCATTGTTCGAAGTACAATTCAGCAGAGAAGCTGGTGGAGTTGATTTAGGTTGGGGTGGTGCTCCGGCTTCTGGTTGGGGAAAAACTTCTGCGAGAGCTATTACTTATGGTCCAAGAGCTTTTGGATGGACAGACGTTCAACCAACATGGACATTGTTTAATGAATATCATGATGAATTGACCACTTCAGGAGCAGTAGACCCTCGTTTAGATGCAACTATGTTCTACAACAAACCAGGAGGAATGCAATTGTACGGACAAGATTTCGCTACTTTTTATGCAGCCAATCCAGGAGATTTAAACGATTTGTTTTGTAGAAAATATCAAAATTCTGACGGAGAATACGCAAACGAATACGATTGGCGTTCAGGAATCAACGAGCGTTTATTGCGTTATGCTGATATATTGTTAATGTATGCTGAATGTTTGAATGAAACTGGTGATACTGCCGGAGCATATACTTACATTCAAATGGTGAGAAACAGAGTAGGTTTACCTAACTTAAGCACTGCTAAGCCAGGCCTAAGCCAAGATGGAATGAGAGAGCAAATTGGTCATGAAAGATTCTTAGAGTTCCCATTAGAAGGACACCGTTTTGATGATATCCGTCGTTGGGGATGGTTAGAAAATCCAACAAAATTAGCTTGGTTAAAAGCAAGAGATGTTGAGTTTAACTCTTATGCAGCCGGAAGAGAATATTTCCCAATTCCACAATTAGAAATGGATAACAATCCAGGAACTGTTCAAAATCCGAGTTACTAGATTGCATACCTATTTTTTGAATTAGTTAGAATTAATTAGAATTTTTAATATCATGTGGTAAACCTTACAAAGTTTGCCACGTGATATTATAACTTAAAGACATCATGAAAAAAGCCTTATTCATCCTATTCGTTTTTACTTTTTGCAATCAAACAATTGTTGCACAAAAAGAAACTACAGTACTTTCTATAAAAAATACTGCAAACGCTCCCATAATTAACAAAAATATCTACGGCCACTTTGCAGAACATTTAGGAAGGTCTATCTATGGCGGATTTTTTGTTGGAGACACTTCAAAAATACCAAATACAGCAGGTGTTCGTAATGACATTGTGGCTGCATTAAAAGAATTAAAAATCCCTAATTTACGTTGGCCAGGTGGTTGTTTTGCCGACACTTATCACTGGAAAGATGGTATTGGTCCAAAAGAAAACAGACCAACTATTGTAAACAAATGGTGGGGTGGCACAACAGAAGACAATAGTTTTGGAACACACGATTTCTTAAACTTATGTGAATTGCTTGGTGCCGAACCATACCTATCAGGAAATGTAGGTAGTGGTACTGTGCAGGAACTTGCAGACTGGGTACAATATACCAACTTTGGAGGTGTAAGCCCAATGAGTAATTTACGTAAAGAAAATGGCAGAAAAGAACCTTGGAAAGTTAAATACTGGGGAATTGGAAATGAAGCTTGGGGTTGTGGAGGAAATATGACAGCAGAATATTATGTTGGAGAATACCGAAAATACGCCACTTTCATGTCTGATTGGGAAAATACAGGAGGTTTAACCCGTATTGCTTCCGGATCAAATAGTGCCGATTATAACTGGACCGAAACCTTAATGAAAGATATTCCTCTAAATATGTTAGGAGGAGTTGGAGTACATCATTATGCAGTAATCGATTGGGCAAAAAAAGGAGATGGTGTCGATTATGCAGAAGATCAGTATTTCCAAACGATGAAATCAGCTTTGAAAATGGAGGAGCTCGTTACCAAACATTCCGCCATTATGGACAAGTATGATCCAGAAAAAAAAGTGGCTATGATTGTTGACGAATGGGGAGCTTGGTACGAGGTTGAAAAAGGAACAAATCCTGGATTTTTATACCAACAAAATACAATGAGAGATGCTGTTTTGGCAGGTTCAACCCTTAATATTTTTAACAATCATGCTGACAGGGTTCGAATGGCTAACTTAGCACAATGCGTTAATGTCCTGCAAGCAGTTATCCTTACCGATAAAGCCAAAATGATTGTAACACCAACTTATCACGTCATGAAAATGTACACTGTACATCATGATGCCCAATTATTGCCAATCACATTTAATTCTCCACTATATACTTTTAATGGAGAAACACTTCCGGCTTTATCTGCTTCGGCATCTAAAGATAAAAACGGATTAGTTCACATTTCATTAGTAAATGTTGATGCTAAAAAAGAACACAAAATAGAAATTGACATCAACGAACTTGGAATTAAAAATGTAAGCGGAACTATTCTGACCTCATCAAAATTACAAGACCACAATACATTTGATAACCCTTCAAAAATCAAACCTGCTGTTTACAAAGGTTTTGAAATAAAAAAGGGAAAACTACAAATAACAGTCCCTGCATTTTCTGTAGTGGTTTTAGAAGCTAAATAAAAAAAGCATCAAAATGAAAAAATCAACATTCCTTTCAAAAGTGGCTTTGTATCTGACGCCTTTTTTACTAGCAGTTGCTATTAGCAGCTGTTCTGGTGACGATCCGGCTTCAGAACCTACTCCAACGCCAACCCCTACTCCAACGCCAACTCCGACACCTACATTTAAAGGACCTACATATCCCGATAATTACACCTCGATTGCGTCTTGGGGAAGCCGTTCACAATGGAACTTGGCTAACGTACACGATCCTACTGTTGAAAAGTGTGGCGATTACTATTACATGTATCAAACCGATGCTTCTTACGGGAATGCACATGATGGCAATGGACATTTCTTTTACAGACGTTCTAAAGATTTAATCACTTGGGAATTCATGGGGTCCTCTATGACTGCAGCTCCTGCTTGGGTGAAAGATTCATTAAACAATAAGAGAGCCCGAATGGTCCCTGCTTTACCAGCGATTGAAAATCCTAGAATGGGTTATTGGGCACCCTATATCAAGAAAGTAGGCAACAAATACCGAATGTATTACTGCATTGTTGTTGACGAGCCAATTGTAGGGACCGATTTTACAACTTCATGGTCAGAAAGAGCTTTTATCGGATTAGCAGAATCTGACGATTTAGCGACAAATGTATGGGTGGACAAAGGAATGGTAGTATGCTCAGAACCAGATGGAGTAAAACCATATTCTTTTACGGGAGCACGAAACTGGGAAAATGCTTATTTCAAATTCAATGCCATAGATCCTACATTGATCATCACTCCTGAAGGAGAACACCATCTAATATACGGTTCTTGGCATTCTGGCATTGCAGCTTTAAAACTAAATCCAACAACTGGAAAACCAGATCAATTGAAAACATTAAGCGATTATGGTACACGCATAGCATCCCGAAGCGCAACAAGCCGTTGGCAAGCTTCTGAGGGCCCGGAAATCATATACAATCCTGATAATCAATATTATTATCTTTTCTTGGCTTACGATGGTTTGGATGTTCCTTACAACACTAGAGTTTGCCGTTCCAAAAGTATTACTGGTCCTTTCGTAGGAATCAATGGTGCCAATGTTACTAATGGAGCAGATTGCTGGCCTATGCTTACGCATCCTTATGGATTTAATAATCATACCGGATGGGTTGGTTTTTCACACTGTTCTGTTTTTCAAAATCCAGATACAAAAAAATGGTTTTATGTCTCTCAGGCTCGTTTGCCAAAAGATGTACCGGGTATCAATGCTTCAAACGCACTTATGATGGGACACGTTCGTGAAATTCAATGGACTGAAGATGGATGGCCTGTAGTTGCGCCTGAGCGTTATGCTGGCGTGCCTGCTACTACCATTACTGAAGCTTCTTTCATTGGAACATGGGAGCAAATCACTATGAATTACCAATATGCAACCATTCAAAAATCAGCAACTGTCTACTTAACTGCTGACAAAAAAGTAAGCGGTGGGGTTACAGGAACCTGGTCTTACGACAGTACAAAACAAGTTCTTACCGTAAACGGAATTCAATGTAAAGTAAGCGACGCCTGGGATTGGGAAGCGGCTACCAGAAAAGTAACCTTAACCTATTCCGGATTGACTTCAGGAGGACAACCTGTCTGGGGCAAAAAAATATATTAATCTTTAGAATTACTTACATAAAGAACAATCCTAAGTTTATTTCAAATCTTAAAGCCAATGACTTTGATCAAGATAAGTAATAAAACTGAAAGGTTAAAAAAAATTAACCATTAAGAAATTAAGGGTCATTTAAGGTCGATTCTTAATGAACCTAAATTTCTTAATGGTTTTAAAAAAATCTAAAATTGAATCGGCATGTATAGAAGTAACTCGATAAAACTATAATAATTGTGAAATGAAAAACTCAATCATAACACTATCTCTTTTGGCTTTGGTATCGTCTTGTAAAACAATCAAACAAGATGAAATTTTGGCTTCCGCCAATGGAGGAAACAGCACCACAATCCAAGCAAGCAACAACCCAATCATCAAAGACAAGTACACCGGTGATCCTGCCGCATTAGTCTATAAAGACAAGGTGTATCTCTATGCTGGTCACGATGAAGCGCCAAACGATTTTAATTTTTATAAAATGAATGAATGGCTGGTGTATTCCTCTTCGGATATGGTGCATTGGCAAGAACATCCGGTACCGTTAAAAGTAACTGATTTCGCTTGGGCAAAATCGGATGCTTGGGCTGCTCAAGTCATTGAACGCGACGGGAAATTTTACTGGTATGTTACTGTTGAACACGGAACTGTTAATGGAAAAGCGATTGGAGTTGCCGTTTCTGACAGTCCAACAGGTCCTTTCAAAGATGCTCTGGGAAAGGCAATCATAACCAATGACATGACAACCCAAACCAGTATCACATGGGACGATATTGACCCAACAGTTATGATAGATGACGATGGTCAAGCCTATTTATTTTGGGGAAACACTGTTTGTCATTATGCAAAATTGAAGTCGAATATGATTGAACTTGATGGGCCGATACAAACCATCTCCTTACCTAATTTCACCGAAGCACCTTGGATTCACAAAAAAAAGGATTGGTACTATCTATCATACGCCTATCAATTTCCAGAAAAAATTGCCTATGCCATGAGTAAATCGATCAATGGACCTTGGGAATACAAAGGTATCTTGAATGAAATCGCCGGAAATTCTAACACCAACCATCAGTCTATTATTGAGTTCAAAGGAAAAGATTATTTCATTTATCACAATGGAAGTATTCAGCCTAATGGCGGCAGTTTCAGAAGATCCGTGTGCATAGATCGTTTGTATTACAATGAAGATGGGACGCTGAAACGAGTAATTATGACAACCGAAGGAATAACGCAATAGGAAGTTTTCAGGAATTGCTTTAAACACAAACGATTAATAAAACCATTTAAACTTATATTTTCTTAAATGCCTTATATGTTTTAAAAAACTGAACCATATAAGAAATATAAGTTCACATAAGATTGAATTAAAAAGAGTTTAAAA
>RCUQ01000719.1_pt1 | contig 14122 bp, 9 predicted proteins | sample 2166351 | NCBI WGS metagenome assembly RCUQ01 (sample SAMN09932597, study PRJNA488358) | compost metagenome | feature: garden; material: soil; isolation source: compost soil in acetonitrile-enriched culture | place: Germany: Experimental Botanical Garden Goettingen | collected 2016-01-27
GAACGTGTACTCGGGCGAAGTGGAAAGCGCCATCGCCAGTCACCCGGCCGTCGCCGCCTGCGCGGTGATCGGCATTCCCTGCGCGCAGTGGGGCGAAGCGGTGCACGCAGTGGTGGTGCTCAAGCCGGACAATCAAGTGGTAGACGCGCAGATCATCGAACACTGCCGCCGCCAGATCGCCGGCTACAAGACCCCGAAATCGGTGGAGTTCCGCACGAGCCTGCCATTGTCGGGCGCCGGCAAAGTACTCAAGCGCGACCTGCGTGAACCGTTCTGGGCCGGCAAGGATCGGGGTGTGAGCTGACAGCATGTACATGACTCAATGCCTGCAACGCACGCTGCAACAGAACCCGGACCATGTCGCGACGATCTTCGGTGAGCGTCGCCACAGCTACCGTGAATTTGGCGAGCGGGTCGCTCGCCTGGCGGGCGCCTTGCAGAAACTCGGCATGGCGGCCGGTGATCGGGTCGGCATGCTCGCGCTGAACTCCGACCGCTATCTGGAATACATCATGGGCGTGTGGTGGGGCGGTGGCGTGCTCAACCCGGTGAATGTGCGCTGGAGCGTGGCGGAGATTGTCTACTCGCTGGACGATTGCAGCACCGGCATCCTGATCGTTGACAAGCACTTTGCTGCACTGGCTGACGACATCCGCAAGGCCGCTCGCCGTGCGCCGCTCTTCATCTACGCCGGCGAGGGCGAAGTGCCGGTGGGCATGCTCGGTTTCGAGCAACTGATTGCCCAGACTGCACCAATCGAGGACGCCGGGCGCGGTGGCGAAGACCTCGCCTGCATCATGTACACCGGCGGCACCACCGGTTTTCCAAAGGGGGTGATGCAGTCGCATTTGAACCTGTGGTCGGCGTGCATGCCGCGCATGGTGGACATGCCGCCGATCCGTGGTGGCTTGCTGCTGCACGTCGCGCCACTGTTTCATGTGGCCGGCATGGCCCGTGCGCTGATTCAGTTTCTCGCCGGTGAAAGTCATGTGCTGGTGTCGGGTTTCGATGCGCTGCAAACGCTGCAAATCATCGAACGCGAACGGGTGACAGAAACGCTGCTGGTGCCGACGATGATCCTGGCGTTGCTGGCTCATCCAGACTTCGAACGTTATGACCTTGGCAGCCTGAAACGCCTGACCTATGGCGCGTCACCCAGCGCCGGCGACATGGTCGAGCAGGTGCTCGCCCGGTTTCCGGACATCGAGCTGTCGCATTCCTATGGACTGACCGAAGCGTGCCCGGTGGTGTCGAGCAATCTGCCGTGCAACCACACGCCGGAGGCGCGAATCAGCGGATTGTCGCGTTCGGTGGGGCGCGGCGGCCTGGGCGTCAATGTGAAGATCGTCGACCCGCAAGGCAACGAAGTCCCACGTGGCACGGTCGGCGAGATCATCGTGCGCGGGCCGAACATCATGCAGGGCTACTGGAACAAACCCGAGGAAACCGCCAAGGCGCTGCGCAACGGCTGGCTGTACACGGGCGATGGCGCATGGATGGATGAGCAGGGTTACTTGTACATCGTCGACCGGCTCAAGGACATGATCGTCAGTGGCGGTGAAAATGTTTACTCCGCCGAGGTCGAAAACGTTCTCGCCCGACACCCGGCGGTGGCGATGTGCGCGGTGATCGGCATCCCCCATGAGCAATGGGGCGAGGCGGTGCACGCGGTGGTGGTGCGCAAGCCCGGTTCGCAAGTCGATGCCGAACAATTGCGTATGTACTGCCGCGAATTCATCGCCGCCTACAAATGCCCGAAAACTGTGGAGTTCCGCGACGAGCTGCCGCTGTCGGCAGCGGGCAAAGTCCTCAAGCGCGAACTGCGCAAGTAGCCACACCACATCCCCCTGTAGGAGCTGCCGCAGGCTGCGATCTTTTGATCTTGTTTCTGAAAAGCAAAGTCAAAAGATCGCAGCCTGCGGCAGCTCCTACAGGGAGGGGTTTTACTTTTAGCTCCGACCAGGAGCGCTACCCGATCCGGGTGGCTGCATCACCACCCCCCGCCAATACAGTGGACTCACGAACCAGGCGCTCGTCTGCCTGGCAATCCACTGGAGATTCCGATGCACATCAACCGTACCGTCTACCGTGAAGACCACGAAATGCTGCGTGAAACCGCGCGCCGTTTCTTCGAGCGTGAATGCCTGCCCAAGCAAGCGCAGTGGGACGAGGCCGGGCAGGTTGACCGGGAAACCTGGCTCAAGGCCGGTCGCCACAACCTGCTGTGCCTCACCGTGCCGACCGAGTACGGCGGTGGTGGCGGTGACTTCGGTCACTCGGCGGTGTTGATCGAAGAGCTGTACCGCTCTGGTGTTTCGGGTTGGAGCCTGGGCGTGCATTCGGACATCGTTGCGCCGTACATCGTGCGTCTGGGCACCGAAGAGCAGAAGCAACAGTGGCTGCCGAAAATCTGCTCCGGCGAAACCGTCCTCGCCGTTGCGATGACCGAGCCGGGCACCGGTTCCGACCTCAAGGCGATCCGCACCACCGCCGTGCGCGACGGTGACGAGTGGGTGATCAACGGCAGCAAGACCTTCATCAGCAACGGCCTGACCTGCGACATGGTCGTGGTCGTGTGCAAGACCGATCCGAGCGCTGGCGCCAAGGGCTGCAGCCTGATCATGGTCGAGTGCGACCGCGAAGGTTTCCGTCGTGGCCGCAAGCTGGAAAAAGTCGGCCAGCACGCTGCCGATACCGCCGAGCTGTTCTTCGACAACGTGCGCGTGCCGGTGGGCAACCTGCTGGGCGAAGAGAACAAAGGCTTCATGCACTTGATGGAAGAACTGCCGCAAGAGCGCCTGGTGATCGCCCTGTACAGCGCCGCCAAACTTGAGCGTCTGCTGGAGCAAACCGTCGAGTACGTGAAGGACCGCAAGGCTTTTAACCAGACCGTGTGGGACTTCCAGAACACCAAATTCAAACTCGCTGACATCAAGGCCCAGGCCACCGCCGTGCGCCTGACCATCGACCACTACATCGGCGAACACATGCGCCGCCGCCTGACCGTGCAGGAGTCGGCCATCGCCAAGCTGTACGCCACCGAAACCCTGTGGAAATGCATCGACGACATGGTCCAGCTGCATGGCGGTTACGGCTACATGCTTGAGTACCCGATTGCCCGTGCCTTCGTCGACATGCGCGTGACGCGGATTTTCGGTGGCACCAGTGAAGTGCTGCGCGAACTGATCGCGCGCCAGTTGTGAGCCTTTCCCTCTCGTTTTTTCAGGTGATTCCATGAGCGAAAAAGTACTGGTTGCCGGTGTCGGCATGATCCCGTTCAACAAGCCCAGCGCCAGCCCGAGTTACGTGCAAATGGGCGCCGAAGCGGTGCGTCGCGCCCTGGCCGATGCGGGTATCGATTACCACCTGGTGCAAGAGGCGTACGCCGGTTATGTGTACGGCGATTCAACCTGTGGCCAGACCGTGCTCTACGAAGTCGGCATGACCGGGATTCCGGTGGTCAACGTCAACAACAACTGCGCCACCGGTTCCACCGCGCTGTTTCTGGCGCGCAAGGCCATCGAATCCGGTTCCGCCGATTGCGTGCTGGCGGTCGGTTTCGAGCAGATGCAAGCCGGGGCGTTGAAGTCTCACTGGGATGACCGCCCGCCAACCCGCGAACGTTTCCTGCCGATACTTCGCGGCTTGACCGCCGACATGGATGCCATGCCCCAGGCCATTCGCACCTTCGGCGGCGCCGGGCGCGAGTACATGCACAAATACGGCACCAAAATGGAAACCTTCGCCGCCGTGCGCGCCAAGGCCAGTCGCCATGCGGCGAACAATCCGCTGGCACTGTTTCGCAAGGTGCTCAGCGTCGAAGACGTGATGAACGATCCGGTGATTCTGCCAGGCGTGATGACCCGTCTGATGGCGTGCCCGCCGACTTGCGGCGGTGCTGCCGCAATCCTCGTTTCCGAACGTTTTGCGAAAAAGCATGGCCTGCGCCGCGATGTGCAAATCGTCGCGCAGTCGATGACCACCGACACCCCCGAATCCTTCAATTTCGAAAAGCCGTCGATGCTCGATTGGGTCGGCACTCACATGACCCACGCTGCCGTCGGACAGGTCTACGAGAAGGCCGGCGTCGGCCCGCAAGACATCGATGTCTGCGAACTGCACGACTGCTTCGCCCAGAACGAGGTGATTTGCTACGAGTCGCTGGGTTTCTGCCCCGAGGGCGGCGCCGAAAAGTTCGTGATGGATGGCGACAACACCTACGGCGGACAGATCGTCATCAACCCGTCCGGCGGCTTGCTTTCCAAGGGCCATCCGCTGGGTGCCACGGGGCTGGCGCAGTGCTACGAGCTGACCCAGCAACTGCGCGGCAACGCCGAACAACGTCAGGTTGAAGGTGCACGTCTGGCCATGGCCCACAACCTTGGTCTGGGCGGCGCCTGCGTGGTGACGCTCTACGGAAAAGTCAGCGGCGCGGCGCAGTGATCAGCACGTTTTTCCAGTGAATGTCACTGAGCGTAACGCCCGGCGAGCACTGCTCAAACCGGGTTGTTACGCAGCGGATTTACCCATGAAAAACCCTGGTTCAAATCACCCGTTCGGGTGTCAGGACCTCACCGGAGCCCCGCTAGCATGGGCTCTCCAACACTTATCCTTAACCGGAGAAACCGCATGACAAAAACAACAATGCGCGGAGTCTTCCAGCCAAGTTTGCTGGCCGTAGCTGTGATGGTTGCAACCTGCGCGGGCAATCAGGCTCACGCTGTTGATTTCAACATCGGGGAGATTCAGGGCACGTTCGATTCGTCGCTGTCGATTGGCGCCAGTTGGTCGACGACCGACCCGGACAAGCAGTTCATATCGAATTTCAACTCACAGGGTGTGACCGGTGGCGAGTCCTCCTCGCGGACCACCGACGACAATCGCCTGAACTTCAAGAGGGGTGAAACCTTCTCGAAGATCTTCAAGGGTGTGCATGACCTGGAACTGAAATACGGCGACAGCGGCGCCTTCGTGCGCGGCAAGTATTGGTACGACTTCGAACTGATGGACGAGAGCCGGCCGTTCTACGATATCAATGACGCCGGACGTGATCGCGCGGCGAAGTCCTCCGGGGCGATGTTCCTCGACAGCTTCGTCTACCACAACTACACCATCGGCGATCAGGTTGGCAACGTGCGGCTTGGCAAGCAAGTGGTGAGCTGGGGCGAGAGTACGTTCATCGGCAACTCGATCAACAGCATCAACCCGGTCGACGTCGCAGCCTTGCGCCGTCCGGGCGCGGAAGTGAAGGAAGGCCTGATCCCGGTCAACCTGCTCTACGTGTCCCAGGGCCTGGCCGACAACATCACCGCCGAAGCGTTTTATCAGCTGGAGTGGGAAAAATCGGTGGTCGACAACTGCGGCACGTTCTTCGGTAACGACGGCGTACCGCAAGGTTGCAACGACCGGTTGGTGATCGCAGGCCTCGACCTGCCACCGGGTGCAGCGCGCAATACCGGTGGTCTGGCGGCCATCGCCGCCGGAACGGACGACGCCTTTATTCCACGCCTGAAAGACAACGATGCCCGTGACAGCGGCCAGTATGGCCTGGCGTTGCGCTGGTACGTCCCCGAGGCAAACGACACCGAGTTCGGTGCCTACGCGATGAACTACCACAGCCGCAACCCGTACCTGAGCATCAACCAGATGAGCAACCCGGCTGGCGGCGTGGCATCGGCGCGCAGTGCCCGCTACTTCATCGATTATCCGGAAGATATCCGTCTCTATGGCTTGAGTTTCCAGACCAACGTCTCGGGCGTTTCACTGGGTGGTGAAGTCAGCTACCGGCCGAACATGCCGCTGCAACTGAACACTGCCGACCTGTTGTCGTCCGCGACCTTCGGCGCCACCTCGCCGTTGATCAGCACCGGTTTCGCCGGTCGCACCCTGGGCGGTGAGGTCAACGGCTACAAGCGCATGCCGGTGACCCAGGCCCAAGTGACCGCGACGCAGTTCTTCGATCAAGTGTTGGGTGCCAGTCGTCTGACCGTGGTGGGTGAGGTGGGTTACAACCACATCAATGGCTTGGGCAAGGCCGATGGCACTGACCTGCGCTTCGGTCGCAGCCCGGCCTTCGGTTCCGGTGAATTGCCGGGCGCTGCCGGGGCAGCCACCTGCCGAGGCACCGCCGCAGGTACGCCGACCGCCAGCAACCCGGCGCAGGAATGCAACGACGATGGCTTCTACACCAGCAACAGCTGGGGCTATCGCCTGCGCGGCAAGCTCGATTACCAGAACGTGATCGCCGGCATCAACCTGTCGCCGAACATCGCCTGGTCCCATGACGTCGAGGGTTACGGCCCGAACTTCGATGAAGGCTCCAAAGCGGTCAGCGTCGGTGTCGATGCGGACTACCTGAACACCTACAACGCCAGCCTGAGTTACACCAATTACTTCGGTGGCGATTTCAACACCAACGTCGACCGCGACTACGTTGCGCTCAGCTTCGGCGTGAATTTCTGATGCAACCCTGCCAGAGGAAACTGAACATGAACGCACGTATAATTCTGCGCGCTGGCGCACTGAGTCTGTCGTTGCTGGCCAGTGGTGTGATGGCCGCTGTGTCGCCACAGGAAGCCGCTCAGCTGGGCACCACATTGACCCCATTGGGCGCTCAGAAAGAGGGCAATGCCAACGGCAGCATTCCGGCCTGGACCGGTGGCTTGAAACCCGGTGCCGCCGCGCTCGACAACGGTTTTCTCGGTGACCCGTTCGCCAGTGAAAAACCGCAATTCGTAATAACTGCGGCCAACGTCGACCAATACAAGGACAAGCTGACCCCCGGGCAGGTGGCGATGTTCAAGCGCTACCCGGACAGCTACAAGATCCCGGTGTACAAGACCCAGCGCACCGCGTCGTCGCCACAGAACATCTACGACATTGCCAAGAAAAGTGCGGTGACCACCGAGTTGACCCCGGACGGCAACGGTCTGGTCAATTTCACCCAGACCCGTTACTACCCGTTCCCGATTCCGAAAAACGGGGTCGAGGTTTACTGGAACCACACCAACCGTTATCGCGGCGGCAACATGGAGCGTCAGGCTGCTCAGGCCGCGCCGCAAACCAACGGCTCGTATTCCATCGTCGAGTACGACGACAAGCTGGCATTCCCGCAGTTGATGGAAGGCGTATCGGGTGGCGAGGGCGATAACGTCCTGTATTACTACAAACAGGAAATCACCGCGCCGTCACGCATGGCCGGCAGTGTGATCCTGATCCACGAGACCATCGATCAGGTCAAGGAACCGCGTCTGGCGTGGGTCTACAACGCCGGTCAGCGCCGCGTGCGTCGTGCACCGCAGGTGGCCTATGACGGCCCGGGCAACGGCTCCGACGGCATGCGCACCGCTGACAACACCGACATGATGAACGGCGCACCGGATCGCTATGACTGGAAACTGGTCGGCAAAAAGGAACTGTACATCCCGTACAACAACTACAAATTGCAGTCGCCGAAAGTGAAGTACGACGACATCATCAAGCCAGGGCACATCAACCAGGACCTGACACGCTACGAGCTGCACCGCGTGTGGCACGTCGAGGCCACGCTCAAGCCCGGCCAACGTCATGTCTACGCCAAGCGCGACATGTACTTCGACGAAGACACCTGGCAACTGGCGGAAGTCGATCACTACGACGGTCGTGGTCAGCTGTGGCGGGTAGCGGAAGGTTATGCGATCAACGATTACGAGCGCGGTTCGCCGAACTTCGCCATGCTCGGCATCTATGACCTGATCGCCGGTCGCTACAACGTGCTGGCGATGACCAACCAGTCCAAGCACGCAACGACCTACGGCATGACGGCGAAGATGACCGACTTCACCCCGTCGGCACTGCGTAACGCCGGCATCCGCTGACGCATCCCCGCTTGAAACAACGCCCTGCTCGCAGGGCGTTGTGCGTTGTGCCCACCTGATGCGGGTGGCGCCTGTTCAGTCGCCTGGCTCAATGATGGAATCCTCTCTTCACCAGCGAGGTCCGTCATGTTTGTGCCACGGCCGCATCTGAGCGATCTACTCAAGCGCGAGCAGCGCCGCTTGCAACTGCTTTGTGCACCGGCCGGTTATGGGAAAACCGCGTTGGTGGATGAATATCTGCAAGGGTTGGAGCAATTCGGGCAGGTGGTGTGGCTGAGGTTGGGTGGGCGGGGGCAGACGCTGGAAAGCCTGAATGCCGCGTTGGCAAATGCGCTTGGGGTGGCGGCGGATGGCGTGCTGGCGTTTCTCGATTCAGGAAATGTGGTGACTGAAGCACCGCCATCGCGAGCAGGCTCGCTCCTACAGGGGAACGCGGTCAACTGTGGGAGCGAGCCTGCTCGCGATGAGGCCCTTCCAGACGATGGAAATCTTAAGATCCGTCTGGTTTTCGACGACCTGCCAGCCGAGTTGCCCACTGATCTGAACCACTGGTTCGACCAACTCCTGTCCCTGCACAACCCCCACCTGCACATACTGGTCACTTGCCGCCAACGCCCCGACTGGAACCTGCCGCGCCTGATGCTCAACGGTCAGTTGTTGGAACTGGATGCCAGGCAACTGGCCCTGCGGCCCGATGAGTTCGAATCGCTGATCAATGGGCTGGCACCACATACCGACGCGGCTTTGCGCGTACGGCTCTGGCATGAAACCGGTGGTTGGTGCGCGGGTGTTCGCCTGCTATTGCCGTCGGCATTGGGCAATGCACGGCCGTCATTGCTCGGCCAATACCTCGACCGGGAACTGTTGTCGCGCTTGAGCGAAGCACAGCTGGAGATCTTGTTCGGCCTTGCGCATTTGTCCAAGGCCAGCGCTGAGCTTTGCGAGCAACTCTGGGAGGGGCAGCAGGCCGGTGGGGTGTTCAACAGTCTGCTGGAGTGCCAGGCCTTTCTGGTCCCGGTCGATCATCAGCCCGGCTGGTTCCGCCTGTTGCCTGCCGTGGCGCAAACACTGCAAGGCCAATTGAACGGTGCGCCGCTGAACCGCTTGCGCCTGCGTGCCTGTCAGTTGCTCAGTGTGCTGGGGCACGTCGACGATGCCGTCGAGCAAGCCCTGTGCGCCGATCAGCCGGAAGTCGCCGCCAACTACATGGAGCGTTTGTGGCTCAGCTGGATTCTCGGCGAACGACACCTGAACAAGCTCATGGACTGGCGCGAACGCATCGAACCGCAATTACTGCAAAGCAGTCCGCGTTTGATTTACCTGTGCGCCAAGGCCTTGTTGTTCAGTGGTCGACTGGATGAAGCCGAAGCGTGCCTGCAACGTCTCGGGCACTTTTTGCCGCTGCCCGATCCGCAGCGAAACCAGCGCCTGATGGCCAACTGGCAGGGCCTGTTCGGCACCTTGCACGCCCTGCGCGGCAACACCGAGACGGCTCGCCTGCACTGTCGCGCCGCCCTTGAAGACCTGACCACAGAGGACTGGCTGTCGGTGTTGTTGTGCCAGTGCATCCTGGCGCGCATCGCCATGCAAACCTCTGAGCTGTCCGAGGCGCAAACGCTGCTGCAATCTTCGCTGGAGCTCGCCCGGCGTCAGGGCAGTCATGAATCGGAAGTCTTGGTCAACACGGACAGGGCGCGGTTGATGATGCTTCAGGGCGACTTGAACCAGGCGCAAACGCTGTTGCGCACTGAGCTCAAACGTTTGAACAGCAACCGGGCGCAGCCGTATCCATTGCTCGGTCGGTTACTGTTCCAGCACGGCGAGTTGCTGTTGCAACAGGGCCATATCGGCGAAGCCGAGCAGGTCGCGCAGGCCGGGTTGATACAGGTGCGCGACTGCTGCGCGCCGTTTGTACTCAATGGCTACCTGTTGTTGTCCGAGATTGCCTCGCGCAATCAGCAACCGGAGAAGGCGCACCTGATGCTGTACGAAGCCGAGCGGCGCATGCATTGGGGCAAGATCGACAGCGCTTGTTATGAAGGGCCGATTGCTGCGCAAAAAGCCCGGATTGCACAACGCGAGCAACCGGCACCCACCCGCTTGAGCGTCGTGCCGGATTATCAGGATGACCTGACGCCCCGCGAGGTCTCGGTGCTCAAGTTGCTGGCCGAAGGCATGTCGGTGCGTGAAGTCGGCAGCCGCCTGTTCATTTCAGAAAACACCGTCAAGACCCACGCCAAGAACATCAACGTCAAGCTCGGCGCCTGCCGCCGTACCCAGGCCATCAACAGCGCCAAGGCGATGGGCATCCTCGCTTGAATGTCCGCTGTCTGCCGCCACCCACCTGATCCGGGTGGCGGCGCCGCGCCAGTGATGATCAACCATGCAGCCAGACCCCACGCATGGCTGCCTGAGCGCGGCCGCGTCCTGACAAAAACAAGAGAGAGGTAGTGATGAGCGCCATCGAGAGTTCACCGAGTACCGACATCCGCACGATCCTGGAAAAACAGCGGGCGGCCTTTCTGGCTCGCGAACCCTACAGCCTCGAAGAACGTTGCGAGTTGCTCGATCGGGCGATCGGCTTGCTGGTCAAGCATGAGCAGGAAATCATCGATGCCCTGACCGCCGATTTCGGCCATCGCAGCCCCGGTTTCTCCAAGGGCAGCGAGGTGCTGTCGCCGTTGGCGGCACTCAAGCAGACCAAGGCCGAACTGGCCGAATGGATGCGCCCGGAAAAACGCCAGGCTCGCACCGGTGACGCCTGGGTGCAATATCAGCCGTTGGGCGTGGTGGGCATCGTCACTGCCTGGAACGTGCCGGGCTACATGGTGTTCAGCGGTTTGGCCGGTGCCTTGGCGGCCGGCAACCGGGTGATGATCAAACCGTCGGAATTCACCCCGCAGACCTCGGCACTGATCGCGCGGCTGATCCGCTCGGTCTACGCCGAAGAGGAAGTGGCGGTGGTGCTTGGCGGGGCAGAGGTCGGCCAGACCTTCTGCGGCCAGCCGTTCGATCACCTGCTGTTCACTGGCGCCACCAGCATCGGCAAACACGTGCTGCGCGCGGCGGCGGAAAACCTGGTGCCGGTGACCCTGGAACTGGGCGGCAAGTCGCCGACGATCATTTCCCGCACCGCTGATTTCAAGGACGCGGTGGCCAAGGTGGTCATCGGTAAATTGCTCAACGCCGGCCAGCTGTGCGTGGCCCCCGACTATGTTTTCGTTCCGCGAGAGTCGGTGGATGCGTTCATCGGCGTGGCCAAAGCGGTGGTCGCGAAGTTCTTCCCGACGCTCAAGGACAACCCCGAATACACCTCGATCATCAATGCTCGCCACCACGAACGTTTGCAGGGTTACCTGAACGAAGCACGCGAGGCCGGTGTCGAGCTGATCGAGCTGAACGCCGCCGCTGAAGATTTCAGCGAGGGCGCGCGCAACAAGATCGTGCCGACCCTGCTGCGCAATCCCGGTGATGACTTGCAGGTGATGCAGGACGAGATCTTCGGCCCGCTGCTGCCGATCATTCCTTACGACGACATCAGCGAAGTGATCGCCCGGATCAACGCCCGGCCACGGCCGCTGGCGCTGTATTACTTCGGCAACGACGCCGCAGAAGAGGCACTGGTCCTCACGCGTACCTGCTCGGGCGGCGTGACCCTCAATGGCGTGTTGAGCCATGCCAGCACCGAAGGCCTGCCGTTCGGCGGCGTCGGCCAGAGCGGCATGGGCGCCTACCACGGCATCGACGGTTTCCGCACGTTCAGCCACGCCAAAGCGGTGTTGCGCACAGCGGCCAACCCGGCCTGAACCCCACACTATTCTTGAGAGAACTGCCATGAAAGCTGCCGTATTCCATCAGGTTGGAGCCCCACTGGTCATTGAAGAAGTGGGCATCAGCAAACCGGGCCCGCGTGAAGTGTTGATCCGTACCAAAGCGGTGGGTGTCTGCCATTCTGATTTGCACGTGATCGATGGTTCGTTTCCGTATCCGGGGCCGCTGGTGCTGGGCCACGAGGCGGCCGGTGTGGTCGAACAGGTCGGTTCCGAAGTGCGCTCGGTCAAGCCCGGCGATCATGTAGTCACGTGCCTGACCGTGTTCTGTGGCCATTGCGACCACTGCGTGACCGGTCATCTGGCGCGCTGCGTGTCGCCGGAAACCAAGCGCGGCAAGGATGAAGAGTCGCGCCTGACTTACGTGCAAAAGCCGATCCCGCAATTCGTCAACCTGTCCGGGTTTGCCGAGCAGATGCTGGTGCATGAAAACGCCTGCGTGGCGATCCGTCGCGACATGCCGCTGGACCGCGCCGCTTTGCTCGGTTGCGCCGTCACCACTGGCACTGGCGCGGTGTTCAATACCGCCAAGGTACGTCCGGGCGAAACCGTGGCAGTGATCGGCTGCGGCGGTATCGGCCTGGCCGCGATCAACGGCGCGGCGCTGGCCGGGGCAGGGCGGATCATCGCCATCGACATGCTCGATTCGAAACTGGAACTGGCCAAACAGTTCGGTGCCACCGACGTGATCAACGGCCGCGATGGCGACGCGGCCAAACAGGTTTTGGAGTTGACGCGCGGCGGCGTGCATCACTCCTTCGAATGCATCGGCCTCAAGCAGACCGCCGAGCAGGCGTTCGCCATGCTGGCGCGCGGCGGCACCGCCACTGTGATCGGCATGCTCAAGCCGGGCCTGAAAATCGAACTGGACCCGCTGCAGTTGCTGCACGAACGACGCATCCAGGGTTCGTTGATGGGCTCCAACCGCTTCCCGGTCGACATGCCGCGCCTGGTGGATTTCTACATGGCCGGCAAGCTCAAGCTCGACGAGATGATTTCCCAACGCATCCGCCTCGACCAGATCAACGAAGCGTTCGATGAACTGCGTCGCGGTGAGCTGGCGCGTTCGGTGATCGTTTTCGACTGAACCCCATATTTACCCTGTAGGAGCGAGCTTGCTCGCGATAGCGGTAGGACAGTCAGTGCAAATGTTGAATGTGCAGACGCCATCGCGAGCAAGCTCGCTCCCACAGGGGATTGTGGTTATGCCGAATGGCTTTTGGAGTTGATGGATGGACATTGAATTCTCAGTGCACGAACAAGCCTTTCGCGAGGATGTCCGGGCCTTTCTGCGTGACAATCTGCCAAGTGAATTGTCCGAGCGCATTTCCCTAGGCAAACGCCTGAGCAAAGAGCATCAGGTGCAATGGATGCAGATCCTCGACCGCCAAGGCTGGCTGGCGCCGGGCTGGCCGCAGGAGTTCGGCGGCACCGGATGGAGTGCCGTGCAGAAACATATTTTCGATGAAGAATGCTTTGCGGCGGGTGCACCGAAAGTGGTGTCGTTCGGTTTGAAAATGGTCGCACCGGTGATCATCAAGTTCGGCACAGCGGAGCAGAAAGCGCATTTTCTGCCGCGAATTCTTTCCTGCGAAGACTGGTGGTGTCAGGGCTACTCCGAACCGGGTGCGGGCTCCGATTTGTCGTCGTTGAAAACCCGCGCCGTGCGCGAAGGCGATCACTACGTGGTCAACGGCCAGAAAACCTGGACCACCCTGGCGCACTTTGCCGACTGGATGTTCTGCCTGGTGCGCACGGACCTCGAGGCCCGTCAGCAGCGCGGCATTTCCTTTTTGCTGATCGACATGAAAACCCCGGGCATCACCGTGCGCCCAATCATCACCCTCGACGGCGAACACGAAGTCAACGAAGTGTTCTTCGACAACGTGAGGGTGCCGGTGGCCAATCTGGTCGGGCAGGAAAACGAAGGCTGGACCTGCGCCAAATACCTGCTGACCCACGAACGCACCAGCATCGGCGGCATTGCCCAGAACAAGGCGTTGCTCAGCCGTCTCAAGCGCATTGCCAGTCAGGAAGTGCGTGACGGCAAACCCTTGATCGAAGACCCGCTGTTTCGCACGCAGATCGCTGAAGTCGAGATGCAGTTGATGGCCGCCGAGATGAGCAACCTGCGAACCCTGGCCGCCACTCAAAACGGCGATGTACCCGGTGCCGAAAGTTCGTTCCTGAAGATCAAGGGCACCGAGATCCGGCAGGCCATCACCTACCTGATCAGCAAAGCGGTGGGGCCGTATGCCTTGCCGTTCATTGAGGATGAACTCGGTTATGGCGACGAGCCGTTGCTCTACACCGACTACAGCAGCGCGGCCACCTACCAGTATCTGGATGCGCGCAAAGCCTCGATTTACGGCGGGGCCAATGAAATCCAGAAGAACATCATCGCGAAAATGATCCTCGAACTGTAAGGCGCCACGA